>MDTG01409327.1_pt1 | contig 17159 bp, 14 predicted proteins | sample 811421 | NCBI WGS metagenome assembly MDTG01 (sample SAMN05326645, study PRJNA326480) | marine metagenome | isolation source: seawater | place: Pacific Ocean: South East | collected 2011
ATCTATAATATAATTGTCCTTTAAAAGGACAACATACTCCCATGTATTTTTGAAATCGTTAGAAGTTCCAGTGCCTGATGCATCTTCATTCAAAAAAAGGCCAAAAAATAGTGAAAGAGAGAATAAAAAGTAAAGAATGAGTCCAATTGAATAGTAGTTTTTATCTGTAATGTAAAAATTCATTATTTTTTGGATTTAGTTAAAAGTAAAAACAAATTTTTTAAAGTTCTGAATGATTCAATTTTTGAAATTTTAGATTTACCCTTATCTCTGTCAACAAATATGATTGGAATTTGTTTAATTTGATATCCTGATTTATTAATCCAATAAATAGTTTCCATAAAAAAACTATAACCCTTTGATTGAACATTATTAATATCAAAATTTTTTAATTTTTTTAAATTAAAACCTCTAAATGACGTAGTAAATTCATCACTTTTTATCCTTAAAACATACTTAATCAATTTGTTACCTAAATAACTTAATGCTAATCTTGATAGCTTCATTTTATTTTTGCCTCCGTAAATATATCTTGATCCAATCACAAAAGAGTGAATATCAAGCTCATCAATAAAATCTTTTATTTTAGTTGGGTCATGGGATAAATCAGCATCAAGAGTAATTAATTTCTCATAGTTATTTTCTTTAGCAAAATTAAAACCTAATTTATGCGCGGTATCCAATCCAAGCTTTCCATCTCTCTTAATTAAAATTAGATTATTATAATTTTTCTTGAACTCTTCAATAATTTCATAAGTTTTATCCGGAGAATTATCGTCTACTATTAATACATCTAGATCTTCAAATTTCAATACAATGTCGAGAAAATTTTTTATATTCTCTGCTTCATTATATGTTGCAGTAAAAACTAAATTTTTTTTTTTCTCCATTGTATTTGTAGTCATTTTATAACATTTAAGATATAAAATAGAATGGCTAATAATGAGTTAATAGTGCTTAACAATGAGAAAGTTTCTAGGGATGGAAACACATTTTATTCAAGAAACTATAATTTTAAAATTTTACCTGAAGGTTTAAATGATCATTTTAACGTAAAGTATTTTGTAAGAAAGTCTAGTATAAAAGAAAACCATAAGCTAGATTTACCAAATATTAAAATTGCCTCAAATATTATTCAGTTTATTTGCTTTGTTCTCTCAACTTTTAAAAACAAAAATGCAAAATATTTTATAATCACAATTTCACCCTACACTTTTGTAGCATTTATTTTCCTTTTTATTTTTAGAAGAAAAGTTTTTGTTTATTTAATAAGTAGTGGATATGAAGAGTGGAAATATATAATTGGCTCGTGGTCAGTGTGGATTTACCATTTAATGTATAAAATAGTAACTTCAAATTCAGTAGTGATTGCACTTCATGAAAGGCTTATAAAAAAAAATAAGGGTTATGTTATCAATTCTTCAACATTAAATAATAAATGGCTTAGTAATCTAAAAAACGCCAATTTAGATAAAATTAGATACTTATACGTTGCTAGGTTAAATCCTGAAAAAGGAATTTATGAATTTTTAGAAATGTTTAAAAAAATTAAATTTGACGCTGAAATCTCAATCATTGGCAAAACAAAAAACTTAGTTTTGCAAGAAAAATTCAATAACATAATTCAAAATAACAAAAAAATTAAATTTCTAGGATATATATCTGACAGACAAAAACTGATTGAAATTTATGATGAACACAATATTTTAATTCTTCCCTCATATACCGAAGGTCAGCCATATGTAATTGATGAGTCATTGTCTCGTAGACGCCCTGTCTTAATTTTTGAGGATATTATGCATGTAGTAAAAGGTAGGAAAGGGATATTTATTTCTAAAAGAAATGTAGAATCATTTACAGAAATGACGAAATATATATTACAGAATTATAAAAAAATTCAAAAAGAAATTGAACAAAATAAGTTTCCAATGGAAGAAGATATGTTTAAACAAATTTCTGATGTAATAAAAAAAAATTAGTTACTTAAAAGCTTTTTAATTCCTGATTGAATTGAAATTTTTGGTTTCCAATTAATATCTTTTTTTAATTTTGAGATATTCGCAAGAGAGTCTTTAGGCTCCCCTGGTCTAATTGGTATAAACTTTTTTTTTCCATTGAATATACGTGCAATAGTATTTATTGAAGTTCTTCTTCCTGATCCTAAATTATATATTTTATTTACATGTCTGCTTTTTATAATCTTTATAAATGCATTCAACAGATCATCAACATGGATGAAGTCTCTAGTTTGTTTGCCATTACCAACAATAGTTAATGGTTTATTATTTTTTGTCTGAGATAAAAAATTACCTATAACGGCGCTATATCTTCCTGAAATATTTAATCTTGGTCCGTAAACATTGAAAAATCTAAAAGAAATATTTGGCATTTTAAATATATCGGCATATTTCATTATTATTTCTTCTCCCATGAACTTTGTTACAGCATAAGGACTTTTTGGATCGATCTTGTAATTTTCTGATATGGGAAATGCTTTTGGAGTTCCGTAGCAACTTGAAGATGCTGCATAAATTAATTTTTTAATATTCATTTTCTTTGCGGCTTCAACCACTTTAAGTGTACCAACAACATTATTTTTAAAATATTTTTTTGGATTTTTAAAACTTGGTATGATTTCTGCTAAAGCTGCTAAGTGAAAGATATAGTCAGCTCCTTTAAAGTATTTTTCCAAATTTTTACTGTTTGAAATATCTACCTTAATAATTTTTACATCTTTTTTTTTATGGTGGGAAAGATTAGATTTTTTTCCAGATATGAAATTATCTAATATAATTACCTTATGACCCATTTTAACTAAATGATCAGTGAGATTGCTACCAATAAAACCCGCGCCACCAGTAATTATTGATTTTAAAGCCATCCTCGGTCTCCGGATAAATGGTAATTATTTTTTAAATCATATTTTTTCCATGCACCATCATGATCAATTATAAGTTTACAGTTTTTGAGATATTTCTCTAAAGTTTTCTTTCGAATACTAAATTGTTTGTGGTCAACTGAAATTATTAAACAATCAAAATTTAGTAGATCTTTAGGAAAATTAAATGTCCTTACTTTAGCTGCATCAAAAATTTCTTTTTTGCTAAAATATGGATCAAACAATCTCACTTTTAATTTTTTCTTAATTAAAAATTTGATTAAAGGTATTACTTTAGAGAGAACACTAACCTTTAAATCTCCTTTATATGACAAGCCTAGTATTCCAATTTTTTTTAACCCTTTTTTTGCTATTGAATTAGCAATTAACTTTCCCATACCATCATCAGTTTTGATAGTTTCTTTAAGCAAAGAAAGTTTATTTGTATTTTTGACTTGTGATAAGATATATCTGCTTGATAAAGGAATACAATATCCTCCAGCACCTATCCCAGGATGAAAAGCTTCGATATTCCATTTAGTTCCTACTAATTTTAAAACTTCTCTTATATTATCTTTGGGAAAAGCCAGTGAAAGCTGATTAGCTAAAGTGATATCCATATGCCTGTAAGCGTTTTCAACGCTTTTAACCATTTCTGAAACTTTATAGCTGCTGGCAACATGTAGTTTTTTGCAAACTATTGATAAAACATCTTTAGTTACTTTTGTAGATTTTTTATCAGTTGATCCATAGACTCTATCTAAATTTTCGAGATTTTTACCACCTTCTATAAACCAGTCTCTCCTTGGGGCAATTGATAGCAAAATATTTTTACCGATTATGAGTTTTTTCTTTTTGAAAAATGGAATTATCCTTTTATCAGATACTTTTGGAGCAAGGGTCGATTCAACAATTACTATTGGAGGTTTTTTACTATCTTTTTTAATTTTTGATATATTATTGAGTACGTTCATTAAAGGTTTATAATATGGTTTACCATCTCTTTCTGTTGGTATCGCAATAAAATGAACTAAAAAATCTTCAGAAATTAAATTTCTATAGTTTGAAGTTGCCTTTAAATAATTTTGCTTTACTAAGCTATTTATATCAAAACCAAACCATTTTTTAAGATCTTCTAAAGGAAGGACTCCTAAATTAATCTTTTTAATCTTTTCTTTGTTGATATCATAACCTACACATTGTATCTTTTTCTTTGCAAAATAAACCATTGTAGATAAACCAATGTAGCCAGTTCCCCAAACTGCAATTTTAAATTTTTTTGATTTTAGAAGGCTTTTATAATTCATGGTCTCTTATTCATATTATCTAGGATAAAATCAAGTTATTTTTTTTATCAAGTTTCTTTATTAATCTTTAATACTCCAATGAAAGCTTCTTGTGGTATTTCAACTTTTCCAAATTGTTTTGATCTTGCTTTACCTTTTTTTTGCTTTTCAAGTAGTTTTCTCTTTCTATCTGTAGCTCCTCCTCCATGAATTTTTGTAAGGACATCTTTTTTAAAACCTTTAATAGACTCACGGGCAACTATCTTTCCCCCTATAGCTGCTTGAACAGGTATCATAAAATTATGTCTGGGTATTAAATCTTTTAATTTTTCACATACTTGTCTTCCCGTTTTTTGAGCGAAATCTTTATGTATAATCATTGCTAATGCATCTACCGGTTCAGAATTAACTAGGATACCTAGTTTTACCAAATTTCCCTCTCTATAGTCAGAAATTTCATAATCAAAACTGGCATAACCACTTGATACGGATTTAAGCCTATCATTAAAATCAAATACAACTTCATTAAGAGGTAAGTCATAGGAGAGTACTGCCCTATTTCCCGAATAAGATAAATTTGTTTGAATTCCTCTTTTTTCCTGACAAATTTTTATTATTGATCCTAAATATTCGTCAGGAGTTATGATTGTTGATTTGATCCAAGGTTCCTCAATTTTTTCAATTTGAGATGGATCGGGCATATTAGATGGGTTTTGTAAATTAAGAACTTTTTGCTTAGTGGTATGGACTTTATATATTACTCCCGGGGTTGTAGTTATAAGGTTTACATCAAACTCTCTTTCTAGTCTCTCTGTAATTATCTCAAGATGTAATAAACCCAAAAACCCACATCTAAAACCTAAACCTAATGCGCTAGATGACTCCGGTTCATATGAAAAGCTTGCATCATTCAATTTTAATTTAGCTAGACCATCTTTTAACTTTTGATACTCAGAGCTATCAACTGGAAATAAACCACAAAATACGACTGGCTTACTTGGTTTAAATCCAGCTAATGGATCGCTAATTGGGTTAGCTGCATCACATATCGTGTCTCCAACTTTTGTCTCCGATAAAGATTTTATACCAGTAATTATAAATCCTATTGAACCTGAGTTTAATGATTCTATGTCTTGAGGTTTTGGTGTAAAAACACCTACTTTTTCAATAATATGCTCTTGATTGTTTGACATAAGTTTAATTTTCATTCCTTTTTTTAGCTTTCCATCGATTACACGCACTAGAATTACAACACCCAAATAACTGTCATACCAACTGTCCACTAAAAGACATTTTAATTTTTCATTCAATAATCCTCTCGGGGCAGGGAGCTTATTAACTATTGCTTCAAGAATATCGTCGATCCCCTCACCTGTTTTACCTGAGCAAGGTATTGCACTTAACGTTTCAATACCGACAACGTCTTCGATTTCCTTTTTTGTTTTTTCAATATCTGAAGCGGGTAGATCAATCTTATTCAATATAGGTATAACCTCATGGTTAATTTCTAACGCTTGATAAACGTTTGCTAAGGTTTGTGCTTCTACACCTTGAGTACTATCAACAATTAAAAGGGAACCTTCACATGCTGAAAGAGATCGACTAACCTCGTAACCAAAATCAACATGTCCTGGTGTATCAATAATATTTAAAATATAGTCGTTTCCATCCTTGGCTTTATAATTTAATTTTACTGTTTGGGCCTTAATTGTGATACCTCGTTCTCTCTCTATGTCCATTGAGTCCAGAACTTGCTGTTTCATCTCGCGATCCGTTAATCCGCCACACTTATGAATAATCCTATCTGCAATAGTAGACTTACCGTGATCAATATGCGCAATTATAGAAAAATTACGTGTTCTCTTAATATCTGACATTTAAGACCTAATTGTAGCGCCGGTTTTTTCTTTTACTATCTGTATTATTTTTTTACTTATTTGATCGATGTCTTTTTCACTTAAAGTTTTATCTTCTGCTTGTAAAGTGACATTGATAGCAACCGATTTTTTATCTTTAGGGATATTTTCTCCCTCATAAATATCAAATGTAGTAACATTTTGAATGATTGAATTATCTATTTCTTTAATTATTTTTTCCAATAAACCCACTTTGAATATTTTATCAATCACAAAAGCAAAATCTCTCTCAGATTTTTGAAAGTCAGAGGCCTTGAAGCTTTTTTTTGTTTGCCTAAGTTTTTTGCTAGGTTCAGGTAAGTTTTTTAAGAAAATCTCAAAACCATAAATATTTGTTTCTTTAAAATCCAATTTTTTTATAATTGACGGATGTATTTCTCCAAAATATGCGAGGTGAGGTCCTTTTTCTGACTTAAGATTTATAGAGCCTGATCTTCCTGGGTGATAACAATATTTTGTGTTATCACTAACAAATAAATCTTGTTCGGAAATACCAAGTTCAACTAATGTTTTAAATGTATCACTTTTGATATCGAAAACATCTAAATCTCTATCTTTTTCTATCCAGCTTTTTCTTCCTACTTTCCCTGACCTTAAACCACCAACTACGATTTGTTGCTCTCCTGGATTTTTACCAAAAAATGTTGGGCCTATCTCAAACAAAGAAATATCTTCGTAACCTCTGTCCTGGTTTTTCTTAAGATAAATTGCTAAATTAGAAAGTATAGATCTTCTTAAAACATCGAGATCGCTTGATATAGGGTTAAAAATTGGTATTTCTTTTTCTCCTTTTGAGAAATGTTGGTCAATTTTTGAGTCAGTAAAAGACCAAGTTACTGTTTCTAAATATCCTTTAGATGCAAGAGCTCTTTGTGATAAATGAAATAATTTTTGTTTAAAATTAAGAGTTTCTTGATATCTTTTCTTTTCTGGTTCTACGAGTTTTATATTATTAAAACCTTTAATTCTTATAAGTTCCTCAATTAAATCTATATCTTGCGAAATATCTGGTCTCCACGAGGGAACTTCCACGATTAATTCTTTTTTACTTTTTTTACATTTAAATTCTAGAGAAGTCAGAATCTTCATCGCATCATTAGCTGAAATTGGTATTCCTATTACACTTTCAAATTTATCAATTCGTAATTTTATAGTCTTATTTTTTTGACTATACTTCCCTGAAATGACAAATTTACTAGCTTGACCACCGCATATTCTTGTAATCAATTCAGTGGCTATCTCTAAACCCTCTACTACTGAATAAGGATCAATTCCTCTTTCAAATCTATATTTAGCATCTGTATTAATACTTAGATCTCTTGCAGTTTTCCTAATTGAAGAAGGAACAAAGTATGCAGACTCTAAAAGAATATTCTTGGTCTCAATCTCTGTGGATGTTTTCGTTCCTCCAATAATCCCTCCTAGACCAAGAACACTTGAATTGTCGGCTATAACACACATTCCTTTATTAAGTTTATATTTTTTCTTATCCAAACCATCAAATTCTTCTCCTTCTTTAGAGTCTCTTACAATAATTTCTTTATCAATTTTATCAGCATCATATGCATGTAATGGTCGATTTAAATCAAACATTACATAATTTGTAATATCAACAACAGCTGATATTGGCTTTTGTCCGATTGCTAAAAGTTTGTTTTGTAACCAGTCAGGACTTTCTTGATTAGTGATATTTTTTATAAAGCAACTACCAAATACTAAACAACCTTGTTTTGGATCATTCTTAATTGATGTTTTTATCAAATTCTTAATTGTTTGTTTAAATTTTCTTTTTTTTAGTGGTATTAATTTACCTATACCAGTTGATGACAAATCCCTTGCAATACCTCTTATTCCTAAACAATCTGCTCTATTAGGTGTAACTGAAATATCTATTGACTTTTCAGACTTGCTGTTAAAGTAACTTTTTCCGATTTCATTTTCTTTGTTTTTTAACTCAATTATTCCATCACTTTCATCAGAAATGTTCAATTCACTTTCAGAGCACAGCATACCTCTTGACTCTACTCCTCTGATCTTCGCTATCTTTAATAAAAATTTTGTTCTCGGTATTATTGCTCCTGGTGGAGCATAGATTGTAATAAGTCCTTCTCTTGCATTCGATGCTCCACAAACAACTTTGAAAATTTCCTTTCCTCCTAAACTTACTTCGCATACTTTTAGTTTGTCTGCATTAGGATGTTTTTGAACCTTTAAAATTTTTGCTATTCTAAATTCCTTAAGTAGATCAGAATTTTCTTTAACTTCCTCGACTTCCAAACCAATATTTGTAAGTTTATCAATTATTTGTGTCTCGCTTGCTTTAGTCTTTAAATGTTCTTTTAACCAAGGAATAGTAATGATCATTTACTTAAGCCTCTATAATTAGTTGGTACATCTAAAGGGTCAAAACCAAAATGGTTTAACCAACGATAATCAGACTCAAAAAAAGCTCGTAAATCGTTAATACCATATTTAAGCATTGCTAAACGATCAATACCCATTCCGAAGGCATATCCTTGATATTTTTTTGGGTCAACTTTAGCATTTTTTAAAACATTAGGGTGTACCATTCCACAGCCTAAAATTTCTAGCCATTTGTTTCCTTCTCCAATAATAATTTTCTCGTTTTCAATCCTATACCCAATATCAACTTCTGCAGAAGGCTCCGTAAAAGGAAAATGGCTTGGTCTAAACCTCATTTTGACATTTTTAACCTCAAAAAATTCTTTGATAAAATAATCCAGGCATCCCTTTAGGTGACCCATAGTGATATCTTTATTTATGTGTAAGCCTTCAAGCTGATGGAACATTGGAGCGTGAGTCTGATCACTATCACATCTATAAGTCCTGCCTGGGACTATAATTTTAAATGGTGGCTTCCCATCTAACATAGCTCTTATTTGTACGGGTGAAGTATGAGTTCTTAAGAGTAATTTTTTATTTTTTTCTAAATAAAAAGTATCATGCATATCTCTAGCGGGATGGTCCTCTGGGGTATTCAAAGCTGTGAAATTGTTATACTCAGTCTCAACATCTGGTCCTTCGACTACTGAAAATCCAATCTCTGAAAAAATTGAAGAAATTTCATCTATAACTTGTGACACTGGATGAATCTTACCTTGCTTAAAAGGTCTTATTGGTAAAGTTACATCAACTTTTTCTTTTTTAAGTCTCTCATAAATTTCCAAGTTTTCAATTTCAAATAACTTTTGTTCTATTTGGTTTGCACAATCATCTTTTATTTTGTTCAGATTGGATGCAAATTCTTTTCTTTTTTCAGGCTCTAAATTTCCTAGAGTTTTAAATTGTTGTGTAATTTTTCCATTTTTTCCGAAAAACTCAGTTTTTAAATTTTGTAAATCCTCTTTAGTTTTTACAGAGTCAATCTTTGCGTTAAAAATTGAATTTATTTTGTCTAAATCACTCATCGGGTAATTGATTTTTTATATTAAAGTTTGTGTTAAATCAAAGACCCTTTTAATTTAGGGAAGATTGAACCTTTTTTACCACTGATTTAAAGACTTCTGGATTATTATACGCTAATTCTGCTAAAACTTTTCTATCTAGTTTAATTTTAGATTTAGCTAAACCACTGATAAATTTTGCATATGTTAAGCCTTCTGCCCTAACTCCAGCGTTTATACGTTGTATCCACAATGATCTAAATTCTCTTTTTTTAGCTTTGCGATCTCGATAAGCGTATTGCATTGCTTTTTCCATCGCTTGTCGTGCTATACGAATTGTATTTTTTCTTCTTCCGTATTGACCTTTTACTAATTTTAAAACTTTTTTATGTTTTGCTCTACTTACAACACCACGTTTTGTTCTAGCCATATTATCCTCTTAGGTTATATGGCATATACGATTTAACAATTTTTGCATCTTGTTTTGTCATTATCGTAGTACCTCTTTGTTTTCTGATTTGAGAGTTTGTCCTTTTAATCATGCCATGACGTTTTCCAGCTTGAGGCATTTTAATTTTACCTGAAGCCGTAAATCTAAATCTTTTTTTTGCTGAGCTTTTAGTTTTTAATTTAGGCATAAATATTTCGGACTTATATAGGCAATATTCTATGTTATCAAGATACTTTTATCTTATATTTAGATGGGTTGAATGATCATTACCATTTGTTTGCCCTCAAATTTTGGATGGCTTTCCACCTTAGCAATATCTTTAGTTTCTTCAATAATCTTATTCATCAATTCTTTTCCAAGTTCTGTATGTTGCATTTCTCGTCCTTTAAATTTAACTGTAAATTTAACTTTGTCTCCTTTGACAATGAATTTTTTGGCATTCTTTATTTTAAAATTATAATCATGTGTCTCAGTTCCTGGTCTCAACTTGATCTCTTTGAGTGTTGCTGTTTTTTGTTTCTTTTTTGCTTGATTGGCCTTTTTTTGTAAATCATATTTGTGCTTCCCCATGTCCATTATTTTACACACCGGTGGATTTGTATTAGGCGAAATCTCGATTAGATCCAAGTCTTCACTTCTTGCTAATTCGATAGCTTTGTTAAGAGGCATGGGGCCTAAATTAACTCCATCACTTCCAATTACTTGTACGTCTAAAGCTCTTATTCTCTCATTAGCTCTCGGTCCTTGAGGTTTAGATCTTCTTTGAAAATAATTTGGTTTGGAATTCGACACTTAATTTAAAGGCAACTTATTTTGATCAAGCATATTTTTGATTAGTTCGTCTCTATTAATAGTTTCCTGTTTTTCTGATCCAAGTTTTCTAACAGTAACAGTATTTTCTGCAACTTCTTTCTTTCCGCAAACTAATATAAAAGGTATTTTAGCTAGGGAATGTTCTCGTACTTTATAATTTATTTTTTCGTTCCTTAAATCCACCTCACATTTTATACCTTCTTTAAACAAATCTTCAAATAATTTTTTTACATAGTTATTGTTCTCCTCTGTAATCGAACATACTACTGCTTGTGATGGAGATAACCAAAAAGGCAATTTTCCTGCATAGTTCTCAATTAAAATACCAATAAATCTTTCTAGTGAGCCAAATAAAGCTCTATGAAGCATTACAGGAACTTTTTTGGTACCATCTTTAGCTACATAAGATGCTCCGAGTCTGCCAGGTAAATTAAGATCTACTTGAAGAGTTCCACATTGCCAGTCTCTTCCGATTGCATCTCTTAAGACAAACTCAATTTTAGGACCGTAAAAAGCTCCCTCACCTTTATTAATTGAATATTCTAATTTTGATTTTTTTATTGTTGTTAAAAGTGCAGCTTCTGATTTGTCCCAAACACTATCTTCTCCAACCCTTTGATCAGGTCTATCTGAGTATTTTAAAATTATATTTTTAAAACCCAAATCTTTATATATCTCTAAAATTAAATTTGTTACTGATAGAGACTCATCAGTAATTTGATCCTCAGTACAAAAAATATGTGCATCATCTTGCGTGAATGCTCTTACTCTCAATAAACCATGAAGAGCTCCTGATGGTTCGTACCTATGAACTTTACCGAACTCTGATAATTTTAATGGTAAATCTCTATAACTTTTTAAACCTTGATTAAAAATTTGAACACATCCTGGGCAATTCATAGGTTTAACTGCGAAAGTTTTTTCATCAGGAGTTTCGGAAGTAAACATATGTTCTCCAAACTTTTCCCAATGGCCAGATTTTTCCCATAAAGATTTGTCCAAAAGTTCTGGTGTATTTATTTCTTTGTAACCCGCCAATCTCTGTTTCATTCTCATATATTCAATAAGTCTTTGAAATAATAACCATCCTTTCTCGTGCCAAAAAACAGAGCCCGGACTTTCTTCCCTAAAGTGAAAAAGATCCATTTCTTTACCTAGCTTTCTATGGTCTCTCTTCTCAGCTTCATCTAAACGATTTAGGTATTCATCCAATTCTTTTTTTGAGCTCCAGCAAGTGCCATATATCCTTTGTAGCATTTCATTATTAGAGTCACCTCGCCAGTATGCTCCTGATACTTTAGTAAGCTTAAATGCTTTTCCAATTTTGCTTGAGGAAACTAAATGAGGGCCTCTACACAAATCATGCCATGTTTCGCCATGATGATAAATTGAGAGCTCTTCATTTTCTGGTATACTTTCAATTATTTGTGCTTTGTAATCTTCTCCAATCTTTTTGAAATGTTTAATAGCAACTTTCCTATCCCACACCTCTCTTCTTGTTTTTACATCTCTGTCGATTATCTCTGACATTTTTTTTTCAATTTTTTTTAAATCCTCACTCGTGAATGGCTCTTTTCTCGCAAAATCATAATAAAAACCATTTTCGATGACAGGACCTATTGTTACTTGCGTACCAGGAAATAATTCTTGAACAGCCATTGCCATTATATGAGCTGCATCATGTCTTATAACTTCTAATCCCTCCTTATCCTTTGAAGTGATAATTCTCACTTTCGAGTCATTTGTAATTTCATGACTTAGGTCTTTGAGATCGCCATCTACCTCCATAATTAATGCTAATTTCTCAAGGGACTTACTTATTTTTTTTACTAAATCAAAACCACTAATTGATTTTGTAAAAGGGATTTTTTTGCCATCTAAAAGTTGTATTTGAGGCATTATTTAAACAGTTTTTTATATTCTCTTAAGTTTGAGTCACACATCACTTCTACATCAAATTTTTTAATCACGTTTTTTCTACCTTCTTTTCCAATTAATTTTAATTCTTCTTGATTTAACTGCATAACAGTATTTAAATTTTTCGCAAGTTCTCTTGGATCATCATGTTTATATAAAAAACCTGATTTTTTATTTAAAATTGTTTCTTTTGAACCACCTATATTGCTTGCAATTATTGGCTTCCCCATAGACTGGGACTCGACAGAAACTCTACCGAAAGCTTCGGGTTCGACAGACGCTGAAACCACTACGTCGGCTAAAGAGTATGCTAAAGGCATATCTGCACAATGATTAAGGAATTTTATTTTTTTTGTTAAGCTGTATCGCTCAGCTAAGCTTATTAATTTTTTTGAATAAACTTTTCTGCCTTGATCTGAACCCAGTAAAATTGCTTGGAAGTTAGTAACTCCGTAATCTTCCACCAATATATTTAATGCGTCAATAAATTTTTCTTGGCCTTTCCAATAAGTTAGGCGCCCAGGCATTAAAATAATAAATTTGTTTGCTTCTAAATCCCATTCTTTTTTTAATTTTTCTTGTTTTAATAAAGAAATATTTTTTTGATTAAAGTAATCAACATTTATGCCTCTAAAAATTACTCGAAGCTTTTTATCCTTATTGAGGTACTCACTATAATTTTCATTTATGTGATTAAAAATAAAGTTTGATCCTGCAATTGTTAATCTAGATCTAAGCATAATACTGTTATAAAATTTTTTTAATCTACTTTTAAAATTATATGTTCCATGAAAAGTGGTTACGAAGATAGTATTAGTTATTAAACAAGCTAAATAACAAGACCATGCCGGGGCACGGCTTCTAGCGTGAACGATATTAATTTTTTTAGAGAGAATAAGTACACTTAATAGTAAAGTGTTTAAAAAAATCAGCAGAGGGTTTTTTGAATGAACAGGAATTCTGAATACTTTTACTTTGTTTTTTTTAACAAATTTTAACAGTTCGCCACCTGATGTAGCAATATAAGAGCCACAATCTTGTTCGGACAAATAATGTGCTATATCATAACAGCCAGTTTCGGCACCACCGTAGCCAAGTTTAGGGATTACTTGCAAAACGTTAATTTTAATAGTCATATTTATTATATATAATAGCAAATTAAGTGAGCCATATGAAAAAATTTAAATACCTAAAATTATCGAAAACAAAAAAACTTAGATATATCGACAATTACTTCAAAGAAAAACTCTATTTGATTTTTCTACCAGGTTTCATGTCTGATATTGAGGGGAAAAAACCTCAAACTCTTTTAAAATATGCTGTAAAAAACAAATTAGGTTTTTTAAGTTTTGAGTATTCGGGCCATGGCAAATCATCGGGTGTTTTTACAAAAGGGAATATAAGTATTTGGTCTGAAGATGCTAAAAAAGTTATTAAAAAAACAATCAAAAATAACAATTTCATTTTAATTGGTTCAAGTATGGGAGCTTGGATCGGACTTAATCAATTTAAATATTTTAAAACTCAAATTAAAGGATTTATTGGTATTGGTTCTGCACCAGAATTTTTAACAAAATTAATGTGGAATAAATTTCCAAGCAAAACAAAAAAGGAATTGCTCAAAACAGGAAAAATTTTTGTAAAAAATGGAGGATATGAATATCCAATTACTTTGCAACTAATAAAAGATGGGAAAAAAAATAAAGTTTTAAACAAAAGGATAAACTTGAAGATAAATGTAACAATGATACATGGCCAAAAAGATGAAGTTGTTCCAACTTATTTCTCAAAACACGTTTTGAAATTATTCAATAAAGCTAAAAAGAAGATTGTAATTATAAAAAACGGTGATCATAGTTTATCTAATCAAAAACCGCTAAAGAGAATAGTTAGGGAATTAGATAATGTTGTTAAAGATATAATTTAAGCCTTCTTTATAAGTAGGAAATTTTAAATCATAATTGAAAAAAGATTTCATTTTTTTGTTATCCACTTTTTTTGAGTCTTTATAAAAATTTTGCAACATTTCGCTTTCAACTTCTTCAAGTTTTATCTCATTTAATCTTTTAAGTTTTAATAATTTTGCTCCATAAGCTGCTACTTCGCTTTGCGGGGCAGGTTTGTCATCACAAATATTATATATTTCATTTTTTTTGAAATTATTTAGGGATGTAAATAAAACATTAGCTATGTCATCAATATGAATTCTAGAAAAAAAATGATCTTTTTTATTTACTATTTGTACATCGCCAGTTTTTAATCTTTTTAAGATATTATACTCATTTGAATATATTCCAGCTAACCTGAAAATTTGTAATGGATAATTTTTTTTGTCTGATAAATTTTTCCAAGTATTTTCTGCTTCTAGTCTTCTCAAACCATTAGTAGACGTTGGTTTAGTAATGCTTTTTTCGTTTACCCACTTACCTTTGTGATCCCCATAAACGCTTGTAGCTGATAAATAAGTTATCCAGGTACAGTTTGTTAGATTAATTAAATTTTCATCCAGAAAATTGGCAACAATATCTTTACCTTCAATAGGCGGAATAGAAATCAAGACATATTCTGCTTCTTCTAATTTTTTTATGATAGAATTGTCGAATTTATCATTATTAAATTGGTAAGATGTTATCTTAGTATTATTAAAATCTAATCGATAAGTTTCTTGTCTTGAAGTAATATTTAAAACAAAATCTTTATTTTCTTTAAACAATTTATTAATAAAACTTTCTGCAACTTGGCCAAAGCCAAAGCAAAAAATATTTTTTTTACTCATTAGCCCGCTTTCTTAGTATGAGATCTTAAAGTAATGGGATTATCTAATTTATCAAGCATTTCTATTGGACACACTTGTTTAAAATTTTCAAGTTCAGAATCAAAATTCTCAAGTATTCTTTTTGCTTTTTGAGAAGATGTATGAGACATAAAATCTTTTATATTTTCTTTTAAAAAATTTTTCCAAAAGTCTGTTTCTACTGATTGCCAAATAATTGATGCTGGGTTTGCAAAATTTTCGAACTCATTTTTTTCATCATAAATAAAAGCCATACCGCCTGTCATACCTGCTCCAAAATTATCTCCTACTTCTCCTAATATTATCGCCGTTCCTCCAGTCATGTATTCACATCCATGAGCCCCACAACCTTCTACAACAGCAAAACTTCCTGAATTCCTTACCGCAAATCTTTCTCCAGCTTGTCCGGACGCGTATAGTTTACCTGATGTTGCACCGTATAAAACCGTGTTACCGATAATCGTATTTTCATCAGCAATTAATTTACTTTTAAGTGAAGTTTTAACAATTATTTTTCCTCCAGATAAACCTTTTCCAACGTAATCGTTACAGTCACCCTCAACTGTTAGACTTATACCTCTAGTTAAAAATGCTCCTAACGACTGGCCCGCAGAACCGATTAATTTTATATTTATAATATCATCACTTAATTTTTCATTTCCATATTTTTTATAAATATGGTGTGAAAGTCTTGTACCAACAGATCTAGATGTATTTTCTATTTCATATTCAAAATTATTCTTCTTAGATGGGTTAATCTTTTCCTTAATATCGGACCATATTTTCTCATCTAAAGTTTCTGGGACTTTATTGACATGATTACTTTTACAGTATCTTAAGTTTTCCCCAGGATCTGCCTGAACTAATAAAGGATTTAAATCTAAGTCATCAAGGTTTGCAGCGCCTTTATTAACCTGAGATAGTAAGTCTGTTCTACCGATAATTTCATTAATAGATTTAAAGCCTAATGAAGCTAAGATCTCTCTTACCTCTGTTGCAACAAATTTAAATAAGTTTACAACTTTTTCAGGTGTTCCGGTAAATTTCTGTCTTAAAGAAACGTCTTGGCTACAAACTCCCACAGGACATGTATTAGAGTGACATTGTCTAACCATTATACATCCCATCGCAACTAATGATGATGTTCCCATACCATATTCTTCCGCACCCATCATAGCTGCAATCACTACATCTCTACCAGTTTTTAACCCACCATCAGTTCTAAGCGTAACGTTATGTCTTAAATTATTTAAAGTAAGTATTTGATTGGCTTCAGTTAAACCCATTTCCCATGGTATACCTGCATACTTTATACTTGTTTGCGGGCTGGCTCCAGTTCCCCCAGAGTGTCCAGATATTAAAATAATGTCTGCTTTCGCTTTTGCTACTCCTGCAGCAATTGTACCTATTCCAGTTGAGGCAACAAGTTTGACTCCCACTCTTGCTTTAGGATTTATTTGTTTTAAATCATAAATTAATTGAGCTAAATCCTCGATTGAATAAATATCATGATGGGGAGGAGGAGAAATCAAAGTAACACCAGGCGTAGAGTGTCTTAGTCTAGCTATTTCCTCGGTCACCTTAAATCCAGGAAGTTGTCCGCCTTCTCCTGGTTTCGCACCTTGAGCAATTTTAATCTCTATTTCATTTGCATTATTTAAATAATCTACAGTGACACCAAATCTTGCAGAAGCGATCTG
>MDTG01215632.1_pt1 | contig 17157 bp, 13 predicted proteins | sample 811421 | NCBI WGS metagenome assembly MDTG01 (sample SAMN05326645, study PRJNA326480) | marine metagenome | isolation source: seawater | place: Pacific Ocean: South East | collected 2011
ATGTCCAAGGGCTATTGCGCCGCCGTTGACATTGGTTCTATCCAGGTCGGTTCCATGTTCCTTTTGCCAAGCGAGGACAACAGAAGCGAAAGCCTCATTGACTTCGAATAAGTCAATGTCATCAATAGTTAGACCTGACCGCGCCATCACTTTTTCTGTGGCGGGAATTGGCCCCTTCAACATTGTCACTGGGTCGGCACCAGCAAGAGCGAAAGTATGAAACTTTGCACGGGGACGCAGGCCTAACTCTGCCGCTTTCTCCGCGCTCATCACTAGAACAGCTGATGCGCCATCACTGATTTGGCTTGAGTTGCCAGCCGTAACCTTTCCGTCTTCGCGAAATGCCGGGTTCAGTTTTGAAAGTGACTCAGATGTGGTGTCGAGGCGAATACCCTCGTCTTTTGTCATCATTTCGGTGTTGCCATCTACTTCGACCGGTACTGGAACGATCTCGTTATCGAAACGCCCTTCGGCTGTCGCCACGGCCGCTCGCCTTTGGCTTTCGGCACCAAAGGCGTCAAGATCTTCTCGACTGAAACCATATTCGTCAGCGATCATTTCAGCCCCGATACCTTGGGGTGGTAAGCCAGTTTCTTCGTAACGGTTCTGCATGGTTTCACTAAATGGAAATCCCATGCCTTTAACGACGCTTGCTCCCATCGGAGTGCGTGTCATCACTTCAACACCAGCTGCGACAGCAACGTCGTACGCGCCAGCGATTACACCTTGAGCAGCAAAGTGGAGTGCCTGTTGGCTGGAGCCACACTGCCGGTCGACTGTTGTGGCTGGCACCGATTCAGGCCAGCCTGCAGCGAGAACTGCGTTTCGGCCGATGTTGAGCGACTGTTCACCTACCTGCATAACGCATCCCATAATTACGTCGTCAATTACTGACGGGTCTATGCCTGTCCGTTCCTCAAGCGCTTTTAAAACATGGGCCGCGAGGTCAACTGCGTGCCAGTCCTGCAGCTTGCCATTCCGCTTTCCACCTGGGGTTCTTACCGCGTCAACGATGACTGCTTCTCTCATGGGTTTACTCCTAATGGGGGCCGTTCGGAATGGTACTCCGAATTTCAATAGCGAATCGTAGATCGTGTTGGGGCGCATGGGCCAACTCTGAGCGCTACTTTGCACATGTGACTACCACGAGGCCTGAGGAAAACGGTTCAGCTACCTTCTCGTCTCTGCGGGTTCCGACCTTCCGATTGTTTTGGTGGAGCGGCGTGTACTCGTATCTCGGTGTTCAAATGCAGTTTCTTCTCAGGGGACTTTTGGCCTGGGATCTAACTGAACGTGAGAGTGGATTGGGAATCGTGTACCTGGCTTTTGGGGTGGGGCTGTTGGTATTTACGCCGATTGGCGGCGTATTAGCTGATCGTTGGGCCAAACGTTCGCTGCTCGTTTTTGGTCAGGGCGTTATCGCTGTTGCAGCAGCAGGCATGGGTTTGGCCGCCGTTTCCGGAAATGCTCGGTTTTGGATGCTGATGGTGGCAAGCCTCGTTCAGGGAGCAATGTTTGGGCTCATTGGGCCAGCAAGAGTGTCAACTTCAGCTGACTTAGTTGGACGAGAACAATTGGGTAACGCGATCAGTTTGACTTCTATGTCAATGAGCTTGACTCGCTTATTCGCACCAGCCGCGGCAGGCGTTCTTGCTGGTGTGGCGACTATCGGTATAGGCGGTGCATATTTAGTTGCCTCGCTTTTTTCGGTTGTTTCGACTTTGCTAACTGCTCGTTTACCTCGATTAGAACCGACCAATCCGTCTCGGCGAAACCCGTTGGATGAAATTTTGGATGGCCTTCGGTATGTGCGAAGTAAGCCTGAGCTGCGTCGGTTAATCCTGACAACCATCGTTGCCATCATGATTGGATTCAATTATGTGGCTTTCTTGCCGGCCTTAGTTGAAGGGCAGCTAGGTCTCTCGGAAAGTCATGTTGGATTCCTCACGACAGCTTCGGCGCTAGGCGCTGTTCTCATTACAGCATTCGTAGCATCTCGTGCTGATGGCCCTGGTGCCGAAAAGTTATTGGTCTTCTGTGGCATCGCGTTTGGGATTGGGGTAGTTCTATTTGGCCTAGCTCCGAATTACTTGTCAGCTTTGCTGATAGTTGTTGTCCTCGGTTTTGCCACCAATGGATTCATGGTTCTGACAAGTAGCCGCTCAATGGTGATCTCGGAGGATTCTCATCACGGTCGCGTGCAATCGCTGATGCAGCTTGCGTGGGCTGGGTTCGGAATAGCGGCAGCCCCTTTAGGGGCGGTTGCTGAGGTCATCGGGTTGCGTCCAACCATCGTGGTGATGGGAGTAATCACGTTTTTTGTGGTTGTCTTATACGGCATTTCGCTATCTGGAGTTCTCGTTCGAACAACCAAATAGTTATCTGAGTTGCGGTAACCCTGTGAACCCTTTAGGCCAATATTTGGATAGGGATAGCGCGGGGACCTCTGACGTGACCGGCGCTGTAGGTGACGGGCGCCGCGTTGGTTAATTCGAAGTCCGGGAATTGTTGCATCCACATTTCTAAGGCGATTTGCATCTCTAATCGAGCGAGGTTCGAGCCGAGACACCGGTGAGCTCCGAGACCAAAAGCCGAATGACGATTTTCTTCTCTGTCGATTAGTACTTCGTCGGGTCGATCAAACAATTCAGGGTCTCGATTTGCTGAAGGGAAAGCCAGCACAGTCCATTCGCCTGCGCTAACTGGGCAGCCTGATACCTCGGTGTCTTCCTCAGCTACTCGCGCGATGAATACAGGGGAGTACGCCCTCAAAAACTCTTCTACCGCTGTTGGAATGAGCTCCTTATTCTCAGCGATCCGGCGTCGATCTTCGGGGTGGGTTGCAAGGTGAAGTAGCGAGGACCCAATCGCTGACCATGTGGTGTCGACTCCGGCAATGAGAAGGAGGAATAGAGTTCTCGCGATTTCGTCGTCGTCGAGTCCTTCGCCATCGATATTTTGATCTAGAAGGTATTGAACTACATCACCTTCTTTGCTGTCTGAGCGGCGCTCCCGAGTTAGCTGGAGAAGGTAGTCCATCATTTCCGCTGTGGTTTCACGTGCCACTGCTGGATTTGTAGGCCCGATTTCTAACAAGTTATGGAGCCACGCTCGAAATTGCGGAGTGTCTTGCAGCGGCACTCCCAGCATTCGTGCTGTTACGTCGCCTGGAATTTCTTGGGCGTACTCTGCCGCAGCATCGAATTCGGTTTGTCCTTGAAGTTCATTTAACAGGCCTGAACAGATTTCTCTGATTACAGGTTCCCACTCAGCTGTCGCTTTTGGCGTGAAAAATGGCAACAAAAGGCGGCGATGATCCGTGTGGTCTGGTGGATCGATGTTTATAGGAGGTAGAACCAATCCCAGTCTGTCTGTAGGTACTTCGCTAATAATCGTGCGTCGACTACTAAATATTTCTGTAGCGCTCGCCGCAGCTGCGACGTCACTTGCTTTCGTTAACCAAGTCATGCCGCCGTAGCGATCACTGTGGGCGACTGGGCATTGTCCTCGAAGATCCTCATATATGGGGTAAGGGTCAGCCACAAAGTCTGGATCAAAATGATCCAGATCGGAATGCCAGTCGTTAACAGGCTCTCTGTTGCTTAGTTCAGCCATAATATTTGTGCCGCCAGGTAAAGAAATTTAGCTACGCCTAGATCGTAGCTAAATATTTCGGATGTGATCGGAGAGCCAGCTACTCTTCGCCGATGGAGTTCGCGCCATTCGTTGATCTATTAGGCGGTGAGGGCGCGGAGGCTTGGGAAATCCTTACGGAATCGCGCATTGCCTTCGACAGAGGTGAAGACGTCATTGTTTTGAGTATCGGAGATCCAGATTTAGAGACGCCTATCTTTGTCGTTGATGCAGCTGTTAGTGCATTGCGCAATGGTGATACCCACTACACGGAGCTAGAAGGTCGCAGTTCGCTGCGGAGTGCTATAGCAAGCAAACTTTCTAGTTCGGCGGGGGTTCAGATAGAGATTGATCAGGTGACGGTGTTAGCCGGTACTCAAAATGCTTTCTATTCAGCTTGTCGATGTCTCTTTGGTGTTGGTGACGAAGTCATCGTGTTAGACCCTGCCTACGTCACATACGAAGCCTCCATTGCTACTACTGGAGCTAAGCAAGTTCGCGTGGAACAGCCGGCGGAGAACGGTTTTAGACCCCACATAGGTGCGATACAGCGAGCGATTACGCCGGCGACGAAGGGCATCGTATTCTCCAATCCGTCGAACCCCACAGGAGTGGCGCTCCGCAAGGAGGAGTTAGAGGCCATAGCGCGAATAGCGGTCGAGAATGACTTGTGGGTTGTAGTTGATGAGGTCTACAGCGATCTTGTATTTGAGGGAACCCACCATTCGATCGTTGGTATGCCGGGGATGCTTGAGCGAACGGTCACGGTAAGCAGCGTGTCTAAGTCGTATGCGATGACTGGTTGGAGGTGCGGCTGGGCTGTAGGCCCCTCTGAATTAGGGGTACACCTGCGCAAAATGTCGTTGATCAACCTCTACGGGCTGCCCGGATTCGTTATGGAAGCAGCGAACATGGCTTTGCGCGAGGGAGCGGAAGAAATAGAAACAGCACGAGCTATATACAAGGCTCGACGGAATCTGCTCTTAGAAGAATTAGGTAAGGCGACCGAAATGCCGCTCCTCACACCAGAAGCTGGAATGTTTTTGATGGCTGATGTGAGAGCCCACGATACGAACGCGAATAACTTCGCGTGGGATCTGTACAGAGCTACTGGAGTTTCTGTCTTAGATGCCGGTGCCTTTGGGTCAACATCGAAAGGCTGGGTGCGGATTTCTTACGGCCTTGATGAGGCCCAATTGAGAGAAGCGTGTCTTCGAATAGTCAGCTTTACTAACGCACGAGCTAAATAACTGCTTCAAAGAGCATGTCGTTCTAGTTCTTGAGGTCACAGGGTGCGTCGAGCTTGTCACGACGATGGATCATGCATTCCCGATGTTTGACGCGCCAGCCAGCATCGGTTTTCACGACGTGATCGTAGTAAGAAGCTGTGCCTACAAGCCCTTTGCCTAACAGGGCGACTATGCGAAAGTTCATTGTTACTTTCTCCTCAATCACATCGACATAGATGTTGGTCATCATGTGTGTTTTTGGATGTTCGGCATCGACGTTCATGAAGTCAACTATGTCTTCTATGCCTTCGAGGCGGCGCGAACCGACACCAGTCAGGTCGAAAATGGCGTCGTCAGTGAAGACCTTTCGTAACCGGTCCCAGTTGCGGTCGTCGATAGCATCGCCGTAACGTCCAGGTAGCTCGTGAAGTTCCAGTCGGTCAGCAAGGTCAATGTTCATGGTCAGATGCTAGACCGGCGAAACATGTGCTGGTTTATTTCTGGTCAACCGTCATGAATCAGAGGGAAAACCTCTTCGTCTTTTATCGGGTCGCCTGGCTCTAAGACGGTGTCCTCATCGCGAATTATGGGGTCCGCTCCGATCTTGGGATCCCAAAAAGCATCATCTCCGAGCCAACGCCATGAAATCGCCGCGCGACGATTATCGCCGTCGTTTGGCCCGCTTCGGTGAACGGTTCTGAAGTCGAAGAGTAGGACGTCTCCAGGTGCAACGTCGAAGGACAGGACGTCGTAGAGGTCTGGATGGTCTTCAAATGCCGGGCATTCTTCTTCAAAGGAGTCAATGTGTTCGGCGACCCCTTCCCAAAGCGCCTGTTCGACTTGCTTTGAAGGGAGACCCTCCAAGGCTGGGTATTCGGGTTTAAAGGTGCGATCCCACAGATGGGAGCCCTTCACAAATTGGAGAGCGCTTGACTGTGCGTTGGCATCGGTAAGAGCTAGCCAGCTCGAACAAATCTGAGATCCGTCAACTGCCCAATATGGGCGATCCTGGTGCCAAACGAAACTTTCTTGTGTGCCTGGCTCCTTGACAAAAACATGGTCGTAATAAAGATGAATTTTACGTGAGCCCGTTGCCATAGCTGCTGAAATTGCGAGGCCACAATCACTCGCGAAGCGGCGAAAGTCCTTATAGGTGGGATGCAGATAGCGGTCTTGGAAGAACATGCCCGATGCCGTGTGGGGTGTCATGGACCCGCCGAACCGACCAGGTGACTCAATGAGTTGATCGACTGATTCGAGAATTTCAGTTACTAATGCTTTGTCGACTGCTTCACGAAGAAGGACAACGCCGTCAGAACGAAATGTCGCTACTTCGGCATCGTTTAGGGCTCGCATCCAACTACCTCTTTGTTGATGCTAGATGGTCTCAATAATGTCATGGTCGGAAAGACTGTGACGGATATCTGTATCTGCTTGGGCGGGGATATCTGGACACCAAATCTGCATGGCTTCTTCCATAGAATTTTTCACAATAGAAGCAACGGTAAGAGCTTCGTTGCGATTGCATTCGACTACGACGCTGTCGTGAACGGTTTGCACGCCCAATGCGCGATCGAATGGGGCGAGACGATTATGCAATAGGCCGTATGCCTCCAACATGATGTCAGCTACTCCTCCCTGTATAGGAGCGTTACGATACGCATTGGCCATTTGTGAAATTCGAGTCTCTAGAGACCGGTTCAGTAACAGATTCATGGCTTCTTGGCCCATCGTTTGTTCAACTTGTTCGATGACTGCTCTGCGAATTTTCCGGTCTTCTAAGATTTTTGTGATTTCAACCGAAGAAAGTGGCTGCCCAGCATTGCGGAGTTCGAGGTTGTATCGGTCGCTTATTTGTTCTCGTACGAGTCGGGGGCCGTCCTTAGGTGATCCAATGATTGTTTTTGCTGCTTGTTCTAAAATTCCTTCGGTATGAAACGTGAACTGTTGGCGCCTGCCTGACTCGGTAAGCGAGTTAAACCCGAAGACTTCACCTTCGCTGTCTATAACGACTGATGCTTCGAATGAAAGTGACCATGCGACCTCTTCGATGGTCCAAGGCGAGCCTAAACGCGCTAGTACTTCTTCTGCCCTTGGCCAATTTCGATGTTCATCTCGGTGTTGGCGTACCGCTTGTCGGACTAGTGGCCATGTTTTGTGCAAGAGAAGTGTTAGGGGCCAGTCGATCTCGTCGTGGGACGTTGCTAATTGGTCCACGAAGTTGTCGCGATCGTTGACCCACGACGCGATTTGCGGGTAGGCGTTTAGATACTGTTCAAGTAGGACACGCCCTTCTTCATCATTCGTTTCGACACCGGCTTGAGAGAGACTTCGGGCGAGTCCGCTCCCGCGTTGGCCATAAACGATTCCGAAGTTGATGCGTTTCGCTTTGTCTCGGTATTCATTGAATATCGAGGGTTCGGATTCACTTAGCAAAGTCATGTCCACTCCGAACATCCGCTCTGCCGTCGATGAATGAATGTCTTCCCCGGCGATGAATGCATTTCGGAGGTTCTGATCTCCTGCTACCTGGGTCGCGAATCTCAATTCAGCTTGACTTAAGTCTGAATAGACGAAAACTCGGTTCGGGTCCGAAGGCTTAATGTGCTCTTTCATTTTGGGAGAAAAGTTTTGTGCGTTAGGGCGTCTGCTCGCCAAGCGTCCAGTGTTAGTGCCGACGACTTGAAGATATTCAGAGTGCATGCGGCCGAAGTCGTCGATGTGTTCCTTTATGGACTCTCCGTAGGTAGAGAGGACTTTGGTCAGCTCACGGTATTCAAGCAAGGATGAACAAATTGAACCCCCGATTTCCGACAGCACGGTGGCTGTCAAAGGATCGGTAGGTAATAGGTCGCGTGCTTCACCGAACTTCGCCATGGACCAGGCGTGGATCTCTTCAGCGCTCCATTTGTTAAGCGCATCTTTGGCTTGGCGTTCGCTTCCTGGATTCCACGAAGGTTCTAGTGTTTCACCAAACAAGGTTGCTTGGCCGCCTCCGGTTAAACCGGCGAGGTCACTTGAGACTTGGGTTCGGCGCTCTTCCATTTGACCTAGGCGCTGTTCCCAACCTGGCCAGTCGAAGGGCAATCCGGTTCTTTCCATGTGGTCTAAGAACGGTCGCGCTTTCTGTTCGAGGCGACACACTTCAGAAAGGCCTGCTAGCTCTACCCGGGTTCTAATCTCGTCAGCTACCCAGAGAGTTTCGACAGCATCGGCCGCGGCGTAGAGAACTTGTTCGTTAGACAGTGGGTCGACTTCGTTATAGGACAGTTGAGTTGTCCCTTTGCCTTCGGCGCTTAAGCCGAGATACCACTCAGTTGCCCAGGCGAGGCCATGGTAAAAGCTGAATCCGGTTCGTCCTTGGTAGAGCAATGCATCGGCAAGTTGAGCATCCCACCATGAGATGGAACTGACGGCTTGATTGTTTTTTCTAGCGGGTTCGAAAAGGTCGCGATCCAATACTCGGGCGTCAAAGTCAGCGTTCCAAGCGTCGGCACTGACCCCGCTCAGGATAGAAGCGATGGCCAAGCGATCTAAAGTCATGACGTCAACCACCCATGCTTGTTCTAGGCCGTCGGAATTTCTGGTCGCAGCGGAAATGACGCGAAGAGCACCAGGTGCGGCGTTGGGTCCTACAAATGCCTGCGCCGTATAGGCGGTTTCGGTATCTATTGCAGTTGAGATTGAGCTATCGATAGCGACTTCGAAATCATTCAGTGATGTGGTATCAACCAGAGTTACCGGTATGTCGTCGACCTTCTTCGTGGACCGAGGACGAGGGTCTATGGGAGCAGCCACACCATGACATTAGATGTGGAGCTAACTGAATTCATTCAACCTTGAAGGTAAGTCGTCTACTTGCGTGGGATCGAGGTTCGCAAAACTCATTCGAATCGTGGCCTGATCTGTAGATGTAAAGGCAGTTCCGGGGATGGTGAGTACATCGTGGTCCAGTACCAACCTTCGCACTACTTCTTCAGTTTTGAGATCTGACCTGGGGTGCCGAACCCAACCGAAATATGCGCCGGAAGATATGAGCTCAAAACCGCCTGGCCGTTCTTTCATCGACTCACAAAATCGGAACTCTAAGTTTTTGATTCTGGTGGCTTGATCGAGTCTCCATTGCTGAGCGTGTCGGAGGCCTGCTAGCGCAGCTTCCTGGCCGATACGTGGTGCGCTAATCGCGAGGCAATCTAAAACCTTAAGGGCTTCGGTTATCACAGCATTTCCACCAATTACTGCACCGCATCTATATCCGGGAATGGCGAAATCCTTAGAGAAGCTGTGGAGACTAATTACGTGATCGCGCCAACCTGGATCGCCGAATAGTTCATGAGCTGGAGTTTGTTCATCACGAAAGGAGCGATATGTCTCATCGATTATGAGCGCGAGGTTGTTGGCACGGGCCAATTCGGCGAATTCGTGAATTATTTCCTTAGGAATCGTTACCCCGGTCGGATTTCCAGGGGAAACCAGAGTTATGAGCTTGGTTTTGTCGGTTATGAGAGCTCGGGCTTGGTCCGGGTCGGGTAGTAGATCGACCCCAGGTTCTAGGTATCTGACTTGGACGCCTTCTATCTTTAACCACATGTCGTGATTGAAATAGAACGGAGCAACCAAGATTGCTTCGTCACCGGGGCTAGTTAAGGCGCTTGCCACGCAACAAAAGGCTTGGTTGCAACCAGCAGTGATTAAAACATCTTCAGGTTTTATGTCGGATGCGTACCCAGCGGTTAAGTCTTTCGCGAAAGCTTCTCTTAGTTGAGGAAGACCCGGCTGGGGTGGATAACGACCCGCATCAGCTTCGAGGGCGACTTCAGCGATGCGTTCGATTACTGGACTGGCTGGCGGGAAAGAGGGAGCAGCTTGGGATAGATCCAGCAAAGGACGTTCGTTGGTTCTGAGCCCCACAAGAGCGTGTGCTGCCCCTATCGGCGAGTGGATGAGTTGCTCCACCCTTTGGCTGAAACGCATCAGATGTTTGTCACTTTCTCAGTCGGGGTAGTCCACCGCTATGAAGTCCGAGGACTCGCCAGCCTCAGTGCCGAACGCCTCTTCTTCAAGTAGTTCAATCAGACGTTTCGCTACGGGTCCGACATGGCCATCTCCGACAGCTATCTCATCCCATGAGGTCACTGGATACAAATGTGTATCTCCGCCGCATAGGAACATCTCCGAGATCACATCCCCTGGAACTTCTGATGCAAGGATGGGAGATTGATTGACCGAAGCTAGGAGACCTTCTTGGATCAAGGTCGTCTCTGCGAGTTCCATGATTCGACGAACTGTTGTGCCTAAGAGAATGCCATCAAATGGGGGAGTTCGAAGAACCCCTTCTTTGGTAATGAAAACCACGTTTAATACGCAAGATTCGGCGACGTAACCCTGGTCATCAACCAAGACGCCGAATGTTCCCCCTCGGTCGACCGCTTCCATGTGGGTTAAGACATTGAGAAGATAGTTGTTTGACTTGATGGTTGCTAACAGCGGCGGCTTCATTGGTGTGTCCAGCACCGTTGCTTCGGGTATGCCTGCTGACATTGGATCAGAGTGAGTGCTGCCCAAAGGCACTGGGTCGATAATGACGCAATAGAAGCAAGCTTCTTCGCACTCTTGAGGACTCGGTGAGAAGCCACCTGGGCCAGCTGTCAACCAATAACGAACTGCTCCATCCTTAACTCTTGCCTGACTGGCGGTGTCCATAACCATCTGGATGAGGTCTTCTTTGGTCCAAGAATGTTCAATGCGGGCGAGGGCTGCGCTAGTCAAAAGGCGATCCATGTGGATACCCAGACGGTAAAGATTTCCGTCGCTAAGCGTGCACGTATCGAAAACACCGTGGCCTCGATGTACTAAATGGTCATCGAGCGGGATTTGCATCAGTGCGGGATCGATGACAACTCCACCGAGCCAAGAACTAAACATTGCTAAGTAGCCCGGTTGTCCTCTGCGGCTCCTCAATCGAGAGAGCACTTCGGTCTCTGAGAGAACTTGATGGTTGGGGCCGGTCATTGAACCGAGACTATGCGCTTTAAGGCCATGAGTTCGTAACCCCTGCAGGAAGTGGGCCATAACTTATTGATGAGCGAGATCAACTTTGATGTCCGGAGCTAGTGACGTAGCGGTCTTGATGCTGTTGAAGTAGCGAAGACGAAGACTATTTGCAACTACTAGAAATGACGAAAAAGCCATGGCGATAGCGGCGTAAGTCGGCGATAGATAGCCGGTTACCGCAAGAGGTAATGCAATCGCGTTATACGAAAAAGCCCAAGACAGATTTCCCTTAACAGTTCTTAAGGTTCTACGCGACAAGGAGATTCCGTCAGCTACGGCTCGAGGATCGTTGGTCATGATGGTTAGGTCAGCAGCGTTTCGTGCAGCATCGGTGCCTGCTTGTAGAGCTATGCCTAAGTCAGCTGTTGCCAATGCCGGCGTGTCGTTGATGCCATCTCCGACCATGGCAACGCATTTGCCAGCGGATTGAAGTGCGGCGATATGGTCACGTTTTTGGTCGGGTAATACCTCTGCTAGGACAGTCTCTATGTTTAGTTGGTCGGCGACGCGCTGAGCTACTTGCTGGGTATCGCCGGAAAGCAAAATAACCTCAAGACCCATGTCGGTCAGCAGAGATACGGCTTCACGGCTTGTGGGGCGAATTTCGTCTCGAATTGAAACTGAAGCTTCGGCGGTTGACCCTCGACCTATGAATAATGTGGTTCCTTGGAAGTCCAGGTCTCTGAGGTCAGATGGAATCTCCCCGAAAAGGTCTGCTTTTCCCGCCCGTACCTCGATGCCGTTTACTTTGCCTGAAATTCCTTGCCCCAGATGATTGGTGAAATCATCTATTTCTGCTGCCTCTTCAATAAAGGGTTCGAAAGCCCGAGCAATGGGATGACCAGATCTTGACTCAAGTGCAGCAGCTTGCGATAGGAGGAGAGCTTGGTTCTCTGCTGTTGAGGAGATATTGACGATTACTGGGTGACCTGTAGTTAGGGTGCCGGTTTTGTCAAATACGACAGTGTCGATAACACGGGTTGAGTCCAACACATGAGCTCCGGCAACGACTACCCCTAATTGGGCGGCTCGTCCGGTGCCCACCAGGACTGCTAAGGGTGTTGCTAACCCAAATGAACAAGGGCAGGACACCACTAGGACAGCTACCGCCGCGATTAACGCGTCGCTGAGTTGGTGGCCGATTCCCCATCGAACAGCGAGGGATCCCAAAGCCAAGAGAATGACAAGTGGGACGAATCTTGCGGCAACTAAATCGGCGGTACGTTGTATCGGTGCTTGAGTTGCCTGAGCGTCTTCTACCAGTCTGGCAACTCTAGAAAGTTCGGTGTCTTCTCCTACGGCTGTGGCCTCGATAACCAAAGACCCTGGACCATTAAGTACCCCGCCGCTTACTGTCGAACCAGGCGACACTTCGATTGGCATGGATTCTCCGGTGGCCTGAGAAGCGTCTACTTCTGACCTTCCTTCGATTATTCGGCCATCAGTAGCGACTCTTTCTCCAGGAGCCGTAATAAACGCCATCCCGACCTTTAACTCTTCTATGGGTAATTCTCTTCCGTCGCGTAGTCGAGCTTGTTTGGGCGTTAAGTCGGTGAGTGCTCGCAACGCGTCGCCTGAGGTTCGAATGGCGCGCGCTTCCCACCATTTCCCAAGAAGAACGAAAGCGACTATTGCGTTCGCCCCTCCGAAATGAAGGCTTTGGTCGGCGCTGAATATGAGTACTGCGATTGACCAAGACCATGCAGCTAAGGTTCCTAACGAAATAAGGGTGTCCATCGCAAGAGATTTTTGAAGTATTTGCAGGCGTGCCGCTCGGTGAAAAATCCAGCCGCACCACCAGACACATATTGTGGAAAGCGCAGCGACCGCCCATTCGCTGCCAGGGAATTGAACAAACATTGTGATCATCGCAAATAGTGCGATGATCATTGCTGGAAGAGTCTTTTTCTTTAAAGCAGATTCGGTGGAAGATTGAATTTGTTGTCTATCTCCGTCTTCAACTGCCTGAAATCCGAGGTCTGTGACCATCGCGACCATGGTTGGCGTATCGACTTTTTGGCTATGCCAGATGAGAGATGTCGCACTAGCGAAATTGACGTTGGCGGCCTCTACCCCTTCGAGCTCCAAGAAAGCGTTCTGAACTCGAGCTGCACACGCTGTGCACGTCATACCTTGAATGAGAAGTCGGGTTCGTTTTTTCTCGGTCAGGGGAGGAACCGGAGCCATGTGTAAACACTATCGCCCTGTTTCGCATCGGTAGCTACGTCTGACACCCGTACCCTAGGGATGCGATGGTCCAGTCTCAGCAGCGTTTTCATCTACATACGTTGGGGTGTCCTAAGAATCAGGTCGATTCAGACAAGATTGCGGGCACCCTGATCGACGATGGATTGGTTCCGACGCAAGATGTGTCGTCGGCTGATTTGGTGGTCGTCAATACCTGTGCATTTGTTGAAGAAGCTCGTGAAGAATCGATCAACGCGGTGCTGCAGTTGGAACAGGATCGCATGCCGGGATCTCGCATCGTGGTTACTGGGTGTCTGGCTGAGCGTTACGGAGACGAACTAGTTGAGGCATTACCCGAAATAGACCAAGTGGCAGGCTTCGGCGTTCCGGTCAATCTCATGCGAAAACCAAGTGGGTTGACGATAGAGGCTGGGCCGCAAGCGCCTGCTTTGGATCTACTCAATTTGCGCAGACCCGCAGCAAGTCTTCCATGGGCTTATGTGAAGATCGCAGAAGGTTGTGATCGAGCTTGTGGCTTCTGTGCTATCCCGTCTTTTCGAGGGCCACAAAATAGTCGTGAGGTCGAATCAATATTGACTGAGGTTGATGACCTTTCTGTACGTGAGGTTGTGTTGGTGGCTCAAGATCTAGCGAGCTACGGGTCAGATCTTGGGAGGCGCGGCTCGATTGTTTCGCTTGTTAAAGCTGTCAGAGAGAGAGTCGAGCGAGTTCGGCTTCTATACCTCTATCCGTCGGACCTTTCTGACCAATTGATTGACGCTGTGTTAGAAGGCGGATTGCCGTATTTTGATCTGTCACTTCAACATGTGACACGTAGTCACCTGCGACGAATGCGACGCTGGGGTGACGGCAAAAAGTTCCTTGAACGAATTGGCAGAATTCGTGACTTGTGCCCGGAAGCGGTGTTTAGGTCAAACTTTATTGTTGGTTATCCGGGAGAAACAGAGGATGACCAAGCAGAGCTTGCGTCGTGGCTTGAGGAAGCTCAGTTGGATTGGTGTGGACTGTTTACGTACTCACGCGAGGAAGGTACCTACGCAGCGAATCTTGATGAACAGATCCCTGAACAGCTCATGCGGGAACGTCACGCTGAACTGAGTGAAATTCAAGATGGCATAACAGCTCATCGTCGTGACCAACTTGTTGGGCGTAAGATCGAGGTCTTGGTCGATACCCCTGGTATTGGACGTTCGCACCGCGAAGCGCCGGAGATAGATGGCGTAGTGAAAGTCCCGTCAACTCTCAAACAGGGTGAAATTTATGATGTTGTCGTTACTCGATCAGAGGGTCCTGACCTCGAAGCAGTCCTAGAAGAATCACCGTGACAGAAGAACCTGACGACACAGGTAGCCCTACCTATGGGCCGACAGCGCTTGCCACGCCCGCAAACTTTGTGACCGTGGCGCGAATCTTAGCGACTCCGGTATTTGTTCTTCTTATTGCCAATGGGGACCCATCGTGGGTGACGTTCACAGTGGGGTTCGTAATTGGTATGTCTGATTTTGCCGATGGTTGGTTGGCTCGTCGACAAGGAGCTACCAGGTCAGGAGCTTTCCTGGATCCATTGGCTGACAAAGTCTTGGTATTGGGGGGCATGTTTGCCTTAGTTGCTAATGGACAGTTTCATTGGTTGCCGGTAGCTGTAATCGCCGTCAGAGAGCTAGCAATTAGCGCCTATAGGTCGCGAGCTGGACGGAGAGGGATTACCGTTCCTGCGACCAAGATGGCCAAGTGGAAGACTTTTGTCCAACTTTGGTCTATTGGTTTCGCGGTGATACCGCCTATAGCGAGTTCGGTTCATTGGATAGCGACCTCGACATTGTGGCTGGCCGTAGCGCTTACTCTTCAGACAGGAGTTTCTTACCTGGCCGGAGCAAGAAGAGTCGCCCAAAGCCAGTTGAAAGAAGACCTGTAAGACCCTGTCGCCGGTTTCTATAAGAACCCAAATGGTAGAAGTGCCCGCGCTGAATGCTAAGAGCAATAGGGTCAAGGCATGAATTGTGAAGTTATAGCAGTCGGAACCGAATTGTTGCTTGGGCAAATTGTTGACACGAATTCTTCGTGGATCGGTGAGCAGTTGGCTCTGGCGGGGATCGATAGCCATTACCAGACCAAAGTCGGAGACAACTGGAAGCGGATAGAGGAAGCGGTGCAGCTAGGTCTTGAACGGAGCGATGCAGTCATAATGTGCGGCGGTTTGGGGCCTACCCAAGATGACATAACCCGCGACGTGATAGCTAGTGTCACCGAATCTGATTTGGTCCTTGATGAAGAAATAGCGGACCGAATTAGAGAGATGTTTAAAACTCGGGGTCGCGAGATGCCTGACAACAACCTTCGGCAGGCAATGGTGCCAGAAGGCGCCCGAACGATCGAGCAGCAGCCGGGAACCGCCCCAGGTTTAGTGGTTCCGGTAGAAGGCCCAAATGGCTCGAACAAAGTGATTTATGCCGTTCCGGGGGTTCCTTACGAGATGAAAGAGATGGTTCTGGGAACGGTCTTGCCGGATTTGCAGTCGCGCTCGGGAATTACTTCAGTGATCGAAAGCCGAGTACTGCGGACATGGGGTCAAAGCGAATCTGGATTGGCGGAGATACTTGCTGACCGGATAAGCCAACTTGAGGAAGCAGGTAATCCGACCCTGGCTTTCCTTGCCAGCGGAGTTGAAGGTATAAAGGTCAGAATTACAGCTAAAGCGGCAACCTCTGCAGAAGTCGAAGAGCTATTGCAAGCGGAGGAAGAGTTCTTAAGGGGATTGCTCGGCGATCTGGTGTTCGCAGTTGATGAAGACAACATGGAGTCAACAGTTTTAACTCTGCTCTCTGATCGAGGCTTGAGCCTCGGAGTCGTAGAAACCACAACGGCTGGATATTTGGCTCACCGTTTGGCGACAGCTCGAAGTGGAACCCAGGCATTTTCAGGAGCGGTAGCGGCTCGAGGGCCGGGTATTTTGTCCTACCTACTTAAAGGTGACCCGGGTGCATGGGAGCCAGACAAAGCAGCTCTGCAGCTAGCCCGAGTTGCTCGCGGAGTTTTGGTGTCAGATGTCGGCATTGCTACCACATCGATAGAAGATCCATCTCGAGCTAGTGAGTCTTATCCTTTTGGAACTGTCTGGTTAGCAGTATCGATGGAGGGTTTCGAAACTGTGGAACAAGTGGGCCTTCCCGGCGATCTGGAAAGAATTCGTCAATTCAGCACCATTTCTGTCCTTAACCTTCTCAGATTGCACCTCGAAGGTTCCCGTAGGTAGCCGTGACCAGGGCCTTCATATCAGTGCCCCTTCCTGAGATGATCCGAGCAAATTTGCTCGAGCTGGACCGCACGCAACAGGGCATTAGTTGGAGTCCTCCGGGGCAGTGGCATATAACGCTCCAATTTTTTGAGGATGTCGACATCAAAAAAGTAAAGGAGTCGCTCTTGGGTATGAAGGCCCAGGGGGCGGTCGCGACCATTGGTCCCCGGGTGACGCGTCTGGGTGAAGAGGTTCTGGTGGTGCCAGTCAACGGGTTGTCACGCCTAGCGGAACAAGTTCGGTCCACGATGTCTCCACAAAGTTCGGGTGTGTCTTTGCCATATGTTGGTCACATCACTTTGGGTCGAATAAAGAAAATCATCAATGCCGATCTAGAAGGTGTGCGAATTGAAGGAAGCTTTCAAGTCACCGAGCTACTTCTGGTAGAGAGTCGGGGGACCCCTAATGGGTACAGTCACTCTGTTGTCGGTTCCCAAAGGCTGGTTTAACGACAACATTTCGCACAAAGTAGGAACTTCTGAAAGGCTGTTGAGATGCGCTTTAGCTTTTGGACTGGTAATGGCCAATCATGGGACGACACTCTTGAGGGTTGTCGATATGCCGAAAAAACTGGCTGGGATGGCATCTGGTATGCAGACCATTTCATGCCTAACGAAGAAAACGTTGATCAGCCAATTCATGAGGCATGGTCGGTGTTGGCTGCTATTGCTGCCTGCGTTCCGCGAGTTCGCATCGGTCCGCTGGTAGCGGGAAATACTTATAGAAACCCGGCACTGA
>MDTG01447568.1_pt1 | contig 17157 bp, 10 predicted proteins | sample 811421 | NCBI WGS metagenome assembly MDTG01 (sample SAMN05326645, study PRJNA326480) | marine metagenome | isolation source: seawater | place: Pacific Ocean: South East | collected 2011
GGCTTGAGGATGAAGGCGTTGCCCGCCGCGATCGCCATGCCGAACATCCACATCGGGATCATCGCGGGGAAGTTGAACGGCGTGATGCCCGCCCCGATACCGAGCGGCTGGCGCATCGAATAGACGTCGATCCCCGGGCCAGCGCCCTGCGTGTACTCGCCCTTGAGCGCCTGCGGGATGCTGCAGGCATATTCGATCACTTCCAGCCCGCGCTGCACGTCGCCATGCGCATCGTCGACGACCTTGCCGTGCTCGCTGGAGAGAAGTTCGGCCAGCTCCTGCTTGTTTGCCTCGACCAGTTCCTTGAACCTGAACATCACGCGGGCGCGGCGCTGCGGATTGGTCGCCGCCCATTCGGGTTGGACTTCCTTCGCCTTGGCCACCGCCCGTTCGAGCAGCGCGGCATCGCCCAGCGCGACTTCCGCCTGCACCTCCCCGGTAGAGGGGTTCCACACCTTGTGCGTGCGGGTGGTTTCGCCGGCGGCGACGCCGGTGGCGAGGTGATGGTCGATCTGGCGCATGGGGGGCTCTCCGTGGGGTTATCCTTGTGCCACGCGCGCTAGCGCCGTGGTGCCTGATAAATCAAGCGACCGCACGCCCGAGCGTTCCCTGCGCGGCGGCTACCCCCCGCTGACCGCGCGCATCATCTCTGCACACAGGATCGCGCCATAGGTGCCCAGTGCGTAGCCGAGCACCGCCAGCAGCACGCCCACGGGCGCGAGGGCGGGGTGGAACGCGCCTGCCACCACCGGCGCGCTGGCCGCTCCGCCCACGTTCGCCTTGCTCCCCACGGCGACGAAGAAGAAAGGCGCGCGCACGATCTTGGCGGTCACCAGCAGCAGGGTCGAATGGATCGCCATCCAGATCAGGCCGACCGCCATGAACAGCGGAGCATCGCCCAGCTGGAAGATGTCCATCTTGGTGCCGATCACCGCGACCAGCAGGAAGATGAAGACCGTGCCGATCTTCGACGCGCCAAGCCCTTCGAGCTCGCGCGCCTTGGTGAAGCTTGCGCCAAGGCCCAGCGTCGTCGCCATCACGACGACCCAGAAGAACTCGCTCGCCAGCACGGCTTCCGCTCCGAGTGCGCCCGTGAAGTAGTAAGACAGCCAGCCCGCGCTCCAGTGCGCGAAGGCGACCGCGCCGAAGGTGAAGCCTGCAAGCACGATCAGCTCGTTCGCGCTCGGCACTTTCTCAACCTGCGCGCTGTAGTTGGCCATCGAATCGCGCAGGCGGGTGATCGCGCTGGCATCCGCGCCCAGCCAGCGGTCGATCCGCTCGTGCATCCCGGCGCCGTAGAGCAGGAACGCCATCCAGATGTTCGCGACCACGATATCGACCGCGACCATCGCGCCATATTGCTCGATCTCGTAGCCGTAGACTTCCAGCATCGCGGTCTGGTTCGCGCCGCCGCCGATCCAGCTCCCGGCAAGCGTCGCGAAGCCGCGCCACGCCGCCTCGGGCCCTTCGCCCGCGATGATCGAAGGCTCGAACTGCGCGACGATCCACAGCGCGATCGGCCCGCCGATGACGATGCCGATCGTGGCGGTAAAGAACATGATGAGCGCCTTGGGGCCGAGGCCGAGGATGCCCCGAAGATCGATGCTGAGCGTCAGCAGCACCAGCGCGGCGGTGAGGAAATAGTCCTTCGCGATCGTCCAGAGCTGCGATTCGCTGGCGTCGATCACGCCGAAGCTGACCAGCAGCGAGGGGACCAGGTAGGCGAGCAGGATGATGGGGACGAAGGTGAAGACCTTGTCCCACACGCCCCCGCGCTGGCGCAGGAAGAACAGGATGCCGAGGATCGCGGCCAGAATGCCGAAGATGATGGTGTCGCTGTGGATCATGATGTGGGGAAATCTCCGCGCGGGCGTTCGGGTGCTCGTGTCGAGGGGTGTGGCACGTTAAACCGTTCTTGACCATGGATGCGCCAGGGTGCAATCGGCGCCGCGCGCTTAAGCGGGTGTAGCTCAATGGTAGAGCAGCAGCTTCCCAAGCTGACGACGAGGGTTCGATTCCCTTCACCCGCTCCACATTTTCCGCCTTACAGATTTCGCTGCCGACTTTGCGGAGCACGCACGCGAAGTCGCTGTCGTCCCGGCATTGCCCGCGTTCCGCGCCCTCCATTCCCGCACCAACCGCCTCGGGTGAAAGGCCCGCGTCACGCCGATTGCAAGCGGCCACCATGTTTATGGCATCCGATTTGATTTTCGGTGCCATAAACCAGCTATTCTCGATGGGGCACGGGATGCGCCGAAACGGGGAGGGGCAATGCTGGCACGATTTTCGGGACGCTGGAAACCGTCCAGCGCGGTGATGGCTCGTCACGGCAAACTCGTTGCCGCTGTCCTCGTCGTCCAGCTGGCCTTCTGGCTCGTCTATGTCCCGGCCTTTATCGATCCCCCGGTGGAACGGCCCGACTTCGTTGTGGTGGAGAGTTTCGCGACGGGCCGACCCGCCACTCCCGATGCGGCGGGTCTGGCGGCTACGCGCTTCACCGAAACGCCGCCCTCGCGCGATTGGCGCGCGCCCGGATATTACGCGACGCGGACGACCTTTTCGCTGGAAGACGTGCCTGCCGAAGGTCTCGCCCTGCTCGACAACAGCGGGGGCGACAACAGCCGCCACTTTGTGAATGGTGCACTGGTCCACGCACCGGGCCGGATGGACGTGGCGAACCCGACCTACCATGCCCTGCGCGAGGATATCGTCCAGATCTCTCCCGGCCTCCTGAAAGTGGGCGAGAACAGGCTCGAGAGCATCTATGTCGTCTCCTCGAGCCGCGAAGTCGGGCTGCTGCCTTCGATCCTTGGCGATTATCGAGAGATCTCCGATGCCTTCGGCTGGAAGGCCTTCACGCTGACGCAGGTGCCCTTGATCGCGACCGTCATGGTCGTGGTGATCGCGCTGTTCGCAGGGCTCGCAGCCCTCCGGGCGCGCGATCCGGACGTGCCGCTGTGGCTGTTTTTCGCAGCCGTCGGCTGGGCATCCTTCGGATTGTTCTTCGAATGGGCAGGCTTCCCCATCCACGGTGCGGCGCGGCAGTTCGTTTATGCCGCGATCATGTTCGGCCTTGCCGCAAGCTGGGCGATCTTCGCAGACGCGTGGTCGAAGGAGCGCGTGCGATACTATCGGCGGGCGGTTCTGGGCCTGTCCGGGGCCGGCCTTGTCTGGAGCGCATACTGGCTGTTCGCGGACGGCGGGCTGACCGCGTTCGGCAAGGTCGAGGATGCCGTCGAATGGATAGGTTTCGCGCTATCGGCGGCAACCGTCCTGCGGATCGCCTGGCACTTCGTCGCGCACCCGGACGAACCGCGCACGATGGAAGCCGCCGCCCTTGTGCTGCTGGCATCGCTGATGATCTGCCACCTTTATGCGATCGTCACTGAAGGGCTTTTGCGACCTTACCTGTCGACCACCCAGCCGCTGATCCTGCTGCTGCTGGTCGGCGGGTTCTTCGCGCGCAATTTCGAGCTCTTCCGCTCCCGCGAACAGCTCAATGCCGAGCTCGAGACCCAGCTTGTCGCCCGCACGGCCGAGCTGGAGCGCGCGCACACCCGCGAAAAGGGGCTTCTGCGCGATCGAGCGCAGCAGGAAGAGCGGCGGCGGATCATGCGCGACATGCACGACGGGATGGGATCGAACCTGATGAGCCTGCTCCTCGCCGCGCGGCGCGGGAAGGTCGACGCGGACACCGTCGCACGGGATATCCAGATGGTGATCGATGAAATGCGGCTGATGATCGACTCGATGGATTCGGTGGGGGAATCGCTTGCCTCCGCGCTCGCACTGTTCCGCGAGCGCGCGCAGTCGCGGGTCACCGAAGCAGGTTTCGGCTTCGTCTGGACCGACGAGGCGCAGGGCGATCTGCCCGAACTCGATCCCCGGCAGGTCCTGCAGGTGTTCCGCATCCTGCAAGAAGCCATCGCCAATGCGCTCAAGCACAGCGATGGCGACAGGATTCATGTCGTCGTGAGGCCCACGCAACTGCTGGTGGCCGACAATGGTTCGTCTTTCGAGGGCCCCCGGCATGGCGGGCGCGGGCTCGAGAATATGGAAGCGCGTGCCGGGGCCATTGGCGGAACATTCGCTATCGCGCGCTCGCATGGAGAGACGATCGCCAGCATCGGGTTACCGGAAGGCCCGAAGCCGCTTGATTGAGGCGACGAGAGCCATTCCCATGGCATTGGTGGCCGCGCGCGGTCGGGGATAGGACAGGCAGGGAAGCAGGACCGGCATGGATATTTACCGCATCGCGATTCTCGACGACGATCCCTCGATCCGCGAGCATTTCACCGAAATCGTAACCTCGTGTCCCGATTACGACCTGTGCGGCAGTGCGCCGACCATCGCCCGGATGCGCGATCTGGTCGTCCGGAAGAACCCGGATCTGTGCCTGCTCGACATCGGCCTTCCCGATGGCAGCGGGATCGACCTCATCCCTTTCATCAAGCAACAGTGCCGCGCGCGCGTGCTGATGGTGACCAGCTTCGGCGACCGGGAAACGGTGGTCAGGGCGATCGACGCGGGCGCCGATGGCTATCTGCTGAAAGACAGTAGCGCGCAGGTCATCCTCGACGGGATCGAGGCCACGCTTGCCGGCGGCGCGCCGATCAGCCCGTCTGCGGCTGTCTACCTCCTCGAACGGTTGAAGGGGAAGGGGCCGCTTTCCGCCTCCACGCAGAACGCGCAAGAAGGGCCGCTGACCCCGCGCGAGGTCGAACTGCTGGAACTGTTCGGCAAGGGACAGAGCTATAAGGAGGCCGCGCGCGAGTTGGGCATCTCGCCGCTCACCGTCGGCAACCACGTCAAGTCGATCTACCGCAAGCTCGCCGTCCATTCCCGGGGCGAGGCGGTTTACGAAGCGGTGAAGAGCGGCCAGCTTTCGATCGATTGACTAAGCCTTGCGCACCATGCCCATGGCATGCCCGAGCGGCGGGCTGCGGGGTAGCGTTCTCCCATCCGGAACGATGGAAGGAGACGGGCCGTGTCATCACTGGCTTTCAAGAGCATGCTGGTCGGCGTCGCAGCCATGGCCGTGACGGGCGCTTCGTTGCCCGGCGAGGTCGCGGGGCAATCGATCGGCGACCTGCGCGAGCGCGTGGAACGGCAAGCAGGCAACCGGGCGGAGCAACAGCGCCAGCGGCGGGGTGCCGAAACCGGCAATACCCGCACCGATCGTGCCGACGCGCAGGATATCGAGCAGACGCTGGATGCCATCCTCAAGTTCACGCTGAATATCGGCGCCCTGGCGCGCGCGGAAGACGGCGCATGGGACATGGCCAAGCAGGAGGTCGACCGGTTTCGCAGCGAGATGGACACCCGTCTGACGCCGGATCTGATCGCTCGTGCGAACGACACGTCCGGGCGAGCGACCGCGCGCCTGCTGCAGGAGGCGGAACGCAGTGCGGATTCGATGGCGACGCGGATCGGCCGGGTGAATGTCGACAAGACGCTCGACGATACGCGCAAGGGCACGATGTTCGCCAAATACGGCGTCCCCCTGTCGATGCGCGAACGCCTGCTCCAGCTCCAGAAGCTCTATCCGCAAAGCGTCGCGATCCGCGAAGCGAACCGGACGGCAGCGGACGTCCTCGCGCAGCTCGGCACCTTCGACCAGATCGAGCAGCAGGCCGACGCCAACTACGCCGCGCTGGTGGCATCGACGCGCATGTATGATGCCGTCCGATCCGATCCTGCGCTGGAGCGCAGTTTCGTCCAGGCCTATTGGGCAAGCCCTTTCAGCCGCGACTACGCGGGCGGCAAGGTGCTGAAGGTCCATCTGACGTCGCGCGCCTGGAGCGTGCAGCACGATGCAACGGGCCGTCCGGTCTCGCGCGATCAGGGGGCGAGCATGGCGATCCGCGCACCCGATGGAAAATGCTACATGGTCCAGGGCCTGTTCGAGCAGAAATACGCAGGCGGCGGGGGCTATGGCGCAACCTATTATCGCTCCGGCGACAATCAGGAAATGCTGTGCGAGAACATCCCGGGTCGGGGATAAGGGTCTGCCGAGAGGCATCGCGGACGATGAGTGGCGGCCAGCGCATCTGGCCCGCCACTCCTGCGTCGTCTCGATGGCAGATCAGATTTCGTCGGACATGCCATTTTCCTCGGCGCATTGTTCCAGCACCGCGTTGGCCTCCTCGTCGGATACGGCCGCAAACTCCGCTACGGATTTTCCTTCGGCGACCCTCTCGATCACGCAGTCGCACAGCGGCTTGGCCTGTTCGGCCGTGCCACCTTGCGCGACGGCCGCGATCTCGCACTGCGTCTTGGCCTGACTCAGGGCTGCAGGAGTAATCGCCCGGGCGCTGTCGCCTTCGGTTGTGTCGGCGCCCGCTTCGTTCGCGTCGGCGTCGGGCGTGGGCTCTGCTTCGCCGCAGCCGGACAGCGCAAGCACGATGGCCAGCGTGGCCAGCGGAATGGTTCTCTTCATGATCGTGGTCTCCCTCCATTCGGGACGGGCAGGGCGCCCGTCGGCACTGCCAAAGCTAGCCGCGCCGGAGCACGCCCGCGTCACCACGAATATGGCACCGTGCCCATGGCATGCCGCTTCGCGCAGGGCGTGCTTACGCTCCGCCCCAAACCTGGATGCAGTCCTGATTTCGGAGGGGGCGTATATGTCGCGGAAGTGGAAGAAGAATACCTCGCGTGCACTGGTGCTCGGCGGGGTCTCGGTGGCGGCGCTGGCGAGCGCGGGGCAGGCTCATGCGGCGACGGTGAGCAACGTCACGATCACCAATGTACAGGGCGTCAGTTCCACGGTCTGCCTGGTCGGCTTCAGCTTCGACGTGGCCGGAACCGTCGCCGACCAGGGGGCGACCGACTATTTTGCCTATGGCGTCTACACCGATACCGGCACGCGCTATAACCAGCCGACGCTGACCGGGGTTGCGGTTCCATCCAGCGGGACGGTGTCGGCCTCTTTCGGCTTCACCTTTGCGAACGACAGTTCGCCGCGCGAGATACGGTTTTTCGATCCGAGCACGGCCACGACCGACCAGGGCCAGCTGGGCGCGCCGATCTCGATCACGAGCATCCCGACAGCGGATATGCGAGCCGCAGGGCTCGCCTGTGCAAGCATGGCCAATACCGCGCCGAGCGTGAACGCGGGGCCCGATCAGAACCTCGCCAATGGTGGCGGCACGGTCGCCCTCAGCGGCACCGCGAGCGATGCGGACAACGATCCGCTGACCTACACCTGGACCCAGGTGAGCGGCCCCAGCGTGTCGATCCAGAACGCCACCACGCTCAACGCCAGCTTTACAGCGCCCGCCCAGATCAATCAGGCACAGGGCCTGGAGTTTCGGCTGACCGCCGACGATGGTCTCACGACCTCCGCCGACACTGTCGTGATCACGATTGCGGCAGGGGCGAACTCTGCGCCCACGGTGGATGCAGGGGCGGACCAGACCGTGTCCGGCGGATCGCCGGTCGAGCTGAGCGGGACGGCGAGCGATCCCGATGGCGATCCGCTGACGGTCCAGTGGACGCAGAACAGCGGTCCTGCGGTGACACTGTCCACCCCCACCAATTTCGGAACCGATTTCACCGCGCCCGCCAAGACCAACAGCCAGCAGGTTCTGACCTTCGGTTTCACGGCGACCGACAACCTGAATGCATCGGCGAGCGACAGCGTCGACGTGATCGTCCTCGCCAATGTTGGCCCCACCGCCGATGCGGCGGGCGACCAGACCGCGGCGGGCGGGTCCACGGTGACGCTCGATGGCACGGGCTCGAGCGATGGCGACGGCGATGCGATCGCCTATAGCTGGGTACAGACGTCCGGCCCCTCGGTCGTGATCAATGGTGCGGCCACCGCACAGCCCAGTTTCACCGCGCCACAAAGCGCCGCTTTCGCGCAGACACTGACATTCGAACTGACGGTCGACGATGGGCTGGCAACCAGCACCGACACGGTGGTGGTCACGGTTCCTTCCAATGCAGCGCCGACCGCCATTCTCGGCCAGGCGCAGACGGTGTCCGGCGGGCAGAGCGTGACGCTCGATGCCTCGGGCTCCACCGACCCGGATGGCGATCCGCTGACCTACAGCTTCGTCCAGACGGGCGGACCTTCGGTTACGCTGACCGGGGCCAACACCGCGACCCCCACTTTCGTCGCACCGCCGGCGGTGGGGACCGCGCAGGTTCTGACCTTCGAGGTGACGGTGAGTGACGGACTCGCAAGCTCCACCGCCACGGTACAGATCACGGTCGCAGCGAACGACCCGCCCGTGGCCGACGCGGGAGCCGATCAGGGGCCGATCGACAGCGGGCAGAGCGTGACGCTTGACGGGACCGGATCGACCGATCCCGACAACGACCCGCTGACCTACGCGTGGACGCAGGTATCCGGCCCAGCGGTAACGCTCAGCGATCCGACTGCCGCACAGCCTACTTTCACCGCGCCGCTGGTGAACGGGACCGACAACCTCGTCTTCGAGCTGGTGGTCGACGACGGGCAGACCAGCTCCGCGCCCGACAGCGTGACCATCGCGGTGCGCGCGGTCGGCACGATCACCATCGTGCAGCAGATCGTCGGGACGGACACGACCGTCACCTATACCTCCGATGTCGCGGCGCTGAATGGCAGCATCACGACCGCGAACGGCACGGGGCAGCTTACGGCGACCGGGGTCGCGGCAGGGAGCTACAGTCTTTCGATCGCCGATCTTTCCGCCGAGGGCTACGCGCTCACCGCGCTCAGCTGCAACGACAGCGACAGCCAGGCGGCCCTCGCAAGCCGATCCATCGCGCTTGCCCTGTCTCCCGGCGAAGATCTGGTCTGCACCGCGGTGCTGACGAACAGCCGGGAAGCGGCGAGCAGTGCAATCCGCGACTTCCTTTCGGGCCGCAATGCGCTGATCCTGAGCAACCAGCCCGATCTGCAGCGCCGTATCGCGCGCTTGCAGAATACCGCCGCGGCGGGCGGGACGGCCAGCATCGACGGTCTGCCGGTCCCCGGCAGCGGCGCCTTGCCCCTCGCCATGCAACTGGGTGGCGGCGAGGCAAGCGTGAGGACCAGCCTGGCGATGGTCGATGCCGCAAGGGGCCGCCGGGAGGCACGCGGCGGGATCGATGTCTGGGCCGATCTCACGATCGCCCGCGCAACGCTCGGCCGCAATGAAGGCACCTTCAAGATCGGCTACGTCGGGATCGACACGCTCGTGGGCGAGAATATCCTGATAGGTGGCCTCGTGCAGGTCGACGACTTCGCGGCCACCGGATCGGGGCCGGGCTCCGCCGAAGGCACCGGCTGGATGGTCGGCCCATACGTTACCGCCAGACTCGGCGAGCGGGTCTACGCCGACGGTCGGATTGCCTATGGCCGGTCCGACAACTCGATCTCGCCTTTCGGCACCTTCGTGGACGGGTTCGATACGCAGCGCCTGCTGTTTGCCGGTTCGCTCACAGGGCAGGTTCCGCTGGGCGGAATGGCCCACCTCTGGCCCGAGGTGTCGCTGCGTTATCTGCGCGAAGAGCAGGAGGCCTATGTCGACGCACTCGACATCGCGATCCCCGCGCAAACCGTCGATCAGGGCGAACTCTCCTTCGCCCCGCGCTTCGACTACCGGATCGCGCAGGACAATGGCTGGGCCATTCTGCCCTATGCGCAGTTCGAGGGCGTGCTCTCATTCGGGGCAGGCGACAATCTGGTGATCGAGAACGGCCTGCGGGGCAGGGTGGAACTCGGCGCCGACATGGGCTCGCCGACCGGATGGCGGATCGGCATCAACGGCTTCTACGACGGCCTCGGCGAAGACGAATTCGAAGCCGCAGGGGGCCGTGTAACGATCTCCTTCGGTTTTTGATGGGGCGGTCTTCGACGGAAAGCGGGAGACGGCGGCGTCCGTCTCTCGCCTGGGGGCTTCGCGCTTCGGCCGGGAGCTTCGCCTCCCGGCTACCCCCGTCGCCCACCTACGCTTCTTGGGCCTAGAACGTATCGAGCCGCGACAGGGCGACGAAGATGAACCCGGCGCCGAGCACGGCGGAAAACCCCGCCCAGACCTCGCTTGCACCCGCGACCATCCAGCGGCCCAAGGTAACGAAGCGTTCGCCCGCCGCGAGCAGAAGGATACCCTCGACGGTCATCAACCCGCCGAGCACCGCCACCGCGATGAACAGCCAGTCATCGGGCCGCCACGGCGTGACGAGGTAGATCGTCGCACCCAGCGAGAGCGTGAAGAGCCCGGCGAGAAAGCGCATTCCCGGCGATTGTTCCAGATCGCCCAGCATGCCGTTCCATGTTCCTGGCATTCGCAGTTCGCCCATCGCGGCGGCGAAGGCATAAATGCCGATGAACATGGCGATCCAGGCGGGAATGGTGTCGGCGGTGGCCATGGTGCGGCGCATGCTCCTTCAATCGATTCTGTCGCGCGATCCGGGGGCCGTGCCCGGACGCGCCATCCCTCGCGGCCCCAGCGTCCTGATGCGCTTGGGTGACGGGCTGATGAAGCGCCGATTTATCATATGTTTCACGCGGGAACAGGGGGAGAGCGGGGCATTACGCCCTGCTTTCCCCCGATTGAACGGGCCGGACCTGTTCCGCGATCCCCGGCGGAGCGGTCAGCCGCCGCCGTTTGCGATCCAGCGGTCGATCTTTTCCTCGAGCACCGGCAGCGGCAGCGCTCCGGTGCCGAGCACCTGTGCGTGGAAATCCTTGATGTCGAAGGCATCGCCCAGCTGCGTTTCGGCCTTTTCGCGCAGTTCCTGAATCTTGAGCGCGCCGATCTTGTAGGCCAGCGCCTGCGAGGGAATCGCGATATAGCGCTCCACCTCGGCGACCACTTCGGTCCGCGTCATGCCCGAATTTTCGAGCATGAAGTCGATCGCCTGCTCGCGGGTCCAGCCCTTCGAATGCAGGCCCGTGTCGACCACCAGCCGCATCGCGCGCAACTGCTCGTCCTGCAGGGTGCCGTAACGGTTCCACGGGTCGTCGAAGAAGCCCATCTCGTAGCCCAGCGTTTCGGAATAGAGCGCCCAGCCTTCGACATAGGCGGTGTTGCCGCCGAAGCGCATGAAGGCGGGCAGCGCCTCGTTTTCCTGCGCGAGGCTGATCTGGAAGTGATGCCCCGGCGCGCCCTCGTGAAGATAGAGCGTCACGTTGCCGGTCGTCAGGCGGCTGGGCAGGTCGTAGGCGTTGAAGAAGAACGTGCCGGGGCGCGAACCGTCGGGCGTGCCCGACTGGTAGGAACCGCCCGCGCTGAACTGCTCGATCGAAGGATCGTAGGGCTTGATGACCAGATCGGTCTTGGGGACGAGCGAGAAGTAGTTGCCGATCTTCTCGTCCACCTCTTCGCCGATATCGTAATAGGTCTGGGTCAGCGCCTCGCGGCTCTCCGGCTTGAACTTCTCGTCGGTGCGCACGTAGTCGAAGAATTCGCCCAGCGTCCCTTCGAAGCCGACCTCGTCCTTCAGCGCTTCGAGCTCGCCCTTGATCCGCTCGACCTCGGAGAGGCCCAGCTGGTGGATATAGTCCGCTTCCAGCGGCAGCGTGGTCGTCTGCTCGATCATCAGTTCGTAGAGCTTCTCGCCGCCCTTCATCTGGCTGAGGCCGACGTCCTCGCGCGCGGCCGCCAGATATTCGTCGCGCAGGAAATCGCGCATCTTTTCGTGCGCGGCGTAGATCTCTTGTGTCTTGGCACGATAGGCTTCGGTCAGGCGCGCCTTGTCGGCTTCCGAGAAGTCGTCGGGGAACATCGCGACCGGCCCCATGAACTGCGATTCCTCGATCGGGATCGCGAGCTGCGTGTCGAGCTGTTCGATCACGTTGCGGATGGTCAGCTTGGTCTCGACCACGCCGCTTTCCATGCCTTCGCGAAACTTGTCGATCGAGCGGTCGGTTATCTCGATATAGTCGTCGTGGCGGCTGAGGTTATCCTCGTAATTCGCGATGGTCTTGAACGGGGCCGCGCTCGTGCCGCTCGCGAAGTTGGGGTAGAAGGTGTGGAAGCCGCTGAAGTGGTTGACCGGGCGGACCTCGGTAAGCGCGCGGATTTCGGGCGTACTGCCCTTCAGCGCCTGCTCCTGGTTGTAGAGGAACACGTCGTAGGCGAGCTTGTCGGTGGCCGAGAGCTTGCTGCGGTCGATCTGCTGGAGCAGCGCGACGTTGAGCTGCGTGTCGCGCAGCTGCGCGTAATAGGCGGAATCGGTGAAGAAATCGCCGAGCCGGTCCGCGTTCTTGTCGTCGCCCCGGAACAGGCGGCTGAGCGGGTTGAGTTCGAGGCTGCGCGCGTCGGAATCGGCGAAGAGGGCGAACAGCTTGTCGTGCTCGGACTGCTCGGCAGACGGCTCGGCCTGCGTGGTATCGGCCTGAGCGGTACCGGCTTTTGCGAGGGCGGCACCCGGTGCCGCGACAAGCGCGAGTGCAATGGCAAGATATCCGGTGCGGACGAGCGTCATGTCTGTATTTCCCCCAAGAATGGCTGTGGCTCCGCTTGTAGGCATCGCCGGGACCTTCGCAAGTGGAGGTGGGCGGACGACCAACCGTGATCGACAAGCGGTCAGGGCCGCCCGCCAAGGGGTCCGCCCGGATTTTCCTTCGCGAAATCGCGATGATGCGTCACACTGACCGCTGGCGGGCCTTGCGAGCAGGGATGGCGCCGGTTGAAGATCGACGCGTTGAATCGCTCGCTTGTTTCGGTGCCCGCCCAGCAGGGGACAGAACGATGAAAACGAAACTTCTTCACTCCGCCGCGCTGCTCGGCATCGCGACCGCGAACCTGGGAGTTGTGGTCGCAGCCTTCACAGCCGGCCCGGCATCCGCACAGAACGAATGTCTGCTGGACACGGACGGCGACAACGAGCCTTCGGCCGGCGATTCGACCGGCGGCGCCGAAAGCAGGGATCCGGACGGGTCGCTGGAAAATTTCGCGTGCGGCCCGCTTGCCGATAACGGAATTATCCAGGCGGACCACGCGACCGCCATCGGCTATGGTGCGACGACGCAGAACGGCCAGACAGAGACAAGCTCGTCGTCGTCTTATGGCGGCAGTTATTCCACCGCCGTCGGCAACCGGACGCGGACCGACGGCCCTGACGCCACAGCCGTGGGGGCGAGCGCTTACGCCATGGCGGGCGGCGTATCGATGGGCCGCAGCGCTTCGGCGATGCGCTCGGCGACCGCCATTGGGGCCTATTCGGAAGCGGATCGGTATGGCACCGCTGTGGGTCGCGGCGCCAACTCGGGTTTGGGGTCGGTTGCGATCGGTTATGCCGCGCAGGCGGAAAATCCGTCTGGCGAGACGGGGAATTCGGTTGCCATAGGCTACGGCACGATTGCCAGCGGTACCAATTCGACATCGCTTGGCGGGCGGGCGAATGCCTTGGGCGTTGCCAGCGTCGCCGTCGGTTACAGCGCAGATGCATCGGGCGAAAACGCCGCGTCCATGGGTTACGATGCCGTCGCTTCCGGGCGATGGTCGACCGCTCTGGGATACAATGCAGTGGCCGATGCCTTTCAGTCTTTCGCCGCCGGAACCGGTTCCGGGGCCAATGGCATCGGATCGACCGCGATCGGCGCCTATTCCGGTGCGCGCGCCCGGTTCGCCAGCGCCTATGGCTATGCGTCCTATGCGGCAGCCGAGAATGCGACGGCGTTCGGGACCCTGTCCTCGGCACGGGGGCTGAATAGTTCCGCGTTCGGATACCAGGCGAGGACCGACCACAACGGATCGACCGCGATCGGAACCGGCGCGACGACCACCGCCAACAACCAGATCATGCTGGGCAGCGCGGGCACCCAGGTGGTGATCGCCGATATCGATGCCTCGACCGCGGCCCAGACCGGGCCGGTGGATGTGGTGACCATCGACAGCAATGGCGTCCTCGGCCGGCAGCAGACGGCGTCGGCGGCTGCGGTCGCCACCGTCCGCCGGACGATGACCGATCTGGCGGTGGTATCCGATGCCCAGTTCGCCGCGCTCGATAACCGGGTCGGAGCGCTCGAAAGCGGGTTTCTGGATCTCGGCTTCCGGCTGGAAGAGCTGGACAGCGACTACAAGGCGGGTGTGGCGGCCGCGATGGCGCAGGCCGAAGCTCCCTTCCCGCCCGAGCCGGGTCAGACCGGCTATGCCATGCGCGGCTCGACCTTCCGCGGCGAGTTCGGTTTCAGCCTCGGCATCAGCCATCGCCTCAATACCGAGGCCCCGATCGTCTTCACCGCCAGCGTGAACCACGCGGGCGACGATGCGACCGGCGGTACGGTCGGTATCGCGGGGATATTCTGATCGGCGCGGGCTGGGTGTTCGGAGCCTACGGAGCCGTACATCTTGTACGCTTTGTCGATCACTCGATCACCCGGCCCCGCACCATGACAAAGTCGACGTTTTCCAGCACGCTCACGTCTTCCAGCGGGTTGCCGTCGACCGCGATGATGTCCGCCGAGTAGCCCTCGGCCAGCCGCCCGATCTCGCCTTCCATGCCAAGCACGCGCGCGGCGATGGTGGTTGCGCTGGCGAGCGCCTGCCGGTCGCTCATGCCCTGACCGCGCATCAGTGCGAATTCCTCGGCATTGCGGCCATGGTCGAACACGCCCGCGTCGGTCCCGAAGGCGATCGGCACGTTCCATTCTAGCGCCTTGCCCATGAAGACCTGCGCGGTGTCGTACACCTCGCGGATTTTGGCCTCGACCACCGGGGTATAGACCCCCTGGCCCAGCCCTTCGCTGACGCCCTTGAAGGCCATCAGCGTGGGGATCAGCACCGTGCCATTCTCGCGCATCGCGCGCGCCGCGCCCTCGTCGAGGAAGGTGCCGTGCTCGATCGTGTCGATGCCCGCGCGAGCTGCCGCCTTGATCCCGCGCGCGCCGTGGGCATGGGCCATGACCTTGAGGCCCAGCTTGTGCGCAGTCTGCGCAATTGCCTGCATTTCGTCCTCGGTGAAATGCGCATCGAGCCCGCGGCCCTGTTGCGAGAGCACGCCGCCGGTCGCCGTGATCTTGATCACGTCGGCTCCGTTCTGGCTCGCCAGCCGTACCTTGGCCGCGCATTCGACCGCGCCGGTGCAGGTGAAGCCGGAATCGAGCAGTTCGTTGACCTCGGGCCGGAAGCCGTTGACGTCGGCGTGCCCGCCGATGATCGCGAGCGCCGGGCCCGCAGCGACGATGCGCGGGCCGGGGATCAGGCCCTCGGCGGTGCCGCGCCGCAGGACGAAGGCGGTCTGCTGTGCGCTCCCCGCCTCGCGGACGGTCGTAAAGCCCGCCAGCGCGGTGAGCCGCGCGTTCTTCGCGCCGACGACCACGCCCCATTCGTCGGGCTCGGTCGCTTCCTTCCAGAAGTCGCCGCCCGGATCGCCGGTCAGGTGGACATGCAGGTCGATCAGGCCGGGCAGCACGGTCTTGTCCGAAAGATCGATCACCTCGGCTTGCGGCGCGCCCTGGTGAAAGCCGGTCTGGATGCCGGTGATACGCCCGTCTTCGACGAAGATGGTCGACGGACCGCTCGGCTCGCCGGCGGGATCGGCCAGAACCGCACCCGCATGGATCACGTAGGTCTGCGCGCTCGCGGGCACCGCGAACAGCGCCACCAAAGCCGCGATCATCGAAAACAGGATACGCATGGTCTCTTCCCCCCCGGACTATGTGCGCGAGGATGCCTCCTGCCTCGTCCGGGCGCAAGCGGAACACGGCCTGCCGGTTGTCGTCGATCATGCAGGATGCCATGACACCCGTACGCATCAATTGACGAGAGGATCTCGATGACCCGCACCCTGCTTGCCACCGCCACGCTGCTCGCCGGCGTCTCGCTCACCGCGACCGCGCAGGCCCGTCCGATGACGCCGGAAGATGTCGCCCAGCTCGAAAGCGTGGGCACGGTGGCGGTCTCGCCCGACGGCAGCCGTGTCGCCTACACGACTGCGAGCCTGCCGAACGTGATCGAGGGCGAGGACAACGGAAGCACCACGCAGCAGCTCAGGATGGCCTACGGGCCGGACAATGCGCGGGACTTCCTGCCCGAAGACGTGTCGGTCTCCACGATCAAGTTCTCCCCCGACGGCCGGATGGTCAGCTTCCTCTGGAGCAAGGGCAGCGAGGATCGCGCCGTGTGGGGTATTCCGGTCGACGGCGGCGCGCAGGTCAAGCTGGCGGCGGTGAAGGATACCGGCGTGCGCAGCTATGCCTGGGCGCCGGACGGCAGCACGCTCTACCTGCTGGCGGGCGCTGCGCCGGACAAGGATCGCGAAGCGGAAGCGAAAGATGGCTTCAACGCCATTGTCTACGAAGAGGAATCGCGCTTCAACCGCCTGTTCTCCGCGAGCGTGGGCGGTGAGGAAATCGACGCCGACCCCACCGAAATCACCGTTCCCGGCTATGTCACCAGTTTCGCGGTGACGCCCGACAACCGTTACGGCGTGATCGAGAGCCAGCCGACCCCGCAGATCGACGACACCTATACCTCCAGCCGGGTCAACATCGTCGACCTCGCCAGTGGCAGCGTGGTGCGCGAGGTGGAAACGCCTGGCAAGCTCGGCGATGTCGAGATCTCGCCCGATGGCAACCAGCTCTCGATGGTGGCCGGGATCGACATGAACGATCCGGCGGCGACCACGCTGCATCTGGTCGATGTGGCAACCGGCGAATATCGCGCGCTCAACGAAGGCGCGGCGGAAGCGACCGGCGATACCGAGTGGATGGCCGACGGCCGGCTGGCCGCGATCATCGACCAGGGCGCGGACACGATCCTGCGCATCTACAATGCCGACGGCAGCGTGGCGCAGGAGATCGATCCGGGCGAGCTGATCCTCACCGGGCTGGAGAACGGGGGCAGCGATCGCATGATGGTCGCCGCAAACAGCCCGCGCCATCCGGGCGAGCTCTTCGCGCTGGAAGGCGGCAGTTTCACCCGCTGGACCCACCACAACCCCTGGCTGGCCGAGATCGACTTCGGCGCGCAGCGCACCATGACCTACACCGCGCGCGACGGACGCGAGATCGAGGGGATTCTGATCGAGCCGGTCGGTGGTGCGCCGCGCGGGGGCGCGCCGACCATCATGATGGTCCACGGCGGGCCGGAAGCGCACTATTCCAATGGCTGGCTGACCGCCTACTCGATGCCGGGCCAGGTCGGTGCGGGTCAGGGCTATGCCGTCTTCCACCCCAACTACCGCGGATCGACCGGCTACGGCACCGCGTTCTCGAAGGAACACCAGGGCGAC
>MDTG01097465.1_pt1 | contig 17156 bp, 19 predicted proteins | sample 811421 | NCBI WGS metagenome assembly MDTG01 (sample SAMN05326645, study PRJNA326480) | marine metagenome | isolation source: seawater | place: Pacific Ocean: South East | collected 2011
AATAAAAACAGAATGAATGCTTACACAACATTTGCTCCAAAGGAGGGGGGCCATAATATGAATGACAGAACCTGGGAACTAATGGATTCATTTAAAAATTGATAAGTTATGAAAAAAATTAAAATTGGAATAAATGGATTTGGAAGAATTGGAAGGCAATTAACTAAATTAATTATAAACAGTAATGCTGTTGAATTAGTAGCTGTTAATGACCTAGCAGATTCAAAAACATCTGCCCATCTCTTTAAATATGACACTAGTTATGGAATTTTTAATGGTGATATTGAATACAATGATTCTGAAATAATAATTAACGGAAACTCAATTAAAAAATTTGCCGAAAGAGATCCTGCTCAAATTAACTGGACAGACCAAGAGGTTGATATTGTTGTAGAAAGTACAGGTATTTTTACTAAAAAATCTCAAGCTGAAAAACACATCTCGGGATCTGTTAAAAAGGTTATTATTTCTGCCCCTGCCACAGATGAGGACATAACAATTGTTCTTGGAGTAAATGAAGAAAATTATGACCCAAAAAATCATAATGTAATTTCAAATGCATCTTGCACAACAAATTGTGTAGCACCAATGGTAAAAGTACTTAATGATAATTTTTCAGTAAAACATGCCCTTATGTCTACGATTCACTCTTTTACAAATGATCAGAGTGTACTTGATCAGCCTCACTCTGACCTAAGGAGATCAAGAACTGCTTCTGAAAATATTATCCCTACATCAACTGGGGCCGCTAAAGCTGTCGTTCAGGTTATACCGGAAATGAAAGGTAAAATTGATGGAATGGCATATAGAGTTCCTACTGCCTCAGTATCTGTCACTGACCTCACTGTTTCTTTGAATAAAAATACTACATCTGAGGAAATTAATTCTGTATTTGAATCTTCTTCTAAAAACGAACTAAAAGGCTTTCTAGAGTACTCTGATCTTCCTTTAGTTTCACAAGATTTTAAAGGAAATCCTCATAGTGTAATTTTTGATTCTTTATCTACTATTCAAGTAGAAAATAATTTCTTTAAAATAGTAGGTTGGTATGATAATGAATGGGGCTATGCTAATAGAACTTTTAACCTAATCGAGATGGTTTCATCTAAACTTATCTAATTTAAGGTACAATACAAATTAGAACTTTTATTAAACTAAACCTACAATTTAACAATGGCAACATCAAAACAAAAATCTGATTTAGAAAATCTAGCAAATATTAATGACGTAAATAATTCCAAAATACCAGAGGCTGGAAGCTGGCGACTCAAGGGTGGTCTAGCTCAAATGCTTAAGGGTGGAGTGATTATGGATGTAGTGAATGCTGAAGAAGCAAAAATTGCTGAAGCATCTGGTGCAGTAGCAGTAATGGCTCTAGAAAGAGTCCCTGCCGATATTAGAAAAGATGGAGGGGTAGCAAGAATGTCTGACCCCAAAATGATTAAAGAAATTATTAAGTCAGTTTCTATACCTGTTATGGCTAAATGTAGAATAGGTCATTTAGCTGAAGCTCAAATTTTACAAGAATTAGGGGTTGATTATGCTGACGAATCCGAAGTGTTAACTCCCGCTGACAATAACTTTCATATTAATAAATGGGATTTTAAAATGCCATTTGTTTGTGGCGCAACCGACCTTGGGGAAGCACTAAGAAGAATTGGGGAAGGTTCTGCCATGATTAGAACTAAAGGGGAGGCAGGGACAGGAGATGTGGTTCAAGCAGTTTACCATGCAAGAACTGTAATAAGTCAACTCAAAAAAGTAATCTCAATGTCTAATGAAGAATTAATGACAGAAGCAAAAAATCTTGGTGCTCCATATGATTTGCTAATAGAAATTAAAAGATTAGGAAGGCTACCAGTAGTAAATTTTGCAGCAGGAGGCATTGCAACGCCTGCAGATGCCGCTCTGATGATGCAGATAGGTGTAGATGGAGTGTTTGTTGGGTCGGGCATATTCAAATCTGGAGACGCGAAGAAAAGGGCAAAAGCAATAGTTCAAGCAACAACTCATTACGAAAATCCAGATATATTAGCCAAAGTATCAGAAGACATAGGAGAGCCAATGGTAGGCATTAATATTTCTTCGCTTCCATCTCAAGAAAGATTAGAAAATAGAGGGGTATAAAACTTTAGTGAAGATTGGGGTTTTAGCATTACAGGGTGATTTTCATGAGCACCTATCCTGCTTTAAAAAACTTAATTTAGATGCTTGCGAGGTAAGGTCAATATCAGATATAGATAGCATTAATGGTCTTGTGATACCAGGTGGAGAAAGCACAACGATATCTAAATTACTAAAATTCACAAAACTAGATGCAAAGATTAAAGAAAAATGTTCTGAAGGGATGCCTATCTGGGGAACATGTGCGGGCTTAATTATGATATCAAAACAAATATCAGAAAATGACCCAAAACCTTTAGGGTTACTTGATATAACAACTTCTAGAAATTATTATGGTAGGCAAATTGATAGTTTTATAGAAAATATTAAATTTGATTCTTATGAAAATCTTTTTGAGGCAGTTTTTATTAGAGCTCCTGCAATTATAAATGTCGGCAAAGATATAAAAATAATTGCCAAGTCTGATGATAATATACCGGTAGCAGTAAGGCATAACAATATATTAGGAACTAGCTTTCATCCAGAATTAACAAGAGACTTAAGAATACACAAGTATTTTAAAGAAATGATAGATATAATTAATCCAGACAATTAGAAAAACAATATGGTACAACACTCAATCAATAACATTGAATTTGATTCTAAAAATGATTTGGATGAATTGATATCCATACTTCCCAAGAGAATACAAGATTATATAAACTCACATGATGAAAAAGAGTATCTTGTTGAAGTTATTTTAGATCTAGGAAAGCTTCCAGAAGTCAGGTTTCCAAATTCTCAAGAGACAATAGGTGAAGGAGAAGTTAGTCATGTTGATCTTCAGTCATTAATTTCAAGAGTTAGTGAATTCGGAGATGATAATAGAGCTGGAATTGAAAGGACTCTTCACAGAATATCCGTAATTAGAAACAGGAAAGGAACGCCTGTAGGCATAACATGTAGAGTAGGAAGAGCTATAGAAGGCACAATTCAAAATATTGAAGATTTAGTTATGAGTGGCGAAAGTGTTCTTCTGCTTGGAAAACCTGGAGTAGGAAAAACTACAATGCTCAGGGAAGTAGCCAGAGTTTTATCAGAAACTGCTAATAAAAGAGTTGTAATAGTAGACACATCTAATGAAATAGCGGGTGATGGTGATGTGCCTCATTCAGCAATAGGAAAATCAAGGAGAATGCAAGTACCTTCTACTGCTCTTCAGCACCAAATCATGATTGAAGCTGTAGAAAATCATATGCCTGAAGTAATAATTATTGACGAAATGAGTACTGAATCAGAATCCCTAGCTGCCAGAACAATTGCAGAGAGAGGAGTGCAACTCATTGCAACAGCACATGCAAATAATCTAGAAAATGTTCTCACAAATCCAACTTTATCTGATTTAGTTGGAGGGACTCAAACTGTAACTTTAGGAGATATAGAAGCTAAACGCAGAAAAACACAGAAAACTATTTTAGAAAGGAAGCACGACCCAACATTCCCTATAGTGGTAGAAATTGTAGATAGAAATACTGTTTCAGTTCACAAGGATGTTGCGAAAAGAGTTGATGGAATTTTAAGAGGGAAAAAAATAAATGGAGAAATGAGGTGGATAGAGAAAGGTGAAGTGAAAGTAAAAAAATCTCAAAATTACACAAATGAGGAAAATAATAATTCTTTGATTAAATTATATCCTTTTGGAATATCAAAAAGTTCTTTAGAATCCCTCATAAAAGATAGTGGAGCTTCAATAAAAGTTACAGACAATGAGTCTAATGCAAAAATATTTTTAACTACAAAGTCTCATTATTCTAGAAAACCAAAAGCCTTAGAAAACGCACAAAATTTAGGTATTTCAGTTCATGTATTAAGAAAAAATACAAAGGACCAATTAAAAAAATTCTTAGAGAAATACTCTGGAGGTGTTCAAAAAATTAGATCTTCTTCAGCATTTGAAAATAATTCATCAGTTAACATTGCTCTTGAAGAAGCTCACTATGGAATTAAACAAATATTTGATGGAGAACAAAGAGTAGAATTAAATGCACAAAATTCATTTATCAGAAGGCTTCAGCACAAAGCCGCGACAAAAGAGGGAATAAATTCAATCAGTATAGGAGAAGGGTCTAATAGAAGAGTTGTATTAGAAAAGGTTTGGTAAATATGTCTCTCTTTGTGTCAATCGAAGGTTTTGATGGGGTAGGTAAAACTACTCAAGCTAATCTTTTAAATGAATACTTAAAAAATGAAGGAATAAAATCAATACTTGTTAGAGAGCCTGGCGGAACAAGCGTAGCAGAGAAAATAAGAGAAATATTAATTGCCGACTCAGAATTATCACCAATTACTGAATTGCTTCTCTTTGAATCTGCTAGATCTGATTTAGTGAATAAATTAATAAGAGAAAAATTAGAGAATGACTTTATTGTCATAACTGACAGATATCTAGATTCAACTTTGGCATACCAAGGATATGGAAGAAATATTGATAAATCTATAATAAATGAATTAAACAAATTTAGTACTGAGAATTTATACCCAGATATTACGTTTTTATTAGATCTTAAAGTTGAAGAGGCATATAAAAGGACAAAGAAAAGAAAAGATATTAGTAACAAGGATCAAATCCTTAAATTCGAAAACGAAGAAAATATTTTTCATCAAAAAATTAGAGACGGTTTCTTAAAAATTGCTAAAAATAACAAAGATAGGATTAATATAATTGATGCCTCGCTGGATCAAAAAGAAATTTTAAAATTAATAATTGAAAAAGTTTTAAGAAAACTTAATCTTTAATAATAATGAGGCTCTCAAAATTTATTTCTGCATCCGGTTATACTTCAAGAAGAAAAGCCGACAAATTAATCGAAGGTGGCTTTGTAATAGTAAATAGTGAAGTATGTCGTGATTTTTCAATGGATATTGTTGGTGATGATGAAGTGATAGTTGAAAATACTTTAATTACAACGCAAAAGCCTAAATTATGGTTATTCAATAAACCTAATGGTTATTTGTGTACAACAAATGATCCAGCGGGCCGAAAGACAATATACCAATTGCTGCCAAATAAATTTTCAAACATATTATCGATTGGAAGGCTTGATTTAAATAGTAATGGCCTACTGCTTTTAACAAACAACGGCGAATTATCAAGATATTACGAATTACCTAAAAATAAAATAGTACGCAAATATCATGTAGATTTTTCAGGCACTCTTTTGACAAAACAACTTAAATCTCTTGAATCAGGAATATTTATAAAAGGAACAAACTATGGGTCAATAAAATCTAAAATACTAAAGAAAGTACGAAATAAATTTACTCTAGAATTATCAATGCAAGAAGGAAAAAATAGAGAAATTAGAAATATTGCTAATTATTTTGATTGGAAAGTAATTAATCTAAAACGTATTCAATACGGTCAATATTTTTTAGGTAATATGAAAATAGGAGAAGTAAAAGAAGTGAAAATATCTATGCAAATCATGTCATCAATCATGTCTACTTAAATGAAAAATTCTAATAGTCTTATAAAAATTCAAAAGAGTTGGCTAAATCACATCGAATGTGAATTTGATAAAGAGTATATGGATAATATAAAAAAAGAGTTAATTAAAAGAAAATCAGAAGGTAAAATTATATTTCCTCCAAACGAATTGATTTTTAATTCTTTAAATTTAACCTCTTTTGAAGATACTAAATTAGTAATAATTGGCCAAGATCCGTATCACAAAAAATTTCAGGCTCATGGATTAAGCTTTTCTGTTCCAGATGGAATAAAGCCCCCGCCATCTCTGATAAATATATTCAAAGAAATAGAACAAGATCTTAAAATAAAACTAAAAAAAACTGATGGCAATTTAACAAAGTGGGCAAAACAAGGAGTACTTTTATTAAATTCAACTCTAACTGTAGAGGAAGGAGATCCTCTATCACATGAAAATATAGGGTGGAATATATTTACAGATAAAATAATATCTATATTAAGTAATAAAAAATCTCAGTTAGTGTTTTTTTTATGGGGCTCCCATGCTAGATCTAAAATAAATCTTATTGATTCTTCTAGCCATATGATTATTGAATCACCTCATCCTTCCCCATTATCTGCCCATAGAGGTTTTTTTGGCAGCAAACCTTTTTCTAAAGCTAATAACTTTTTTAATAAAAATAAAATAACCCCTATCAATTGGAGTTAACAATTTTTATAATCTAACTAAATGAAAAAAATTATAAGACAGATATTTATATTTTTACTTTTAATATTTGCTGTTTTTCCTGCAGGAATAATAGCAGGATTGGCAATGTCTACTTGGCAATCTCTTAAAAAAATTAGAAGTTAATATACATCTTTTTATGTATTATCCCTGCATCTAAATATTCACCCTCTATTTCTGTATATCCTAATTTTTTATAAAATTCTATTGCATGGTCTTGCGATGAAAGCGTGATATTACTTATATTTTTATTAATTAAAAATCTGTGAAGGTGCGACATCATAAATAGTCCTATTCCTGAACCTCTATAATCTTTTAGAACACACACCCTTTGAATTTTGGCGCTTTGTTTATCTAACATTTTATTTATTAATATCCTTGAAGTTGAGACGCAAATATTATCTTTATAAACATTAAAATGAAAAGAGTCTTTCCCCATCCTATTTATATCATCAAATTCATCAAATTCTTCTTCTATAGGACATCCTTGCTCAACAATAAAAACTTGCTTTCTTAATTCAAAGGATTCATTTAGATCAATTTCATTTTTAACTTCTGAAAAAATAATATTCATTTTATAAATATAGTATAAATTTAATATATAATTATCACATGAATGGCGAAGATCAAAAAGATATTAATAAATATGCTTATATCGAAAAAGATATAAAAGATTTAAAAAAAAGAATTAATGAATTAGAAAAAATAATAAAAAAAACTAATAATATTAATCAAGAAATTGACTCTAAAAAATATGAAATAGAACTAGATAATAAATCAAGGTATCAGATTGGCGCTCTCGCTGTTCTCATAATTTCATTATTAATTATTTTTTGGTTATTTAGAATATTCTAATTATAAATAATTAAATTCTGTCACTTGCTCTACATCAGTAGACAAACTTTTATGAGCTGGGCAATTTAAAGCTGATAGCTCTAAGCTTCTCTTATTAGAATCAGGAATATCATCATGAAAATTAATTATAATAGTCAATTTAGCTAACCTCCTAGGTTTTGGATTCATCTCTTTTTTCACAGAGCATGTTACTTTACCTAGATCTACTCCGATCTGGTCTGCTGCTATTCCCATAGTTGTAATCATGCAGGTTCCTACAGATACTGCTAATAAGTCAGTTGGGGCAAAAGACCTACCCTGACCTTTATTATCTAGAGGAGCATCTGTAATCAATTTCGTGCCTGTAGAAAGATGGGTCGCTTCGGTTCTTAAACCATTTAAGTATTCTATTTCAAACTGATTATCCAATATAACCTCCTTTAATAAGTTACTCACACTAGTATAAGATAATTATCAAACATATTGAAACTTATGCCCCTTAAAAAAAATATAAAAATATATACTGCCGAGGATTGCGGGTATTGTAAAAAAGCTAAAATCTTGCTCAACCTATATGCTGTAGATTATGAAGAGCAGGTAATAAAAAATAAAAGAGAGAGAGATGATATGGCTCATCTTTCTGGTGGAAAAAGAACAGTTCCTCAAATCTTTGTTAATAATTTAAATATAGGAGGGTATGATGATATTTACTCTCTACATAAAAATGGAGAATTAAAAATATTATTAACATGAACTTTTGAAAGGAAATAAAATTAGGTTTTATTATAGAAAAATTTTAGGATTTTTATACCTTATATTAAGTTTAGTTTGGATTTATTATAAAGGAATATCTTCATTGGGACTTGGAGATATTTTTATAGCAGTATCCTTAATAATTATTGGTATTTCAATAATGAAATACAAAAGACAAAATAAGTCAGAATCAGAAGAAAAAAATGATAATTAATTACATCAAACTTATTTATAAGAAATTAATAGAGGGAAAAATATCGTGGATACTATTAGAAATGATTTCTAAATTAACTTTTGGCTCAATAGAACTTCGGGCAGATATAGTAGTTGAAAAAAAAAGAAGAGAATTAAGTAAAAAAATATCAACAAAATTTAAATATAAAGTTCAACATGGTCCATTCAAAAATATGATATTGAGTAAAAAACAATATTGGGGTGTTGGAGATAATGGCAAAAAGATATTTGGTCTTTATGAAAAAGAAATACAAGACTTAATTGTTGAAATTCAAGAAAAAAAACAGTGCAAAACTTTAATTGATATTGGAGGTGCAGACGGTTTCTACGCTGTTGGGTCTGTGGTAAATAACTTATTTAAAGAATGCATAGTATTTGAAACTTCAAAAAAAGGCAGGGAATCCATTTCTAATAATGCTAAATTAAACAATGTGCAGAACAAGATATCTATTGAAGGAATTGCAACAGAGAATGCCCTTTTAGAATTATCAAATGAAATGAATCAGTCTTTAATTCTTTGTGATATTGAAGGTGAAGAATTTGAATTATTTTCAAATAAATTACTGAAGAAATTATACCCTGCAAACATAATTATAGAGATTCATAAAAGATCTAAAAAGGAAGAGCAGGATTTAGAAAATAGGATTTCAAAATTATTCACTGTTAAAAAAATAATTCAGAATCCTAAATCATTAAATATTTATGATGAAGTAAAGAATTTTAATGATAATAATAGATCTTTATTATTATCAGAAGGAAGATCTTATGTTCAAGAATGGTGGCACGCTATTCCAAAATAAGCTACAAAGATAATTAACTTATATTTAACAATAAAATAATTTATAGTTGTTAATTTTATAGAAATTAGCATATGGATTAAAATGTATAAATGGATATTTTCTTAAGAAGGTCAGTATATTTTTTAGTTTTTCTATTGGCAGCCAGCCCTTTAATAGTTAGTGAAACATATCAGCCATTTGTAATAGGAAAAGCTCTATGGTTCAGATCTATATTATGGATTCTGGCCCCTATTTATTTAACTCAAATATTAAGAAATAAAAATTATTTACCTGAAAAAAATATTGGCTTTTTAATTTTTGGAGTCTTTATACTATTTCAAATTTTTTCTTCTGCTTTTGGTTATGACATTATAAATAGTTTCTGGGGTGGAATGAATAGAATGTCAGGAATAATGCAAACTATTCATTTTTTCATATTTTCATTAATACTATTCTCAATTTTTAGAAAATTTAAAGAATGGGTGAATATATTTAAAATTATATTATCTGTTGGATTTATTGTTTCTTTACTAGGTATTCTAGAGGTTTTAAATTTGTATTCTTCAAATTTTCTAAATATTCCATTTTGGATAAAAACCTTAGATCAGCCCTTCAAAGGAATAAGCTCAACATTAGGAAACCCAGTATATTTATCTTGGTACTTAACACTAAATTTAATTTTATCATTAGCAGTATTAAGCTTAAATTTTAAAGAAGAAAAAAATTTAAGAATTAATTTAATAAATAATAAAAATGTATTTATTTATCTTAACGTAATTTTTTCATCAGTGTGCATTTTAATTAATTTTTCTAGAGGCACAATTTTATCTATTGTTATTAGTTCACTTATTTTATTTTCATATATTTCACTTAAATCAAAGAAAGTTTATGTAAAAGGAATTTCTTTAATTATTATTTTAATTATTTTATTTTCACCTAGCGTATTGCTGATTAATCAAAAAATTAAAAATGACGCTAACGATTTAAAATATCAAATAGTTATTGAAAGAATTCCAGAAATTAAAAATTATAGTTTAAAAATTTTTAATGGAAATATCCCTGAAAATCTTGATTATATTGGAAATGGTGGTAGAAAATATCTATCTGCAAGAGATCTAAATTATGATGATTATAATAATTTAGATCTAGAAAAAGCTATTTTAGACAACAATTATATTGATAATAAATGTTCAAAGGATTTACTATTTCAGAAATGGATTATGGGGATTGAAGGGGCATTTATAGAGTGCGCTCAACTTTCAAAATTATTAGATAAAATTCCAGGGAATTTAAGCTATTCAATCGTCCAAGGTTTTCATTCTGGAGACAGAAGCATGGCAATAAAAGCATCCTTAAACTCATGGTTAAATAATCCATTAACTGGAACTGGACCTCAAAATTTTAGTACTGATTATTTAAAGATTTTTTCTTTTGATGATTACATAAAATCAAAAGTATTATTAGATGATCCGCACAATTCTATATTTAAGCTTCTTAGTGAAGTTGGGGCTATTGGCCTAGCATTGGGAATTATTTTTTACTTATATATTTTTGCATTAAGCATCAAAAAAATAAAAAATAAAAATAATCAAATTTTCTGGATACTTATTTCATTTTTATTAATATTTTATTTCTTTAATTCCTTATTACAATATAGCTCATTTTCAAATCAATTAATTATGAGTTTCTTATTCGCATTTATTATTAGATCAAATGAAGGCTTTAATGAAAAAAATATAGATCTAGAAAAAAACTCAATCAACAATACAGTAATTTTAATTGCAATTTCTATAATAGTACTATTTATAACTCTTTATTATTCAGCATTGATTTATTCATCATCAAGTAAAATGGTAGATGGAAACTTTACTATTGAAGAATATCAAAAAAATGTAAATATTTTTTCTGCTTTATCTAAACAGCCAAGAACAGATATGATTGGAATCATAAATAATAAATTCTCTGAATTTACAATTGATTTAGATAATGTTTCTAAAATTGTTGATGAAGAATATGAAAAATCATTAATTTACCATCCAAATCATTACCCATCAATATATCAATTCGGATTATTCTATTATGAGATATCAAAATATAAGCCAAAATATATTGAAAGGCTAGAAGAAATAAACAATAGGTTATCTATACTAGCTCCAAATATACAGCCAGCACTAGATTTAAAGATTAGGGAAGCAATAATTAAAGATGATATAGAAAAATTTAAAATGCTCTATTTAGAATGGAAAAATAAATTATGGGGAGATTCTAAAGGCTTTATAATCAAGGAAGATAAATGGGAAGAATATGATAGTGGTGAAAGCTTTTACGATGAATACTACGAATCGATAAAATGATTTCTTATCTGATTATTAGATCTTCTTTAATACTTACTCCTAAGCCTGGATTACTAGGAACATGAATTTTGCCATCTTGGACTTCTAAATTTTCATTAAATATAAAAAATTTATTTTTATAACTACTCAATGGCGGGTCATTTAACATTTCACAAAAAGGAGCATTTTCCCAAGTTGATAACAAATGCATATGTGCAACTACCCCTATGTCTCCTCCCCCATGATGAGGAACTATTTCTTTATTATTTATTTTAGCAAGCTCTCCTATTTCAATTAATGGAGTAATGCCTCCCATAACCATAGATTCTGGTTGCAAAATATCATAAACATTATTTTTAACCATGTATTCAAAATCAGAAATCACGGTATTATTTTCTCCTCCAGCAATTTTAGTTTTATTCATCGCAGATAATTCACTTAATTCTTCGAAATTATATCTTGGCCTGGGCTCTTCAAGCCAGTAACAACCAAAATCATGCATTATTTCGTTCATTCTTTTTGATCTGTCAAAGTCCCAAACAACACCTGGCTGCCAAGGATAAGGAGACTGGGCTTGATTTGCATCAACCAACAAAGTTAAATTGCCACCAACTTTATCTACAATTTTTTGAATAGTTTCTATGTCTTTTTTCTCATCATCATGATGAAGTCTTACCTTAATTGCTTTCCAACCTTCTTTCATCATTTTGTAAGACATTTCAGCTCTTTCATCTGGATCAGACAATACTACGTAACTAGCATATGGAATTAATAAGTCTTTTTTTCTTCCAAGAATATTTGAAATTGGTTTATTATTTATTTTTCCTTTCAGGTCCCATAAAGCAATATCTATACCAGCTAGTCCATTGTAGGGAGAATTATGAGAACGATAAATCATATATTTATAATGCTCAGCTACATTCTCTGGAGATTTACCAACTAAATATTCCTTGGCATTTTCTATAACAATTTCATTGCAACTAGGACCAATTCCTATCTCGCCATTTTCTAATTCTATTTCAGTAAAATTATATCCACCTATAGTTGAGGTTTGAGAAGCCCAACCTGGCGTCCAAGCAGGCTCAACTTCTCCAAGATACTCAACTAGTTTAATTTTCACCGTACGAACGTCTTTAATTTTCATAATTACAAAAATTTACACAACAGTAAGCCGAGAGACGCCCCAAATATAATAGCCCCAATATATGAAGCAATGTCTTTAAGATAAAAGTTACTTTGTTCTTTAAATTCCATTACTTTATTCTACTATAACTGTATATAATAACGAATAGTTTATATATAAACTTATAAAGATTTAAATACAGGATATTTACAAAAGCACAGATACTATCATTATTCTATTTTATTGGGAGATCAAAATAATTACTGATTAAAAAATAATGAAAAAAATAATTACTCTAATAATTCTTTCAATCTCTTTGCTATCATGCGGAGGAGGTGAGCCAGATATTCCTCAAGTAGAGAAAATCACTTCTATAGATAATATATTCCAATATGAATCTTTAATTAATTCTGGATTTAAAAAAAGCAAATCTTACAAAGTTGAAGAGCTTCCCGAATCAGTAGGCGCCTATTATGGGTGGAAAGAAGTAGGTGAAGAAGGGAGAAAAGATTTTGAAATTAGAATTTACAATTCACATGAAGATGCAATTGAGTTTGGAAAGTTTTATGCTGACGAGGCAACTGGAGAAAATGCAATAATAAGAAAAAGTGATGCAAGCTGGAAAGAAGGTATTAAAGATAGAAGGACAATATCTACACCTACTGATGGTGGGTCAATTGGTGCAGCTATAGGAAGTAAAAGCTCTCCCAAATACGGCGATTACATTATTTATGGAAACCTAATTATTTTGTGCGAAGGTTGGGATACCAAAGAATCAATTTTGAGATGTAGCTCATTCGTTAATAATTTAAAATAATTTATAAATTTAATTAATAAATTAATTATGATGTTTAATAACTTATTACTCAGGGCGAGATATTATTAAATGATAAAAAATCATTAAATGCTTTTGATAAAAAGCTACTGGCTTCTACAGTAATGTGATATCTATCATTTGAAAAAGCATAATTTTCTTGATAAAAGTAATCACACTTTTTATCACAAAAAGTGTCTTGTAAATCAAAAATATATACATTCTCAAATTGAACTTCAATATTTTTCATTACCTCTATTGTCTTTTGTCTATTTATAATAACGTCATCAATTGAAGGATTATGACAATTGTTATTTATCGCAATAGGTAATGAGATGCATTCAGCTAAAGTCAATTTTGGTATAAAAACATCAGGTATGAAAATTACTGAATGGGAATCATCAAATTTTTTAACTAATTTTAATAATTGATCTTGAAAAAATTTATATCTATTATCATCATTTATAAAAACATTGTTTTCATTAACAATTTGTTTTCTGTTCAGATAGTCTGAATAAATACTTGCTATAATTACAATATTACTAGGGTATTCATTTGAAATAATCCTATTTAAATTAATAGAATTTTCTATAAATTTTTCCTTTAACATAATGGTTTCTTTATTTGGTAAAGTAAAATCATTTATAGAATTTAAGTTTGGCGTAAATGGCACATTAGATCTTGAGCTAATTATTAAATCTGATTTTAATGATGAATTTAATATCATAGGAGCAAAAGCAAGTGCAGTACTATCTCCCATTATGTGAACAAGGGTTCCATTATTTTTTTTAATAAGACAATTATCTAAATAATAATTTTTATCAAAATTTAAATTTTCTTGTTTTTCACTACATGCTGAAATTGAATTATTATTATATATAAATTCATTTATATCAGTATTATTTTGAAGAATTGATGTATCAGTAACCGAAAGATTCCTTGTCAGTAAATGTTCAGACTTAGTTACAACATAATTAAATAAATTTGAAGATGGCTGAATATTAAAAAATATAACTAAAAATAATAAAGGCGAAATTGGAATCAATCTCTTTAAAAATTTATCATATTTAATTGAATATCTTGCAGGGTTTTCAATAAATTTATAACTGAGAAATGAAAATATTATTGCTGCAGATAAAGTGAATATTATCTTGAGTAAATCATTGTCCGTTGCCAATTGTAAAAAAAATAAAATAGGTAAGTGCCAAAGATAAATCCCAAAAGATAATTTTCCAAAATATGCGAGAACCTTACTTTTAAAAAATTTGATACTTGTCGAGAAAGTTAAAAAAAATATTAACAAAGATGTAAGCAAAACTACTAAAGCAATTTCTTGGTAATATCTAATATCTAAATAAGAGAAAAATAAAATAAATAAAATAAGAAGTAAAAATAAAAAATAAGATAGATAATATGAAAAATTGGGATTTATTTTTACAGATTTAGTAAGAAAATAAATTGTAGATCCAGCAGAAATCTCCCAAAATCTTGTAAAAGGTGAATAAAAGCTACTAAAGAAATTAATTTCATTAATAAAGAAAAGAGAATTTATTAAACCTATAATTGTTAAAAGCCCAAAAAACATGACAGCAAAATTTATAAATCTTAACTTAAAAAACTTAATTATTAGCGCAAATACTAAAGGAAAAATTAAATAAAATTGTTCTTCAATACCCAAAGACCAAGTATGGTTTAATGGATTTCTGACTATTTCTTGTAGGTATCTATTCGTATTCTCTTCAAATAGAAAATATATATTAGAAATACCAAATAATGAGTATCCTCCGGTTAAAAAAATTGCATGAAGACTGGTGACATAAAAAAAAGATACGGCCACTAAAGTTGTAGTTACTACAAAAAATAATAATGGGAATATCCTTTTAATCCTTCTGATATAAAAATTAATTATTGAAAATTTGTTATTTTTTAAATAATTTTCTGAAAGATTTTTTGTAATTATAAATCCTGAAATTACAAAGAAAATATCTACTCCAAGATAACCATTCGGAAGTAAATTAATTGAAGAATGAAAAATTACGACTGCAAAAACTGCAAATGCTCTTAACACATCAATATCTAATCTATAGGAAGTCATAAGCTCGTTTCTGTAATTTAAATTTTTCTGCTAACGTTAATTTAATGAAAATATATTTATTTATATTGTTAGCTTTATTGCTAAGTTGTTCGGATATTACTCCTCTTCAATCTAGTAAAGTATATTCTATTGAAGAAGTAAAAACAGTAGGCATCAAAATCAAAGGAAAATTTAAAACTAATTTTCCTGATGCTACTGAATCAAGCTGGGGTTTCTATAAAGGTAGAGAGGTGGCTTTACTAATTTATCCGTCAGTAGATTTGGCAAATACCAAAGGTAAAATTGCCGGAAAAGAGCAATCAGAATTTACTGAAATATTAGAAAAAAATATTGCTCATGGACCAAAAGTTGAAAAGACAAAGTGCAGAGGACTTAAATCTAATCGCTACGGATTTAATAATAAAATGAATATCAAGAGTGATTATGATATTGGCCTGAGTAATATATTGATATTAAATAAGTTAAAAATATTTGAAAATGACATCAATTTAAGAGTAGCAGATGCAATTTGCGTTAGAAGAGAACCTTTATATTCAGACTTTGTAATATATGGAAATCTAGTAATTCTAGCCGAACCTTTAATGAAAGATTATGGACAGGGGCAAATGATAGAATCGTCTGAAAAAACAATTAAATTTATCAATGAAATAATTGAAGAACTTCCTTGATATTTATACAGATTCAATACACATATCTGCTATTTTATTTAAAACTTCCCAGTTACTGAAATTTAAAGACTTATCCTTAACTTTAAATTCAAGTTCTATGCTAAAACCAGAAAAACTATCATGTAAACTTTGAATTTTAATATTTCCTAATTCAGTTGAGAGCATATTTATTTTGTCATCTCGAGAAAATTTATCAGCTAAATCCTTAGAGTTACTATTTGGCTCCCATACTATAGATTTAACTTTACCAAAAACTGGGGTAGATTTTTTTCGAATTGACCTTACCTCTATAGAGCCATTCTTAGGAATAATCTCGTAAGACGGAATTGCAAAAAAATACCACCATCTGGGAGGATTATTCTTACCTCCGTCTTTTTTTATTATATTTATATATTTAATAGGATATTCAGAATTAATATTAATAATTCCTAGGCTTCTTCTGTGCCAAGGATTAAACAATTTTTCTTCATTAACTCCTCTTTTAGCAAGCTCACAATCTAAGCCAATATCTAACAAATTTTGATACAATTTATCTCTTGACTTGTCTCTAAATATTTCTTTTAGCTTTTCAAACATAAATCAATTCTACCAATGAAAATATAGAATCAAAAATTTATAATTCATATTTTTTTTGATAATTTATAAAAATGAGAAAGATTTTATTTATATTATTGTTGTTTTTGCTGAGCTGTTCAGGCAATTCTAAACTCGAATCAAGCAAGATTTATTCTATCGAAGATATCAAATCTACTGGAATAAAAATTCAAGGAAAGTTTGAAGCTGACTTTCCTGAATCAATTGAATCAAGCTGGGCTTTCTTCAAAGGTAGAGAGATAGCAGTTCTTATGTATCCTTCTCTTGATTTAGCAAACACAATTGGAAAAATTGCTGCAGAAGAACAAACTGAATTAATTGAAGTAGTAGAGAAAAATATTGCATATGGAGAAAAGGTTGAAAAGACTACTTGCAGAGGATACGGCGATGTAGTTCTAGAAAATCAAAAATTAGGTGAAAGCATAAGTTCTAATTTAGGGATAGACAATACCTTGATACTGAATAAGTTTAAAATCTTTAATGACGATAAAGCTGACTATTTGGGTAAAGAAATTTCTTGCCCAAGAAGGGAACCTTTATACACTGAATATATTATTTACGGAAATATTATTTTTCTTATTGAACCACTTAGAACATCAGGAGAAGATTCAA
>MDTG01301351.1_pt1 | contig 17156 bp, 10 predicted proteins | sample 811421 | NCBI WGS metagenome assembly MDTG01 (sample SAMN05326645, study PRJNA326480) | marine metagenome | isolation source: seawater | place: Pacific Ocean: South East | collected 2011
AAATCAGAATTCAAATCCCGTGACCTCTCGCGAGCTATCGGCAAAATTCTGGATTTTGCTTCCCCGATTAACCCAATAACCAATCGGCTTATGGAACGTGATTGCCAGTCTCAAGCGTAAAGGCCGTTTATGGTAAGATTTAGAACACCGGCAAGTTAAATATCTTAACAATGGCATTGAATCTGACCACGCTCCGATTAAAAGCTTATCGAAGACACAGGTGGATTCAAGGTGCGAAAGCGGGCCTGGTCAACGATTCAAGGTTTTGAAGGGATCCGGATGTTGAATAAAAACATCACTTAGGGTCAGATCTTGCTTTTTGCCACGATCCTACTGATTCTCGAGTAGTGTAACCCAAAGAAATCACCTAGTTGCTTTTGGGTGTAACCACCACTAGCGAACGCGCTTGTTATTGCTTCATCTCGCGTACTCGCATTGATAGCGTACTGTTGCAACGAAAGCGGCTTAGGACGACGCTGTTTAGCGGGGATTTCTGCAATATCGCCCTCTTCCACGTTTGAACTTTCCATATGGCTGTAGATGAAATCTTCACTACCCAAGAATACTTGTTGTTTTAGGTTGTTCCATAAAGGTTTGCCTATGCCTGAAAGTACAAAGTCATGATACTTTTGGCTCGCTATTGTTCGTTGGCTATCGAACAATAGCAGTGTTTGATTCACTGCCAACCACTCTGGAGCTTCGTCTTCACCCATGATGGCGTGCCAGCTGCTCCACTGATACTCTGCTGGACTGTCAACCATATGGGCGCGAATAGGGTTCAAGAGGATATACCGCCCTACTTCCAACAAGTATGACTCTTTATCAACCAAAATAGCTTTGTACCGACCTTGATATAAATGGCCAACTCGGCGATGTTTACGATTGAATCTTTGAGTATAAACACCATTTAACTGTCGCATGCCTTTACTCAAGTTGCCATCTGGAGTTTCTAACAACAAGTGGTAATGATTGGTCATTAAGCAGTAGCTATGAACTACCCAATTAAACCGTTCACACACTTTCGCCAATACTTCCAAAAACAGGTCAAAGTCTTGCTCTTCTAAATATATGGGTTGCCGAGCGTTACCCCGAGAGGTCACATGATACAGCGCTCCCGCGAACTCTATCCGTAAAGGTCTACTCATTGCTTTCCCCACAAAAAATGGCCTAACTAAAAGCTAGACCATTTCCTTAAAATAGCAAAAGGCAAGACCTGACCCTATTTGTGTTATCGGCCCACTCTTTGTAACATCAAGACACCCTGATGTTTACGCCATACTAACCCACCAGTTTCCCCAATGCCTTCAGTACCTTAAAGAGCCTGCACCCCAGGTATCGTCGCAGCTTAACAACTTTAAGCTCTAGAGGCACTTTTGTGCCTACGAATCAAAAATCCCTCGGGTACGCCGAGGGATTTTAATGGGAAAAGCAGACCTCACAGAACTTTATACTTAGAGATTAAAGTACTGCAAGCATCGACAATGGAAGGGCGGGCAATAGCAATATAATCAGATACTTCCTCATCAATTCGTTTTAAATAATCCGAACTGAAATTCTCTCGAATTCTTGGTTCAGGGTAGTCATCAGTTTCAGATGCCACACCTACAAAAGGTAAAAAATCAGAGTCATTTTCTAAGTTAAGTTGATTCCTCAGTGAAACCAACAGTCTGCAACCTTCAATAAAATTAATGTCGTCATTAACCAACGATTGGCAAATATCTATGATTTTTTCCTGATCCTTTACATCCATTACTTTGGCCCCTTAAGATAATCTTCAACAATTGTCTTCGGTTCTACCCGTTGTCCAGTCGCCGAATTTTCATACCAATGAGTTTCAAATTTACGACCATCAGGAGCTGTATGTTTCAAGCTGGAGCGTTTTGACCAGTCGGAAGTATTCCCACCATATTCACTAGCTAGTCGTTTTGAGTCCCTTAATAGAGTCTTTGAACCTGCCCCTGCAACAGAAATACCTGTCTCACCAAGCTGCTGTTGACTACCTAATTGTTTATTAAGCTTAACGGCATTAACAGGATTTCTGGCTGCACTCTTTGTAACTTTACCATAAACATTGTCAGCAAACCTTAAAGGCGCTTTGACTTTTTTGGCAACTAACCCAAAAGTTGAACTAACAAAAATTGAGCCGGCTGCCTCATAGTCGTCGTTAGCAAGCGCATTTGCCACTTGGTATGTACCAATAGCTGCGTCAACAGCAGTTGAAATTGGAGACAAGTCATAGGCTAACTGAAGAAAATCCTCCCCCCAAGAAAGTAGATCATTCTCCACAGCACCTAGGAACTCTGCAAACAAGTCCCGCCTTGAAGTCATGTTATAAACAGTGACCGTATAGGTTTGTCCGTTTATCTTTGTCTTATACTGGTCAATGTATTCTCCATTACCGGGCCTGCTATGATCTGGGCCATACATTGGTGGAAGGGACCCGTAATCTGGAGGAGGGTGACCCTCAATGGTCATGCAATCATCCTCGGTTTCACATTCCCCATGAAGCGCCTCATAACCCGTTGGATCAGTATACTTCATAGGGTTATTCCACACATAAGCATAACGGTTGAAGCTAGTCGTCACATATGGCGCCTGTATTATCGGATCTGGGCTAATGAATCGACCCAATTCCTGATCGTAAACACGGCCATTCATGTGCACTAAGCCCACTTCCACAATCTCTTCGTGGCCGGTGTAACCACGGTTTGTGATCGCTTGTTGCACGACATCCAACGGGCCATCTTCACGCCATGCGACTTTACGCTGCTTACCCCATGTGTCATAACTGCGGCGCTCGACCACTATGCCGTAGCCATCGGTGATCATATCGACCGAATTGAGGGCATCGTAGTGAAGGTAGCGTGTTTGCTTATCTTTCAGCGCTTGCTTACCATCATCCGTTTGAGTATTGAGCGCGATTAACTTGCCATCAGCATAGATAAAGTGCTTGTGCTGCACGATGCCTGTTGCTGTATCGGTAACGCGTTCATAACTCTTACCGAAGTAGAAAGTTTCAACACCGTCACTGTTCTTTTTCAGATAGCGGTTGTGGTTGGCATCGTAGAAAAACTCCACCGTTTTCCCGTTCCGCGTGATCTTGGTTGGCTTGTTGAAATCAGACCACTCCAATTCCCGCTCCGAACCTTTCGCGCCTGCCGCCCAAGCACGCAGCATGTTGCCGTTTGCATCATACTGGTAATTAAGACCATTGGCTTTGGTCACCGCGTGTGGCCCAGCGTGTTGGTTACTGTATTCGTAGCCACCAACACCGGTCTTAAACTCTAGGTTACCAAGCTTGTCATATTGATAGCTAAATAGGCCTGTTAAGTCCGGATTATTCAAGCCATGTTGCGCTTTGTTCGCTAATGCAATTCTGTTTTTGGTGACTCGATCGAGACCATCGTATTCCCACGTGTCGGTGATGCCCAGCTTTTCGTCATAGCGATACGTCACGTTGTTGTGATTATCATAACGGTAATGAATCAAACGCACGTTACGCCCTTTACGGGTGCTCCCTGACAAACGGGGATCAAACAACTGGCTCGCTTTGTGCGTCGCAATGTAGTTCGGCCTGCCCGTTCGCGCATCGTGGCTATACGTGTTGACTAGCCCATTACCTAACGTTTCCGACAAGGTGTGATCATACGCATCCGTTTCACGGCGCTGCCAATAATAGATGTAAGCCGGGTTCCCTATCGATTCCGCCAATTGAGATTGAGTCAAGATCAAGTTGAGGTGATCGACTTGGCTCGACTGCTTCGTGTTCTTACAGCTACGGCGTTGATTCGCGGCTAAGTGATTCCCACCTAACTGATTGGCGAACTCGCAATACAAGCCGCTCAATTCAGCGACTTTTTCAGACAACGAGATCAGTTGGCTTGCCAAGTCGGTGTAGAACTTGTAACGCGACCCCGCGATACTGGCTGCCTGAGAGAGGTCATCTGCGGCAAACAATAACTCGTTGGTGGTGGCACTATCGGCCTTTGCAATGTACAGGTCTTTATTACTCATGAGATCTTTCTGACCATTACTGTCGTAGTCGGTCAAAATGAAATCATGCGCAGGCTTAAGTGTTTGCGATGCAAACTCAGCCTGTGACACTCGGTGCACGCTGGCGTTATAGTTTCGAGTACCTTTCTTTGAGCTTTTCGCCAGTGAGGTCGATAAGCGATAGATGGCGCCCTCTAACGTAATGTCTAGCGGGATAGCCACATCATCATGCAACAGTACCCAAGTTGCTGGGCGCAAATAACATTCACCTTGTGCGTTACACCATTGTTTATAACGGTATCCATTGCCGAGCAACGCCTGTGAGGAGCGATCCAGGTTATGAACATTCACCGTTTTGCGATTGTACTCCGCGGCTTTGTTCGCAAAGAATTGTTCTTGAGTTGAGTAACGCTCTGCTTTATTCAAGTACACTTGCGCTTGTGCTATCGCTTCTTTCAACAACTGCTTGATGTCTGCTCGGAAGCTCGCACTGGTGAACGCTTTATCAGCGTAGGTTTTCGGGCTGCGCACCGCCGAGACATAACCATGCGGGTTGTACACGTACTCAACCGCTAGCTTGTCTTCGCTGTTTTTCTTGTTTAGCTGTTTGGCTGCGCCCGCTAACGTAGTGTCGACGCCATTGGGACGAACTTCACGCGCCACTCTTTCAAAACTGTCGTAGAAATAGTATGTGCTGAACTTTTCTTTGTTGACTTTAACGGCCACCTCTTCGGTTAAACCCGCCGCGTTGTAATAGTAGTTGGTCTCGCTGCCATTACCGGCAAAGCCAGATAGGGTGCCAAGCGCACCGCGCTCATCGTAGCGCCAAGTCGATACCTTCCCGTTTTCCGTTTGCTTCGTTTTCCGGCCCAAGCGGTCGTATTGAATGGTAGTGAGCGTGCCTTTTGCATCGCGCTTTTCAATCAGCTCACCGGCCGCATTATAAATGTAAGACCACTTGCCCATATCTGGATCATCGAGGTAGCTTCGATGCCCCAAATTGTCATAACGCACCTGAGTACGATTGCCAGCGGAATCGGTGCTCGCTCTGAGCTTACCATCGGGGTAATACTGATAGGTTTGATACGCGCCATGTGGCTCGTCTTTGCGCAGAATGTGGCCCATCACATTGGTGTGCGTACTATGCTCATAACCACGCGCATCAGTAACACTGGTTTTGTACCCTTGATAGCGGGTGACATACTTTGCGATGCCGCCATTACTTGCAGGCTCGCGCTTTGTGATTTCGCGATTCAGTTCGTCATAAACAAACGTCACCACGGGTGCTGCCGTTTTATTACCCACAAACTGCGGGCGAGTCACGCTGACTTTACGCCCATTACGGTCCCAACGCGTATCCACGACAACCAGCTGGCCGCTAAAACCAGTGTGCAGTTTACGTACTTCTCGACCAGCATAGTCGAAGAAGGTGGTGACCTGCCCTCCAGAGGCCGGTTGCGTTGTTATACAGCTGACAGTCGTTGAAGTGGTATGCTCGCCACATTGTGCGCCAAGTCGGTATTTCGTATTGTTAACATTTCCCAAGCCTGGCAAGCTTTCACTGGTCACACGACCAAAAGCATCATACCCAAAGCTGCTGGTGCGGCCTTTCAATGCACTGACCGCTTTTTGCAACAAGCCTTGCGCATTAAACTGAGTCGAAGAGCGATGCCCTAGTGCATTAGCTGTCGAAGTCACGTATAACCCTTGAGGGTCATATTGAGTCGTTGACGTGCGAGCAGCTAAGTCCGTTCCCTCAACGCTTTGTTCAATGACATTCCCCCATTGATCATAACGGTAACGATTGGTGATGGATTTGCCACCCGTTTCAATATCCGCCGTGGATTCATAATCTGAGCTGGTTGCGGTTGTTGAACCGAGGAAACCACGGCCCGTGTAATGAAACACATTGTTAGTGGTTCGCTTGAGGCGAGTCGTATTGTCCGTCAGCGTTGAGGTCGAAGAGGCCACGGCGCCGACTTTCCAAAAATTGTCGCCTGCATCATGAATAAATTGACCATGATTCAGGTTTGACGAGGTGAGTTCGAGGTTGCCATCGCCATCAAAATCCTTGGTGCTGACGTATCCACATGCTTTGGGCTTAGCGGCATTAAAGGTGGCTGCCGACACTTTCGATAGCTCCCCAGAATAAACTTTTAAGCCACTTGAATCTTTGTTCGTTGCGGCAACTCGATATTTAAAATAGGCATTGTAACGCTGCAGAACTAATGGGATATCAATTTCACCGGGGATAAGCACCACGTTGTCATTCGCTTTAAAATACACATCCCCGTTGGCGGCGCAGTAGCGCCCTAACCCTGCTTTGAAAGAGCTAAACAAAACCTTGATGTTGTTGACATTGCTCACCTTCGTAACATCGTACACATAATCGTTGGTCACGCCGTTTGAGAGGTAGTCAAGCTTGCGGCTGCTCGTAAAAGAGCCAGCGCCTTTAACACCACTGGAAATCACAGAGGTTTCATTCACAACATTACCAAATTCATCGAGCGTACGATTGATCGCTTCCTGTCGCTGGATCACGCTGCTCTTCAAGTCGTACGTTTTTTTCACCATTTTATTGGCATAAACTTGGTAATACTTCGCCCCATGGCCTTGCTTAGTTAACTTTTCGTAACTGTAAGATGCCTCTGACACTTTTTTGTTATTTTTGAATACAGAGACTCGTTTAGGCTTGCCGACCTTTGCCAGATCCAACTGCTCAAATACGCTTTCTGTTCTGGTCGTTACATCCGCAGACTCTGTTTCGATAACTTTTTCAAACCCAAGGAAACCACCACCGTTGAGGTGCGTTTTAGCACCTGTATATTTATAGCTGTAGCTCGTTGGGCCATAGCCTTTCGGTGTTTTGGTTACTTTCGCCACTAAGTAACGCCCTGGCGTCACTACTTTAAATGGGTAGCTGCTAATGCCTGAAGGCGTATACACCGTCTTGTCTACTGCCAGCTTATAGAGCACCCGATAGTCAATACCGACTTCAGAAAAATGGTATATTTTGTCAATATTTCTTGGTGATGAGTAAAGGACATCTACTTTCGCGTCATCAATAATACGCGAAAAGATATCAACCCAACCATCGCCATTGATATCTTGGACGGAGTGTATTTTCGCATTATTCCCAGTACCCCGATATTTATCGATAGAAAACTGGTTATCTCGATTGTTTTTGTAGAAATATTGACCGTAGCCTAATTCTGGATAGCCATCATTGTTTAGATCAGCAAAAAAGACAGGATCTTCATGTGAAACTTGATGAAAATCAATAGCAAATGGCGACCTAAATGATTTACCATTAAATAAATGGATGTAAAGCTGCCCCTCAGAGGTCGGTGACCCCATCACAGCATCAAGATAACCATCATTATTTATATCGGTAAACGCTTTTAAGACACGCCCACCGGCAGACGGAAGAGTTTGCCAATTCGAACCTGTTATTTGATAACGGTAGCCGCCATTAGGGATATCAAAGTTGTGTAAATCAGCGACTCCATCGCCGTTAATGTCTGTTGTTGAGTATCCTTCTTGATAAGTTTCAACGCCATCACCATCAAAGTCGCCATAGTTCACACCATTAGAATTGTATTTACACGAACCATTAGAACAACTACTGAACCGACAATAGCCAGCCAATTGTCCGTTACCTTTATGGTATGAAGCTGCGGCACTAACCTTACACTGATTCAATTTAATCGAAGGCGATATCACACTACCAATCAAACCGAATGATTTAACATTGTTATGAGTTACTGAGTCCAGCCCCTTGATGGACATCGTGTTATTCGAGTTACGCTTGATCACCCCAAAAGCCGTTTTGTGGCCATCGCCATTGGTGTCGAGGTAGCTTGGGCTATTGAAACCTGTGTTCTGAGGCGTGGGTCTACGATAACCACTTATTCCTCCTCCTCCATTCCAATTAAAATGAAGGGCCGATGAACATTGACCGCCAGCGCAATAATCAACTTGAGCAAGCAGGCTTCGAGATGTGGAATCAGACACCCTGTAGGATAGGTTATAGCGGCCGATTTTGTTTCCACGGCTATCAAAGGTTTCTATCTGCTTCAAACGATCGGTTCGATTCAATAATTGGCCACCTAGATATTTTTCAGTACGGTCTGGGCGCGCCTCATAACCTAACTTAACCTTACCGCCTACATAACTGATGGTCGATAATTTGTGTTTGCCCGCTCTGTTATCTTCTGAATAAACAAAATTGATATGGTTGGCTTTGCTTGCATCGGTGATTTTACTCAGTGCCCACTTATAAACCTCAACACGTGTTGGCAACTCAACACGAGAGCTGGCTGTGGCACCATACTGATAAACGGACCCATCTTTTCGCCACACTTTAAAACTCGCCGGCCCATTGCCCGCACGGCCAGAAGACACAATTTTGTCATAGCCATTATGCTCGACACGGTACTCCGTTAAGTTTTCCCCATCTTTACCCGATATTGCGATAAGTCGTTTGCCATCCAAACAGTAGCGATCGTCACTATTAAATCGAACGCCTCCCCATCTCCCATCTTTATTGAGGTTTTTCCCACAACGATAAACCGATGAAAGGCCACCCAAGCTCCAACCCATGCCTAACATGCCATTAGGTGAGTCACTGCGGTATTCAAGGCTTAATTCGGGTTGGTGGCCAGCACGCCCCGGAGATACGGATATAGGTAGCGTATAAGTCGCCTGACCACCCGAGACTGAAAAGTCACCAGAGAGCTCGATGCTTTTTCCTGCATCTGCGGTTAATGAGAGTGCTGGAGCAGGAAAAAATGCCGAGAGTATTGATACCGAGAGTAGCGCAACAAGTTGCTTCGATGACATGAGTTGGGTTTTGACCACGATGATTTATCCTAACATTGGTAAAAATGCTACCCCGTAAAATTGGAGCAACGCACGATATTCTAATTATTTTGGGGTTGTGATTGATTGAAGCGTTTCTAGTCGCAACTTCAAATTCTTCAATTCTGGAGACTGTGGGTACGCCTCCTCAATATTGCTTTGTGAAAATTCAGAAAGCTCACCGCTCAATAAGGGGAGATCGTTCCTCTCTGCTTCTCTTAGGCCATGCGCTATCGTCTGCTGAAGCTGAATAACAGGGGTTGGAAACCCCGAGTCGGCACTCAAGATTAAAGGTTCAGGCTCATCTACAATATTTGATGAAGGCTCACTCATTGTATTTGGGGTAAATAACGACAGCGGCTTTAAGAGGATTAAAAAGAAACCGACTAACAATACAAATAACAACAGCCCCAGTTTTAGGGTTTTAGATAGGCTAAACACCCTACCTCCTTATTTAATTATTTCTGTAGTTCTCTCTGGATAATGAAAAACTGCCCCATGACCTACTGACTCGACGATATGTATATATTGCCCTTTACACTCAGTATCACTGTCGTTCATGTGAAATCGAATCCATTTTCCACTGGCTAATGCTGCCATTAATGTTGAATATACAATCTTATTATTCTCTTCCGTCTTCGCCCATTTCAGCCAAATTCCTTGGGGCATGTCGCGTTACCACTATCTAACGTCAACGTAATAGCACCAGGTAAGTAAGTGGGCTCTAAAGTTGTTTACTTTTCCAAGAAAACTGTCCAAGGCAGCAGCGTTCGCGCTTGCTAGTAGCATAAAAGTGATGAGCACCTTTTTCATGAAATCACCTTTGATACATACAGAGAACAAAACACTGTAAGAGTAAAGTACCCATTAAGATAGAAAATAGGATGCGCATGATACACAAAAAAACGAACAAATTCACATGCATTTTGTAAATTTGTCATGGTAGTGAGAATATTTTGTAAAACATTGATTGCCATGTATTATTGCTGAATTACATCAGGTTATAGCGTTAGCACGCCAATTAAAGATAAAACAATCAATATAATTCAGGAAATTTTCAAGGAACATAATGTGTATAAATTAAGTTGGCTAATGATGAAAATAATCTTTCTCTCCTCTGCCATTTTCAGTAATTCTGTGTTTGCAATTGATTCGATAGGCTACGTAAAAATTAGAGAAGTCAAGGCATGGGACACAACAATAGATGTTTACTTTGAAGATAATCAAAAACACACTTGCTCAAATAAAAGCCATAAAACAAGATATAAAGCAGACTCACGAAAAGAGCACCATGTATCATTTTTGTTATCCGCTTTTGTGAGTGGAAAGCTTGTATCGATAAGTTACGAATGCCAGCCAGACGGCCATCCCATGATATCTGGCATAAGAGTTAAATAGTTGTGTGAAAATAAGTTTTAAGTTATTAAATTATTGCTACTCAACTGATGGCACAAGTCCATATGAGTTTTTTAACCTTGAGAATTAAGGTTATTACAATGACTATAATCAGATGGATTATACGTCATTGCCAATATTCATTTCCCTTATTGGCATAGCTGAGGCTAAGTAAGTGAATATTGGTGTGAAACTTAGATATATTACAAACATTTTCAACACTACCTTGTCGTCATAACCACCTTTTCTTTGAAGAAGATTGCGGAATCAGCTTTGAGCTTATGGCGGTATAAATTGGCCAATTTAATACGACAGTACGCAATTAAGTACCAATAATATTAGGAGAATAAGAATGAAATATATACTTTTAGGGATGGCACTGTTGTCATTTTCTGTATCTGCAGCCTATCAATCAGGAAACATTTCAGGTTACATCCCATACTCTAATGGGCACAAAGAAATTATCATCTTTAAGTTAGATAATAACGTCGCTCAGGGCTGTAACACGACCGGAAGGTTTGCAATGGATAGTAACTCTCCTAGGTATGAAGCTACGTTATCGGCAATTATGGCTGCATACCACTCTCAAACTAAGATACGAGTTAAGTATACTCCCACGTGCGACTCTTGGGGAAATTCAGCAGACGCTGAGCTTATTTGTGTTGGGAACATTGATTGCTAACTATGCCAGGGCGAACACATGAGTTAAATGAATTTTAATAAAGCATTTCATCTTGTAATCATAGGTTTAAGTTACCCTATAACGTATAGCGCGCCCTAAAATCCGCGCGTAAAAGTGGTTCTGTCGCAAATCTAGTTATACGCTATGCCTCCAACAGACTAAAAGATGTTGTGTCCGAATCACTCGTGTTTTGATTAAGCCTGAATTCACCCCTGAAGAATAAATAAACTTTTTATAACCTCATAAATTAGATAAATACCATGTTCATAATCAGAAAGTTTTTTTATCATTGATACTGTTCGCTTCCCTTATTGGTGTAGCGAGGGCCGATGTCCAATATTGTAGAGGGTATATAGAAGATTGGGATCTAACACGTAATGGTTATTTCTATGTTGATAGTGACTGGAATGATTCAAAAGAGTCTCAAAGAATATGTTCAATAGAGGGGGCATTTGATGATATTTCCGCGGAAACTTGTAAGATCTGGATTTCTACTGTGATGAGTGCAGCAGTCGCAAAGAAAAGAGTCACGATGAAATATCGCGATGCCGTTAGCTGTAAGTCTTCTGATCTAGGTGTATGGACTAATACAGTAATAGCACCCGAATATATCAGAGCCTATAGTAATTAAGGTTCATTTCGGCCTTCCGGGGAAGGCCGCTGGGTCGACAATATTTTCGTCGAGTGATAGTGCCTAAGAAAGTACTTGAAGCTTTTGCTCGTGAAGCAGCAAAGTCAATTAAGGCAGAATCTGATCTTGATGACCTCCGAAAAATGTTAACCAAGGTGTCCGTTGAAAAGGCATGAAACGCTGAACACGATAAGCACCTTGGGTATCAAAAACACCAATCTAGAGCGAGCGCCCGCAATGGCTGTTCGAGTAAGTAAATCCTCATCGATGATGGACAGGTCGTTATCTGCGTTCCTCGCGTTCGGGAATTCGATATAAGTTAGTTACGTCACTTAAAAATTTCACCCATAATAAAGGAACTTACATGAAAGTTATTTTTCCCCTTATCATCACTTTATTCTCGATTCACAGCCATGCTGAAACCTTTTCCGCGGATACTAGTAAGGTAGAGCGAATTTTCGCATCAACGGAAGGCAGTATAGCTGTAAGACTTAATGGTGGATTTCCGCAAGCTAATGCTGATAAGCAATGTCCGGGTAACAATGGCTGGGCTGGCATAGTTGTATCAGACGGTGTTATAAAATCAACGATCATCGCGGCAAAAGCTTCCGGGCAAACACTGACCGTCATTACAAATGGCTGTGAAGGCGACTGGCTTAAGATCAAACATCTATATTTAAATTAGCTGCCGTTACCAAATTTTAGCGCCTCAAGGTTTAACTACTGTCTATTTTTGGTGGCTAATTTTGAGATAGTATAAGAAAAACGTAACGGAGCGCTGTACAAAATACCTTTCACATCGCTCCGTTAAGCTAAAATTTGAAAACACCCCGAGGGGTAAGTATTTTAATACCTATTGTATTCTAATACTTGTCTAGTTTATAAATTGAAAATAGTAATCAAAAGTGGTGAAAATCATAATTCATTTCACCTAGTACTAAAAGTATTATTCAATCACATCTGTATAACTATCAAGTCGATTGCGTCTCTCATGTTGAGGCGAGGAAAAACATCCAACCAATAGAGAAGAGTATATGAAAATTTACAAAAATATAGCTTTAGTATTTTATATCATGTCAAGTACAGTTTATGCAGGATCTCAAACAGGTAAAGTTAGTAAACTTTATGCGAGGGCTTCGGATAACTTACACCTTGTAATGTTAACTGGCGGAACAGACATAGTTGACTCTCCATCATGTGCGACAAGAGGGTACTGGCTTATTCGGGATGAAAACTCAGTCGCAGGAAAGTCGCAATTTAGTCAACTATTAGCGGCAAAGATGGCAGGTAAAACGGTAACTATTTCTGGTTTAAACAGTTGCATCAGATGGGGAGATGGAGAAGATATAAACACTATTGTGATAAAAGATTAGCCTAAGTAAATCAAAACTGAACTCAGTGTTTATATTAAATAATAGTACAATAAATACAGTCAGAACTAAATTTATTGTACTAACAGCTAGCTATTAATAGAGCACACAGAATAGGCTAGGTCGAGTGAAATGGTTATTCAAACTCTAACCTTAGTTAAATAACCAAAGACCCACCATATCAATATTGTTCTTGGTGCAATCAGCATTGTCAGAAAATAGACGAATTTTTACAGGCTTGTCTGCTACCAAACTACTCAAAGCGGTCGATACAACGGCATCAAATCCGGCATTTGTCGTGTTAATACTCGCTGACCCACCATTAGCTAGATTTAGCCATAAGTGGGCATCCGAGTCATGGACTTCATCACTCCCGATAAAATAACCTGTTATTTTAGTATTACACTCAGTATATGCGTTTGCACTTGCCGCCGTAAGTAATAAAAAAATCGATAATATATATTTCATTTGAAAAGTCCAGATAGAGAATGATCATACAAGAATACAGAAGAAAATGACAGATGACAAACAGAATAACCTTACATTTCATGAATACTTAAAATATTTTCTACCACTTCGCAATTTATAAAACTTCATAATGAAATAATAAACCTGATCTCATTAAATATTATTTATATTTCTGATAAAGGTATCAAAATGTTTGATTTAGTGAGGTGCACTTTTCTGTGTGCTTTTTTAATAACTACACAGGCTATCGCGCAGCCAAATTCTGAAGATAAAGTAAACCTATGGGAGAAAGCGCAAGAAGTTCGATTAACACCAAATGAAATCGATCTATTGCATTTGGATACAAAAAGCCGCTTACCTCGTTCTGTTCGCGCTAACAATAAAGAAAGCTACGCGACTGTTCAAAAAAATATACTCGGTTATGGCTTTAACCTTATTTCAGAGCAACCGATAAGAAATCGCTGTATTCTTAACCATAAATATCAAACGATAAATGACTTCAGCCGATACGTTGAGGGCCGAATTGTTACTAGCAAATCTGAGGTAGATGAATTTTTCTCTTCAGCACTTTCCACAAATATCGATGGGCGCTACGGTGGCATTTCTGCTTCTGCCCGCTTTAGACGCGATGTATCTAATAGCTTTCAAAACCTAGAACAGAACAATACGGTAGCCTTTGTTATTCAAGAGAGAACAAAAAGACTCATCCGTGACGCCTGGCCAACTCTTGACCCAAGGGCAAAAGCATTACTGGATACCAATACTGAAATCAGTAAAAGTAATTTTAGAGCACTCTGTGGTGATGAATTCATTGATGGTGTGCAATACGGTCGTGAGATCTCATTGTTGTTGCAAGTTAAATCAAAAACACAACGAAGTGAGGACGCGGCAAAAACGGCAGCACAGATATCCGCGAATTACATGTCGCTCGTTTCAGGTGGTCTAGATCATGAGACCAAAGAAAAATATCGACAGTATCAACAAGATTATGACATTGTGATAAAGGCCTACGCGGCAGGTGAGCCTATTACGCTTTCTGACACCAATTTATTAAACTTCGCCGAAAAATTAAGAACCTTTGAAAATAGTTCTGACAGACAAGACAGTATCCTCAGTTATCAAACCGCCGCCTACCAAGTGCCTGAACAAATGGAGTACTGGCAAACCTTTAAAGACTATCGTCCAGCTAGAAATACAATGAAAAAATGGCATCAATTTATGGTATTTGAGCACCCAGACCTGTGCCAGTACCGCGATGCGAAATCTGTGTGTTCTCTTACTCGGCAAGAGTATCAAGAAATGCAAATGAACTGTGCTAGCACCTACAACTGGAATAGTTGTCACGAACCAGAATCACCTCAGTGCCTGCTTCTTTCAGGCCAACCTTGTAACCAACTAAACATAATGGGCAAACTGAAATGGTATGATGCCGTCATTGATTGGGAACAAAGCTATGAAGCCATATTTCCAAAAGAAGCTGTTGAGCTTCATATTATTGGTTATGAGAAAAAATTAGAAAACCGAGAGGTTAAAACCCAAACGATTGATTTGAAGCTAAACCTTGACGACCCAAACCGATTTAATGGTGAGTTTGTCTGTGATTTGACAATGAAAGAAGACAGAGTCGGTATGTGCGCCGTCCTTAATGATAAAGGTGTTGGTAAAGTCATTATAGAGAAACTAAGGTATTTACTGAGGGATTAGTGATGCTGGGAAATAGATAGGGCCCATACCTCTTTAGACCTCCTCTATGTGCCTTAAAGACTTTTTAACTCGCTTATTGAACAAGGACAAACAATTGTACATTTGTTTGTCCTTCCTGTCGGAACTAAGGAAATGAAATTGAGTATAAAAAGAAAATATCATAACATAGCTTCTTATTCCCCACATACATCTTAATTATTGATAGATTAAATACAAAACAATCTCTCCTATCAATACTATCTTGTTAAGATTGAATTAATAACACTGTGTTAACGCAATGATAATAACGGTATGATAAGATACACATTGTAAGTTAATCAATGACTCAATATTAGAATGAAAGTTAATACCACCGAAAGAAAGCTTAGCCTTGTGTGTCATGCAATTGATAGTAACCCGAATAAAAAATATTCATTACAAGAACTGAGTGATATCGCAGGAATCTCCAAGTATCATTTTCAAAGGCTATTTAAGTCTGTCGTTGGTGTTAGCCCACATCGCTACATCTTACTTTCTCGTTTACGTCAAGCTTCTTTTGAATTAGCTTATTTTAAAAACCTCAAAATAATCGATATCGCAATTTCAGCAGGCTTCGAGAGCCCTGAAGCATTTACTCGCGCATTTGTTCGATTGTTTGAACAAACACCTACAGATTTTAGAAAGAGACCTAAATGGGCAAACTGGGGACACAAATTTAATATTCGTGTTCCTGTAAGAGAAAAAGAGTATGACGTTAACATAGAGAAGAAGTCGAGTAGAAAGTGTGTAATGATAACGCACAGAGGGGAGTATCTGGAAGGCATGACAGCCTTCGATACATTATTATCGTGGCTAGTAAAAAATGATTACTATACAGAGTCAAGTATAAACACGATACCATTTATCACGATACCCTATTCGAACCCTTTAATAACTGCTAGTTCTGACTATCGATGTGATATCGCCATTCCAATTGATTGCCATGTACCCACCAATGAACTTGGAATATTTTCTGGAGTCATCCCTGGTGGAGATTTTGCTGTTCTTAATTATATCGGACAGAGGGAGGTTCATGGCTTTGTTCATGCAATCTCTAAAGTTATTACCGACTTTCTACCCAAAACAGAATGGGAGCCATTACCAGCTCCCGCTCTTTTTGAACACGTTAATTCTCCACTTTTTGTCCCAGAAACAGAATTAATTACAAAAATCTATATACCTTTATCTATGAATAATAACTAATTTAAATTAATTATTGATTGAGTTATACAGAAAAGTTAAAGGCTATTCTTTTAAAAATAAACCATTATCTTTTAGCCAAGAAGTATCAGACGTCAAACCTGTTAACATCCACGTCGAAGAATTATAGCAAAATAAAACAGCGACATGATCCAGTTCATTTAATGCCTGACCATATAAATAGATCGGTTGAAGGGGAGAGTGAGAAACGTAAGAGCATTCAGAGCCGAATGAAAGCTCTTGATAACTCTGTACCCAGCTTGTAATAACGGCTTTACTTTTCATGTCATCCTCAACCATATTTATATTTAGACAAGATTCATTGTTTCCTGGGTCTTGCTTAAACTTATTGATTGAATGACGAACGTCTTGTGGTTTTACTTCACCCTCTTTTGCAATGATAATTGGCTTAATATAATTCCCTACATCGACATCACTCAGATAGTTGATATGAGGCCTTGCATTAACCGGATATATTGACATATCCGATTTTACAGAATTGAAAAATAGAGAACTTATAACATCATGAGTGGATACCCACTCACCTTTAGATAGTAAATTTGTACCATTTTTTATTTTATCTACTAACTCTAAATCGACTTTCTTAATAAATCCATATCTTTCCTTTGCTTTCATTCCATTGGTTGGTATTTCATTTTTTTCACGACCAATTCGAGTGAAATCTAATTTACGTTCAAAATTAAACGGAATGATATCCTCATCGAAGCTTAACGAATTTAAAAGATTATAATAACTCGTCCCATCAGAAATGATATGATTCATAGAAAATATTATTGCAAATTCTTTTTTATCTTTATCTTCTATTAGACAGAAC
>MDTG01222642.1_pt1 | contig 17155 bp, 19 predicted proteins | sample 811421 | NCBI WGS metagenome assembly MDTG01 (sample SAMN05326645, study PRJNA326480) | marine metagenome | isolation source: seawater | place: Pacific Ocean: South East | collected 2011
ATGGATTGTTTAATTCAAGTATATACAATAGATTTGCGGCTGAGTGGCAGAGTGGTCATGCGGCGGACTGCAAATCCGTTCACGCCGGTTCAATTCCGACCTCAGCCTCCAAATAAAATTTTCTTTGGATTTCGTTCCACAGTAATTGATTATATAAATACGGGTGAATAAAATTTTAATTTTAAAGAAATGACAAAAGTTGTTGTAAGTGGAGGTTTTGATCCTTTGCATATCGGACACTTAAGAATGTTCAAGAATGCAAAAACTTTGGGTAATCATCTCACAGTGATTCTCAATAGTGATAGATTTTTGATTGAAAAAAAAGGATTTAAATTCATGCCTTATTCTGAAAGAAAGGAAATGATCTTAGGATTAGAATGTGTTGATAGGGTTGTTAAATCTATCGATAAAGATCATACAGTCTGTAGGACTATAGAGTACTTATCAAAAAAAAATGAAATTAATATATTTGCAAATGGAGGTGATAGAAAAACTAAAAAACAAATACCTGAGTATAAAATTTGCAGTGAAAACAATATTAGGATGGTTTTTGATATCGGAGGAGAAAAAATTCAGTCTAGTTCAGAGTTAGTCAATAGATTTGTAAATTACAAAGAATCTAGGCCTTGGGGAATTTTTGAAAATCTTCATGAAGATAAAGCTTTTCTTGTTAAAAAACTCTCCATTTTTCCTGGTGGAGAATTAAGCATTCAATTCCACAAGCATAGACATGAAAATTGGATTATTGCAAAAGGAAAAGGAGAAATTTTAATAGGAAAAGAAAAATTTCAAGGAAAAATTGGAAGCTTTTTCTATATTCCAAAAAAAGAAGTACACAGCATAAAAAATATAGGCAACACAGACTTAATTTTGATTGAAGTTCAAACCGGCTCAAAACTTTCTGAACAAGATATTGTAAGGTTGAAAGACTCTTATGGAAGAATATAGAAATATAAAATATTCCAATGAAGATTAGTAAAATAACAAAGGTAGTCATTCCTGTTGCTGGATTGGGTACAAGAATGCTTCCAGCAACAAAAGAAGTTCCAAAAGAGCTTCTTCCAATCCTAGATAAGCCAATAATTCAATATTCGGTTGAAGAGGCTATTTCTTCAGGCATTACAGATATAGTATTCGTTACCAGGCCAGGGAAAAATACTGTTAAGAATCATTTTTCTAGAAATAGGGAATTAGAAAATTTTTTAATTAGCAAAAACAAGAAAGATCTTTTAAAAAAATTTCCCGATAAAATTTTTTCAAAAATAAATTTTTTCTCTGTTGAACAAAAATTGCCTTTAGGCCTTGGCAATGCCATTTTATCTGCTCAAAAAATCATACAAGATGATCCTTTTGCAGTTTTTCTTCCAGATGAACTCTTAGTTTCAAAAAAATCTAAATTAGACTTTCAAAGAATGATAAAAAATTTTTCATCTTTTGGAAAACCTCAAATTCTTGTTGAAGAAGTTCAGAAGAAATTAATTCCCAATTATGGAATAGTAAAATTATGCAAAAAAAAAATTTCTATCAAGATACCTCTAGATATTATAGATATTGTAGAAAAACCGTCTATTCAAAAAGCACCTTCAAATAATAGAGTTGTAGGAAGATACATAATGCCTAACGATTTATTTAAATATTTAAAAAAGACTGAGCCAGGAAAGGATAATGAAATTCAGTTAACAGATGCAATCAAAAGTTATCTTCAAACAAACAAAAGTAGCTTTCAAGCTACTTTATCAAATTCTCATATTTATGATTGCGGCTCTATTGAGGGCTTAGTTGGTGCTAATATAGCCTTAGGATTAAAAGATAAGAAAATAAAAAAATTTATTAAGGAGATCATTAGTTAAATGCCCAGGTGGTGGAATTGGTAGACACAAGGGACTTAAAATCCCTCGATAGCGATATCGTGCCGGTTCAAGTCCGGCCCTGGGTACCACTTGCTAAAAATTTTTTTATTCATGATTATTTCATTTTCAAAATGTATTGCTAGAATCTAAATAAAATTAAAATTACTTCGATGGAAAATAAAGCCATAAACAAAAATAAAGAAGAAATAGATTTATCAGAATTCTTTTATATTCTATGGAATAGAAAAAAAATAATTTTATCATCTACTATTTTCTTTTTTCTTCTTGCAATGATTTATAGCTTTACTTTACCTAACATTTATCATTCTAAAGCTATCTTGAATCCAACTAGCGAAGAAAATGATGTCTTAAATCAAGCAATGAAAAACTATGGAGGTTTAGCTAGTTTAGCAGGCATTAATTTGTCACCCCAATCGAGTGATAACAATTCTGTGAAGGCATTAGAAAAACTAAGCTCATTAAGTTTTTTCTCAGAAAATATATTACCAAATATTTTTTTACCAGATTTAATGGCTCTTAAGTCTTGGAGTTCAGAAAATAATAAAATTTTTTATAATAATGACTATAACGAGGAAACCCAAAAATGGGTTAGAGATTTCAAATTTCCTCAAAATCAAGTTCCAAGCGCACAAGAAAGTTTTGAAATTTTTAAAGAACAACTTACGGTTACTCAAGATCAACAAACAGGATTCATTACTATTGGCATCAAACACGAGTCTCCTTATATATCTCAAGCTTGGACAGAGTTACTTGTTGAAGAATTAAATTATTATTTTAGAGAAAAAGATAAAAAAGAAGCTGAAGCAGCAACAGATTATTTGTACGCTCAAATAGCAAAAACAAATTTTGTAGAGGTTAAAGAAGCTATCGCGGAAATACTGTCCAGTAAAACTCAACAACTGGCACTAATAGAAGTTAGCGACTTTTATGTTTTTGGCTATATTGATCCACCTGTAGTTATGGAAGAAAAATCAGAGCCTAGTAGAGTTATTTTAAGTTTATTTGGTGCCCTTATAGGTTTTTCTCTTGCAGTGGTTTTAGTTTTGACAAATTACTTTCAATCAAAAAAAAATTAAAAAATTTAGTTAAATAATTGTAAATTAATTATAAATGATAAATGTTGCTATATATGGCCTTGGTAAAATTGCTTTTGATCAACACATTCCTTCAATTAATTCTTCAAAAGATTTTAAATTAGTAGCAGCAATTTCTTCATCTGAACATTATCCAGAAATCCCAAAGTTTTCTTCTATTTTAGAAATGTTTGATAGTAAGGTAAAAGTAGATGCAATTTCTTTATGTATGCCACCCTCAGCTAGATTTAAAATTGCACAAGAGGCAATCTCTTATAAATATGATTTATTTCTTGAAAAACCTCCATGTAAATCATTAAAGGAATGTAAAAATTTAATCAAATCTGCACGTTTATCAAGCGTTACACTTTTTGCAGGTTGGCACTCTAAATATGCATTAATGATATCTAAAGCTAAAAATTGGATTGATACTTATGGATACGACTATTTTGAAATTAATTGGAAAGAAAATGTTAATAAGTGGCATCCAAACCAAAATTGGATAACAAAAAAAAATGGTTTTGGTGTTTTTGACTCAGGTATGAACGCATTATCTATACTATACGAATTAACAAATAATGATTTTTTTGCCGATAATGTTGAATTTTATAAGCCCATGAATTGGGATTCGCCTATTGCTGTAAAGTTTAATTTAGGTGTAAAAGATAAAATTTGTGGTGAAGCTAACTTCGACTTTCGAGCTTCTGAAATAGAGTCATGGGAGATAAAATTTTTTTCTGGAAAGAATAAACTTTTTTTATTGAATGGAGGACAAAGTATGTTTGTTAATAATATTTCCATTAAGGATGAGGGCAAGAAACTTAGCGAATATGAAAATATGTATGAACATTTTCGAGATACAATTTTACGAAAAGAAACAAATTTTGACACTCGCCCTTTGAATTTGGTTGAAAAACTTTACGAGAAGGCTAATTGGCATGAAATTGAAGAATTTATTAATATCTAATTCAAAGAAAAATTTCTCAATAGTTGCTAATGAAAGAAACTGTATATTAGGTGAGGGAGCGCTTTGGCATCCAATACGTAAACAGTTTTTTTGGTTTGATATAATAGATAAAAAACTTCTTTCACTTAAAGAGGGTATTTTTGAATACTGGCAGTTTGATGAGAATATCTCAGCGGCAGGGTGGATTGATGAATCTTCTCTCTTAATAGCTAGCGAAAATAACTTATTTATGTTTGATTTAGAAACAATGAAACGAACGAATATTTGTGATTTAGAAATAAATAACAAATCCAATAGATCAAATGATGGTTGCGCTGATCCTTGGGGTGGTTTTTGGGTTGGAACAATGAGTAAGAAAGCTGAGTTAAACAAAGGCGCTATTTATAGGTTTTATGACGGAACTTTAACTAAGTTATGTGAGGGAATTACTATCCCTAATTCGATTTGTTTTTCTAGAGACATGAAATTTGGATTTTACTCTGATACAAAAGAACAGAAAATTTATAGGTATGAACTTGATAAAAAAACTGGTTCGCCTAAAACAGAGGCTGAAGTTTTTTTTGATTTTTCTAGAGAAAATTACAATCCTGATGGAATGACGGTTGATATCGATAATAATCTATGGTGTGCGCTTTGGGGATCGTCCAAAATAGTTTGTATATCTAAACAGGGCAGCATTATTGATTACCTTAATTTGCCAGTAAAACAACCTACTTGCCTCTCTTTTGGTGGCGAAGATTTTGGAACTTTATTCATAACTTCCGCTACGGAGGGTCTAGAAAAAATAGATAAAAAAGACGGGCAGACATTAAAAATTAATATCGGTATTTATGGAAACCCTGAGTTTAGAGTCCTTTTATGAGAGCTATAAAAAAAATTTTAGTAAGTATTATAATAAGAACTTTGAACGAAGAAAAATATTTATATGAATTGCTTACTGAGATAGATAAACAGCAATCTAATTTTTTTATTGCCGAAACCATCATTGTTGACTCAGGCTCAACTGATAAAACATTGGCCATAGCTAAATCTTTTGATGCCAAGATCACTCATATAAAGAAAAAAGATTTCTCGTTTGGCCGATCTCTTAATTTAGGATGTGAATTTGCTAAGGGTGATTTTTTTGTATTCATTAGCGGTCATTGCATTCCAACAAGTAAAAATTGGTTAGAAAGACTTGTCTATCCTCTAAAAGATAATTTGTGTGATTATACTTATGGAAAGCAAGAAGCCAGAGATTCAACAAAATTCAGTGAAAAGCAAATATTTTCAAAATATTTTTTAGAACATTCTTCAATCCCGCAAAAAGGATTCTTCTGTAATAATGCAAATTCAGCTTTAAAAAAAGTCACATGGAAAAAATACTTATTTGATGAAAAGCTTACTGGTTGTGAAGATATGGAGCTAGCAAAACGTATTTGTAAAGGCGGTGGAAAAATTGGGTATGTATCAGAAGCATCGGTTTTCCATATTCATGATGAAAACTGGTCGCAGATTAGAACTCGTTATGAAAGGGAAGCTTTGGCATTACAAAAAATAATTCCTGAAGTGAATATAACAAAATATGATGTTTTAAAGTTTGTAATTTCAGGAATCCTAAAAGACTTTCATGCCGCTCTCTCTGAAAGGAGTTTTGTTCAAAATATTAAATCAATTATCCTTTTTAGATGGTCCCAATATCTTGGAGCTTATACAGGTAATAATCAAAATTATAAAATTTCAAAAAAAACAAAAGAAAGATACTTTTATCCCATTACTTCGAGAGATTCAAAGGATTTGAAAGATAATTATTTTCACCCTTTTTCAAGTGATATAGAAATTAACAATAACTTTGATGACTAAAGTAGCTGCATTTTTACCTCTTAAAGCTAATAGTTCCAGAGTGCCAGGAAAAAATTTTAAAGAATTTTGTGGTAAACCTCTCTTTCGATGGGTATTTGATAATCTTTTGTCTATTTCAGAAATAGATTTGATCATAATCAATACAGATGCTCGTTCAATTCTCCTTCAACATGGATTGAAAGAAAGTGAAAGGGTAATAATAAGAGATCGCCCAAAAGAAATTTGTGGCGATGATATTTCAATGAATAAAATAATAAGTGATGATGTTAAAAATGTCTCAGCTGATACCTACATTATGACTCATACCACAAACCCCCTTTTATCTAAAAATACAATTTCATCCGCATTAAAAATTTTTCGCAGTCACATTAAAGCAAATACAGCTGACTCATTATTTACAGTTAACAAAATTCAAACGAGATTTTATGATGGAGATGCAAAGGCCATCAACCATGATCCAAAAAATTTAATTCCAACTCAAAATTTAGAACCTTGGTATGAAGAAAATTCAAATCTTTATATTTTCTCAGAGGATTCTTTTAAAAAAACTAATGCTAGGATTGGTCTTCGTCCCTCAATGTATGTGACTCCTTTTCTTGAGTCAATTGATATTGATACTCCTCAAGATTGGGAAAAGGGTGTTTTAACAACAAACTATCTAATAAAATCAGGCCTTATTAAATAGGAAAATGAATTGAAAAAAATTTTAATATCCTGTCCTCCAATGCTGGGACTTAGGGAACAATTCATCCCAATTCTCAAATCAAAGGGTTACGAATCTATTTGCCCCGAGTTTGAACAAACTTTAAGCGAGCAACAACTCATAGAATTAGTTCCTGAATGCGATGGATGGATTATTGGAGATGATCCAGCGACTCGAGAAGTTTTTGAAGCAGGAGTATCTGGAAAATTAAAAGCTGCAGTTAAATGGGGAATAGGTATAGATAATGTAGATTTTGAAGCATGTAAAGATCTTGGTATTCTGATTTCAAATACTCCGGGTATGTTTGGCAATGAAGTTGCAGATGTTGCACTAGGCTATCTTTTATCTTTGTCTAGACGTTTACACTTGATTGATCGAGATGTGCGCTCTGGGTTTTGGCCTAAACACCAGGGAATATCATTAAAAGGAAAAACGGTTGGGGTGATTGGCTATGGAGACATTGGAAAAAAAACGGTGTTAAGGTGTGAAGCGTTTGGGCTCAAAGTAATTATTTATGATCCAGAAATAAGAAAAGTTGGAAAAAAACGTTGCCTTGCTAGATGGCCAAAAAAGTTAGAACAATGTGACTTTTTAATTTTAACTTGTTCATTAAATCTAAAAAACTTTCATATGATAAACAAAGAAATTTTTTTAAAGTGTAAGAATGGCGTAAGAATCATAAATGTTGCTCGTGGCCAACTCATCTGTGAAGATGATTTAATAGTAGCTTTGAGTTCCGGAAAGGTTCATTCAGTTGCTCTCGATGTTTTTGAAAAGGAACCAATTCCCGAAAATAGTTACATACGACAGCATCCGGATAGCATATTAGGCTCGCACAATAGTTCGAATACCTTAGAGGCTGTAGAAAAAACAAATAATAAAGCAATTAATTTACTTTTAAAATTCTTAAAAAATTAAAATGAATTTTAATGATTTATAATTTAAATTCTTTTTAACAGATTGGATCATGAAAAAAAATATTTATAAATTATTTAAAAGATATCCTTCCATATTTAACCCCATTTGGGAGAACCTAATATTTCCTTTACAAAAAAAAAGATATTATAGCGAAGGATTTGAAAGAAATTTAGATGAAGTCTTTAAAAAAATATATGAAAATGGTTATTGGGATTCTCAAGAATCTTTGAGTGGACCAGGAAGTGAATTAGAATATACACTTTCGATAAGAAAACAATTACCTCTTCTTTTAGAAAAATACAAAATTTATTCTCTTTTAGATGCTCCTTGTGGAGATTGTAACTGGATTTCAAAGACCCTTTTTAAAAATCCTATAAAATATATTGGAGGAGATATTGTTGATAGCTTGATTTCTGAAGTTTCAGCTAATGTTAAATTTGATTCAAAATTCGTAACATCTGAATTTAAAACTCTTGATATAGTTAAAGATCAATTACCACATGCTGACATGTGGTTATGTAGAGATGTTTTATTTCATTTGCCAACAAAAGATGTAATAAATGTCATAGAAAATTTTAAAAAATCTTCAATTGAATATTTGTTAACAACAAATTTTTATTTTCAGTCTAAAAATTTAGACACAAAACCAGGTGGATTCAGATTTTTAAATCTCCACTTAGAACCATATGATTTACCAAAGCCGTTGGCTAAAATTAGTGATTTTATTGTCCCTTATCCTCCAAGGTATCTCTGTCTTTATCATAAAAGTCAGTTTTAAATAGATTTTTTGAAATGAAATATGCTTCATTAATTGCTACACAAGTAATTAATCCCAGTTTTCATTTAGTGCTGGCAATAATTTTAATAAATCAATATTCAGATGAAATTTATGCTGAGTTTGTCATCCAATATGCATTGTTAATGGGACTATCTGCAATTGTGCAAAAATCAAAATGGCAGCATGTGCATTATTTTTTATCATTAGGCGATCAAAAAAATGAAAATTATGAAATTTTAAAAAATGAATTATCTTGGATTATGAAAATGACACCGATTCTCTTTTGTGTTTTGTTTTTCGTAAATTTTACTCTACCGGATCCTCTTTTTGAGGAACTAATTTTAATCACTTTAATATATTTTACATCCTTGTTCGTGTTTAATGGTTTGGCAGTAGGATATTTAAGATTTAAAGAAAGATACTTTGAATATTTACTCTTTCTTTTTTTTTCTTCAGCTCTAAAGTTATTGGGCATCACTTTAGGCTGGAATGAAACTTTTGGATCGGTGATATACTTTATTTGCACAGTTGATTTATTAACTTGGCTGCCAGTTGTTATGTACTCAAGTTTTAAAATAAAAGGCTTAGATTATAAATTATCTAAAGATGCTTTAAGTGTTGCAGAAATAGAACAGCATCAAACAGGCCAATATTGGAGTGCATTGCTCGTATTACCTTTACAACAGTTTGATAAAGTAGGATTAGCATATTTATTATCTCCAGCAAACATAGCTCTATATAGCGTCATACAAAAAACGACTCTTTTGTTTGCATTCATCATAGAACCGCTATACGTATTGAAAATGAGGGAAAAGAATAAAAAACTACTTGAAGGTTATAAGTTATTTTCCTTCAAAGATTTATTTAAGATGTTTTCTTTGCCGCTTTTTTTACAATTTCCTATTTTGATGTTACTTCTTTTTGTACCTCAAGTTTATTTTGAGTCAATTTTAGGGCTTTCCATTAATTTCTGGACTTATTCATTTTATTTTATAAGTTTCGTCATAGGATCTTCTTTGTACTTTATTCACGTTTACGGAGTGAAATATTTACCTGGTAAAGACTTCTTACTTTCTACCGCATTGTCCGTAGCAATTTATATAATAACCGTAATTCCCATGACTTATGCTTTTGGCTTAATTGGAGCCTTGATTTCTCTCAGCATACAATTTTTTACAATTCTTTTATTTAGACTTTATCCCCTAATGCTTAGAGGTGTATTTTGATTCCCAAAACTATTCATTATTGTTGGTATGGAAATAATGAAATGACCCCCTTGTCCTTAAGGTGCATGGACTCTTGGCAAGTTTTCGCTTCCGACTATGAAATAAAAAAATGGGACGAAAGTAATAAGTTTTTTAATTCTCCTGCTTTTGATCATGCAAAGAAACACAAACAATGGGCATTTATGTCGGATATTGCCAGGCTGTATATTCTCTTCGAGTGTGGTGGAATATACCTTGACGTCGATATGGAAATAGTAAAGCCCCTTGAAGATTTACTAAAAAAAAATGATTTTATAATTGGTGAAGAATCTAAGAATGTTGCCTGCGGTATAATAATTTCTCAGCCTCGTCATCCTCTCATTAAAAAAATGATTGATTGTCTGGAGAGTCATCAGAAAAAGACATCAGAATTTATTCCAATTCCTAAGTTGGTAGATCCAGTTGTACGTGAATGGAGAGAAACAGAAATATTTATAGCCCCAAAAGAATACTTTTATCCATATAATCCTTACGACAGAGAAAGAAAAGTTAAACAATTAATGTTTTCAGATATAAAGGATAAAACCTTCACGATTCATCATTATCAGAAATCTTGGAGATCTTCATTTTTAGATTTGCTTCGATCAAAATTAAGAGCGCTTTTATATCGCCTTCTTAATAAAAAGTAAAAGTAAAATGCTTCGATAGGTTAAATATTCTTATATATAATTATTTAAATATACTAATTTTTTAAATGCACACCTTAAATGATTAAAAAAATGTTATTGAAATTTAGCAGACTATTAAAAGAGATCTCATATTTTTTGGATAAGTTAAATAATCGAATAATTACATATTTTAATATTAAATCTGATAATTCTTTCGCAACATTTAAATTTGAAGGAGACAGAAAAGTAAAATTACCTCCAATTTCACTGTTTTCTGTATTTTACAGAGACGCAAGTTTTAAAAATACAATTATGTTTTATTCAAGATCTGATGCAGAACCTCTTTTAAGAAAAATTGTATTTGATCTTTATCAGAAAAAATTAATAAATCCTCAGAATTCATTAATTGATATAGGAAGTTGGCTTGGCGATAACAGTCTAATTTGGGCAAGCATGCTGGAAAATGAAGGGCGAGTATTTTCAATAGATCCATCTCATTCAAATTTGGCATATTCAAGAGAACTTGCAAAGATGAATAAAATTGAAAATATAACTTGGATTGAAGAAGTGTGTGCTGAAAAAGAGGGTATTACTCTAGATTATGAAGGCAGCATTGACCATACTAGTTTTATAAGGGGGAAAAATTCTAAAGGAAGTCTGATTTCTTCTTCTCTTGATGCTTTAATGGCAAAAGAGGGTAATCCCGAAATAGGTCTTCTGCATGTTGATGTAGAGGGTTTTGAACTAAGCGTCTTGAAAGGAGCAAAAAATATAATTAAAGATTTTATGCCCGTAATCATTTATGAACAACATATTTCGAAGCAAGACAGTTCTTTAGTTTCAACTTATCTCAAATCCTTTGGATACCGTGTTTTTATGATCAATGAGGTTCTGCCAATCTGTGATCTTGACTGCAGAAATTTTATAGCTTTAAATAATTCTATAGATAATTCTTACATAGAAAATTTTTATGAAAGTAAAGCAAGAAAACATGGCGTATTCAGCGCTGCAGTTGGCAGCACTTTAATAGAAGTTTGACTTGAGAATACGTAGAAATTGTAATTTCATAAAAACACTTTTTTATCCAGCTGTTATTAACGAATGTAAAAAGTTCTTCAATAATATGTTTATTTAAAATAAAAATGAATTTATATTTTTTTTATTATCAAAAATTAATTTCTTGATATGGAGCTAGGTTTAATTTATCGAACTGCTTTTTTTAGCTTGGTTCTTTTACCTTTTTTAATTAAGTTTATTTTCAAAGGCTTCTCAATAAATAACAAAATAGGCCTAATTTTCATATTATTGGCTTTACTTTTAGAGATATCCTTTCGCCAACTTGGCGGGACAGATTACAACAACTACAAGAGCCTTTGGATACATATTGCAGGATCTCCAGATTTATGGAGAGAGAGAGATTATTTCGAGATAGGTTTCTTATTCTACATGCGCCTCTTGGTGATAATTTCTGAATCAATATATTTTTATCAATTTGTAACTTTTCTCATACCAGCTGTAATTTTTTACAAAATTTCTAGAAATCTTAGATTAGAGCAATCTATTTTTGCTATTGTTCTTTATTCTTCTTTTATTGCTCCGTATTTTCTAAACGCAATAGGTCAAGGCTTAGCTATTACCTTTTTCCTATTGATGTTCATGATTTTAAGTTCTTCAAGATTTTTGGCTCGATTAAAAGCTGGATTCATACTTGCAGCTTCATTTTTAGTTCATAAATCTACAATTTTTGCTTCAGTTTTACTCTTAAATAAAAAGAGAGAGACGATAATCTTAATTACTTTTATTGGATTAATTATTTTTACGCTTTTATTTTATTTTAGTTTGGGAGATTTAATATTAATTGCTTATAGATATGGTTTTAGTTTTAATCTTGAATATGATTTTGAAGCAAGTGTTTCGGCATTTGATATTGCCTACCGATTGGCACACATTGGAACAATTTTATTCTTTGCTTATGTTGTCAAACATGAATCTAATCTTAAGTATGCTATTTGGATTTACTTATTTGGTTTTTTAATATTTTTATTTTTAATACCCTTTCCGGTTGTGGCTCTCAGAGTGAGCATGTTTTTTCGATGCTTAGAATTAATTATTTATCCCCTTATAGGCTCAAGCATGAAGCTTACTTCGAACAGAGCGCTTTTATCGATAGTATTAGTAGCTCTTTATAGTGTTCCTTTTTATTTGAATTGGTCAAATACACTTAATTTAGTTTTAATTTAATAAAAAAATGAAAGGCTCTGATTTTACATTTTCAATTGTTGTCCCAACAATATCAGAAAACTTTATACTAACTGATCTTCAAAATTGGTTTTTAAAATTAGATGATTTAGATTGTGAGTTAATAATTATTGATCAATGGGACCACTCACGGAAAAGCTTATTTAAAGAAAAAGGAAGGAACATTATCTATCTTTTCAACAAAACAAAAGGCTTAAGTATAAACCGTAATATCGGAATAAAAGTCAGCAGAGGAAGGTGGATAATCTTTCTAGATGATAATTGCTGGTTTGACAAAAATTATCTTTCAATCGCAAGAGAGTACTTTCAAAATAATCTTGATGACGGAATTGTATTTTCAAAAATTTTTAATGAAGAAAGGGTGCAAACAAAAAGAGTGAGTACTAAAAGAAAAATCATTAATTTAACCTCTATAGATAGAGGGTCTGCCCCTGGGATGATTGTTAGGAAAGATCTGGCCCTTTCAAATCTTTTTGATGAAGATATGGGGATAGGGAGTAAATACGGTAGTTGCGAAGAATTTGATTTGGTAGCACGTTCTATAGAGCAAGGAGAAGTTGTCAAAGTTAATTCTGATTTATCCATTTTCCATCCAGAACCTGATGTTACGAGTATAAGTAGAGAATATAATTACGGTCGCGGGCATGGATATCTTATTTATAAACGATTAAGATCAACTCATAAAATTTATTTTAATCTTATATTTTCTTTTAAAAGATTAATGTTCGCTTTATTAAAAGGCTCATTTGGTATTTTTCAACTCTTGTATAATTTTGAAAAAGGGAGGTTTAAAATAAAATGGTTTAAAGGTTTTGTGGAGGGTTTTTTTCGAAAATAAGATAAAATCTTAATTGAATTTATGCTTAATTCAATCTTTAAATTAAGACATCCTCTTTTTAAAAAAAGACTGTCTAAGAAAAATATTTCATAGAAAATATAATGAAAGTTTTGCTTGCTGATTTAACTAGTCAACTCATTACAAGGTACCCTCAATGGATGGCTGAAACTATCTACAAAGATTGTGAGGTTGAATTTATTGAGCTTAGTAATATAACTAAGTGCCTAGCTTATATTCATGACAAAAAATTTAATTTCGACAAGATAGTCATTTTTGGCCATAGAACACCTGACCTAGCTTTCATTTTTTTAGCAAGAAATATTCATTCAAAAGTTGTCTTTGAGTATGTTCAGCACGGTTTCTTCAAGCCTCGTCTAGAAAGAAGTTTTTGGGGGTCATTTATATTAGTTTTTAAAAAAATTTATTACTTGAAATGGATGTTTGAGGTGATAAAGTTTTCTCCAATTAAAGGCTTTGTTTTCTTTTACTTTTCTATATTGGCTACATTTATAAGTGGAAGATTTGCTGGCAAGGCTTTGTCTCATGGAAAAGTTACATTTTCTAAATTATATTTACTTAACTTTGATTTTAGAGAATATTTTGAAAACTTTATGAATTTTAATACGTTAAGTTATGAGGAAATGCCTGCATTTGATTCATCACGATTTTCTTCTGAGGGAAAAGAGTATGATGTATTGATATTTGCTCAAACTTTTGTTGAGGACGGGCGAATGCCTCTTAATGAATATCTTAAAAGAATAAATGTTTATTTATCTTATTTAAAATCAAAAAACGTGTGTTTTTTCCTTCATCCTCGATCTAATGAAAGCATTTACAAAAACCTTGATTGTAAAATAAAAATTAATACATTTTCTATACCCAAAGCTAATATATATCTAAGCGACTATAGCACTCTAAGTTTAGTGGCATACGATAAAGGATTAAAAAGCTATCTATTGAATATATCAGGGCATCCTAGAGGAAAAAAATTTGATAAACTTCAAGAATTTAAAATTAGCTAAAATTCTTTTATGTTATATCTATGAACCATTTACCTTTTTCTTTTATTTTAGGCGGTGCTGGGTTCATAGGATCCAGCCTTTCTAGAAATATGTCAAAATTTCAGAATAATTTTTTAGTTGGAGATCTTCAGGAGTTAAGAGATTTTCCTAAAAACTCTTGTACATTGGATATCAGAAAAAGAGAGGATTTAATTAAATATCTTCAGGGGGATGTTGTTGTTAATCTAGCAGCCATTCATAGAGATGACATTACTGACTTAGATGAATATCACCTAACTAATGTTCAAGGAGCAAAAAATCTCTGCCAAGTTTGTGAAGAAAAGAATATAAATAAAATTGTGTTTACAAGTTCAGTTGCTGTGTATGGCTTTAATCAATCGGATACAGATGAGAAAGGGGCGATCAACCCATTTAATGAATATGGCAGAACAAAGGCTATTGCTGAAGATATTTATCGAAACTGGCGTGAAAAGGATCCAGAAAATAGAAGTCTAATTATCGTAAGACCTACGGTAGTATTTGGTGAGGGTAATCGAGGAAATGTTTATAATTTATTGAATCAAATAAATTCAGGTGCTTTTGCAATGATAGGCGATGGTAAAAATAAAAAGTCTATGGCTTATGTTGAAAATCTATCAACTTTTTTATTGCATTGCATAATTTCAGATAAAAAATATGCTGTTTATAATTATGTAGATAAACCCGATCTCACAATGAACCAATTGGTAATCATGGTGCGTAAAAGATTATTAAAAAAATCTTTTGTGGGTTTTCGTATTCCAAAGTCTTTAGGCATATTGGCCGGGTACTTAGCAGACCTTTTAGCTAAATTTGGTATAAAACTTCCCATAAGTTCCATAAGAATAAAAAAGTTTTGTGCATCAAGTGAGTTTTCTTCAGCACAAGAAGTTCCGGAGGGGTTTGAGGCTCCATTCACTTTACAAGAAGGAATGGAAAAAACCATTGAATCTGAATTCATTGATCCTGATCCAAATCGACAAATTTTCTTTACTGAGTGATAAGAAAAATCAGAATAAGTAACTTTTATCCTATTTAGTAAAAAATAATATGAACTTAAGATTATATCTTAGAAAAAAATTTAAGAAAAAAAAGAAAGTTCACTTTATTTCAGACAAAGAGAGTCTAAGGAAATTAGATTTAGAGCTCAATAAAGGAAAACTGCTTGCAATAGATACAGAGTTTGATTGGAGAACAACTTATTTTCCTAAGCTTTCGTTAATACAAATTTCTTCGTTACAACAACTTTTTTTAATTGATTGTTTGAAAGTAAATCCAAAAAAAGTATTAAAAAAATATTTAGAAGATGAAAGCTTCTTAAAAATATTTCATTCTGTAAGGAGCGATACAACTGTTCTAAGCAAGTGTCTCTTTTGCAAAACCAAAAATGTTTTTGATATTCAAATAGCAGATAGAATCTTATCAAATGAAGAAATAAAATCTTACGGAAAAATTGTTAAAAAATTTTTTCCTATCGAACTAGAAAAAACAGAGACTAATTCAAACTGGTTAAAAAGACCGTTGACTGAAAATCAGATAAAATATGCTCTTGATGATGTAGATTTCCTTTTAGAAATATATTCATTACAGAAAAAAAAATTAATAAAAAAAGGTCTTTTGAATCAAGCTGTCACAGCTTCTTCAAGAGAAGCTGATCTGGGTAATGAATCTTTAAAAAAATTAAGATTAAAGAAAAAAAGCGCAAAACTATCCAAAAGGGATAAAGACATTTTTATATGGAGAGAGGAAATTGCTGAGGCTGAAAATATCCCTCCAACATTTATTTTTAAAGAAAAATTTTTACATAAACTATCAAAAATTAGACCTGATGACACTCAAGCAAAGACTAAATTAATGAAAATTTTTGGCGATTCAGAATTAACAAGTAAATTTATATCTAATTTTTTATGATATTTTTTTGGTTAATTTATTTATCTCTCTCTTTCTTAATAAGCTTTTTATCGTCTCTTTTAGTAAAAAGTAGACTTTTTAAGATTCTGATTTTTAGCTTTTCTTTCGCATTAATGTCCACATTTTGGTTTAAAATTCCAGGTGAAAATGTAATTGCACCTATAATATCTATTTTCTTACTTGAAATTACAATCTTAGAAAGTAACGGATATTATAGAATTATAAGGCCGTTAGTTTTTTCTTTTATTGCTTTAATTTTAATTGCTTTATTTTTTTGGAAAAAAAAATCTAGAAATTAATCACTATTGGATCTAGCTTTCTTGAATCAATTAATCCAATTTGATTTTTCTCTTTTATAAATCCAGCGCATTCCCCAGGATTAAAAATTATACAGTTTTCCATTTTTTCTAATCTATATCTATGAGTATGACCATGAAGTATCAAGTCATTATTTAAGATCATCTCGTCATTGATTAACTCAGGATGATGTAATAAAGAAAATTTTTTATCTTCAACTTCGATAGAAAAGGGCTCTTTATATATTCTACAATTAAATTTTTTTGCTGCTTCTCTGAGCCCTTTTTCTTCCCCTATATCATTATTTCCTAAAACAGTTATAAGAGGACAATTAAGTCTATTAAATGCTAAAAGAGATTTAGGTAAAGAAATATCACCAGTATGAAGGACCAGATCAGCTTGATTTTCATTGAAAATATCACAGATAGTTTTAATATTTTTGAGATTATTATGCGTATCTCCAGTTACGCCAATAATCACTTAATCAGACTTTCTCTAAAATATGGATACCACAAGCAGTACCAAGTCCAATGACATGTGTCATTCCCATTCTTGCTCCTTCAACTTGCCTAGCGCCAGCCTCACCTCTTAAATGAGTGCAAACTTCATAGATATTCGCAATTCCAGTTGCCCCCAAAGGATGCCCCTTAGAAAGTAATCCTCCAGAAACATTTACAGGAACTTTACCGCCTAACTCAACATGACCCTCATCTATCATTTTTCCTGCATCACCATCTTTACAAAGACCAAGATTTTCATAATGAAGCATCTCAGCAGTAGCGAAA
>MDTG01152469.1_pt1 | contig 17153 bp, 14 predicted proteins | sample 811421 | NCBI WGS metagenome assembly MDTG01 (sample SAMN05326645, study PRJNA326480) | marine metagenome | isolation source: seawater | place: Pacific Ocean: South East | collected 2011
CGTGCTAAAGCAAAAGAGTTTGGAGGTATAACACAACTACTTCCCTGAAAATTTACAAAACTTGATTCATCAAAGGCTTTTGGGTCAGCAATCACTGAATTGATGTTGGTAAATATTTTGAATTCATCAGAGCACCGAACATCATAGCCATAACTTGAGGTTCCATAAGAAACGATCTTGCTACCATTATTTTCTCGAACTTGACCCGGCTCAAATGGCTCAATCATTTGATTGTCCTCTACCATACGTCTTATCCATCGGTCTGATTTAATACTCATTCTTTTTCCTCAACGACAATATTGCCAAATTTTGAACTATAATCACTGCGTTGAATAGCTTGTGCAACTGCAATCTGCAAAGCTGTATCTTTAAAAGCTTGGGCAGCGACTGAATTTGGCTCTGCTAATACAGTAGGTAACCCGCTATCAGTTTGTTCACGGATACTCGATAATAAAGGAAGGCTGCCTAATATAGGGATCTCGAAGTCTTTTCTCATTTCATCAGCCCCTCCATTGCCAAATATTGTATCAACCCTTCCACAAGAGGAGCATATATGTGCACTCATGTTCTCAACAACCCCTAAAACCGAAATAGATACTTTTTGAAACATTGCGAGACCTTTTCTAGCATCTATAGTTGCTATCTTTTGTGGTGTTGTAACAATCACAGCACCAGACACAGGTATTTTTTGTGAAAGTGTAAGTTGGATATCTCCAGTCCCGGGCGGCATATCAATGATTAAATAATCTAATTCGCCCCATACTGTTTGATACATAAGTTGCTTCAAAGCTGTAGTAACCATAGGGCCGCGCCACACCATTGGCTGATCAGAATCAATTAAAAAACCGATGGACATAACTTTTATATTGTGATTTTCAAGAGGAAGGATTGATTTGCCATCTTTGCTGATGGGTCGCTCACCATCAAGACCAAGCATTTGTGGTTGACTCGGCCCATAAATATCAGCATCTAAAATTCCTACTGATGCCCCACTCATAGATAGGGCTAGAGCAGTATTTACGGCTATAGTCGATTTTCCAACACCGCCCTTACCTGATGCAATAGCAATTATATTTTTTATTCCAGAAATTGGTTTTATATTACTTTGCACTGCATGTGATGAAATTTTACTTACTAATGATACATCTACTGAAGGTAGGCCAGAATAAATACGCAAATCACTCTCGATTTGAGTTTTAATTAAGTTAGCTGACTCTCCCACAGGAAAATGAATTTCAACAATTACACTAATCGTTGAATCAGAGCACTCATTTTTTAAAATACGGCCAACCTTGCCAAGCTTTTGACCAATTCCATTTAGCTCAAGAGAAAGTAAAAATTCATTTATATTCGACTTTGATGTCACTTTTACACTTCACAAAAAGATTTAAGTAAGTTTTATATATAAAATTATAAAAATATAACTTATTGTAACGGAGTGAGTGAGCAGCTTAAAGCAAACATTGATGCTCAATATACACATTCTAATATGTCATAATATTACTTACATAACTTTAATAGCTCTACAAAGAGACCTCGGCTTCCTATTTATACTTTAAGGCAACCCATTAATATGACAAAATATTACTTTAATTATTTATTGCGATCTTGCAGCATATGAATAATAAAAAAAGAAAAATTCTTGTAACCAGTGCCTTACCTTATGCAAATGGTCCGATTCATTTGGGGCATATGGTTGAATATCTACAAACTGATATATGGGTACGTTTTCAAAAATTAAACGGTCACGATTGTAAGTATGTTTGTGCTTCGGATGCGCACGGCACTCCCATTATGCTGAAAGCTCGAGAATTAGGTATAACTCCAGAAGTATTAACTCAGAAGATTTCTGCCGATTTCATATGTGATTTTTCTGACTTTGGTGTGAACTTCGATAATTATCATACGACCCATTCTGTTGAAAATGAGGAACTTGTTAAAGAAATTTACAAAAAGCTTACAAAAGCCAATGAAATCTATACTCAGAAGATTGAACAATCTTTCGATGAAAAAGAAGGTATGTTCCTTCCTGATAGATTTGTTCGTGGCACATGTCCTCGCTGCAAAAGCGATGATCAACCTGGGGATGCATGTGAAATTTGTGGAACAACTAACACTCCAGAAACTCTTATAAACCCAATCTCTGTTTTATCAAAAACAAAACCTATAAAACGTAAATCTGATCATTACTTCTTTAAGCTTAGCAAGCATAGCAAACGTATACAAAAATGGATGGGCAATGCAGCGCTTGATAAAAATATAATATCTAAATTAAATGAATGGTTTGATGCAGGCTTAAATGACTGGGATATATCACGCGATGAGCCATATTTTGGTTTTAAGATCCCGGATACCGAAAAAAAATATTTTTATGTTTGGCTTGATGCTCCAATAGGATATATGGCTAGTTTTAAAAATTTATGCAATAAAAGTCAAGACTTAGATTTTAATGAATATTGGAATGAAAAAAGTACCACTGAGCTCTACCATTTCATTGGTAAAGATATTATGTATTTTCATATGCTTTTCTGGCCGGCAGTTTTAAAAGGTGCTGGTTTTCGAACACCTACAAGTATTTTTGCGCATGGATTTCTGACAGTTAATGGAAAAAAAATGTCAAAGTCACGCGGCACCTTTATCAAAGCTAGAACATATTTAGATAACCTTAATCCTGAGTATTTGCGATATTATTATGCGGCCAAATTAGGTCCGACAATAGAAGACATAGATTTGAATCTGGACGATTTTATTGCGCGTGTAAATTCTGATCTTGTTGGCAAATTTATAAATATAGCAAGCCGATGCGCTGGATTTATAAATAAAGAATTTCACGATCAATTATCGCAATCACTACCTGATTTAAATTTATTTTCAGAATTCAGTGAGGCTTCAGATGAAATTTCCCAATATTATGAATCTAGGGAATACTCTAAGGCTATCAGAAAGATTATGCTGCTCGCAGACTTAGCAAATCGCTACATTGATAAAAATAAACCATGGATCATTATCAAAGATGAGGAACGTAAAAACGAAGTACAACAGATTTGTACACAAGGCCTTAATATGTTCCGAAGTCTTATGATTTATTTATCACCTGTTAATCCCATGATTGCAGAAAAAACAAGAAATTTTTTCAATGAAGATGTTTGGCAATGGAGTGATGCATCAACTCCGCTTTTAAATGTAAAGCTTACAAAATTCAATCCATTGCTAATGCGAATTGACTCAAAGCAAGTTCAATGTCTATTAGAAGAACCTGAAACATGATATTCAGTCAAAATAGAACAGAACTTAGAAAAATGTATGCTCATGCATGGAAAAAGCGTTGTGACAATCAGCCACTAACACCACTTGAAACACAAATTACCGACATTATTGCGTGGCACCCTGAATATCAAAAAGAAATTACTCACGAAGAACTTGATAAAGATTACGTTCCAGATGGTGGGCAAACCAATCCCTATTTACATATGGCTCTTCACTTGGGGATACGTGAACAAGTGGCTACTAATCGGCCACCTGGCATAAAGAAAATATATTCGTCATTAGTTAACAAAATTTGTGATGTGCATATAGCTGAACATCAAATGATTGACTGCTTAGCTGAAACTTTATGGGAAGCACAAAATCAAGGTATAGCTCCAGATGAGGCAAGATATATTGAACGACTTAGAAAGCTAATTGATGATAAATAATAATAATCAAATTTATATTTGCTTTGAGATAACTAAATAAACAGATATTTCAAATATTAGAAAAGGAAATTAATTGAATCTTTTAAATAAACTCAAAAGTCATTTCTTTTCATTTGTTGATCTTCTAAGAGAGTGGCTTATGCTACTACCAATAAGGATTTTTATTTCATATGAATTTGTTACATCTGGATTAATGAAATTTAATAGCAATAATTGGTTTGCTAACTATCAAGACAATTTTTTATTTCCATTTAACCTAATTTCAGTTGAAATCAGTTGGTTTTTTGTTACTTGGACCGAAATTTTAGGTGGTCTATGTCTATTATTTGGCTTATTTACTCGCTTCTGGGCAACTGGTCTTATAATAATTTCTGTTGTCGCAATATCAGGCGTTCATTGGCCGGCAGATTGGAATAACTTATCAGAGCTTTGGAAGGGATACTCAATTAGAGATGAGGGCTTTGGCAACTTCAAAATACCACTTCTATTAATTTCAATGCTAATACCTTTAGCGCTTAGCGGTGCTGGAAAATTAAGCATTGATGCATTACGGATTAGAAGTAGAAATAAATGAAATTTGATATTAATTTTTTAATTATTATTTCAACATCAATAACAGCGATCTTTACTGATTAATTGAGATAAGAGTCTAAAGATTTTTGCCATAAAGAATACCCAAATTGATTGAGATGTAAGCCATCCTCAATAAAAACATCCTTTAAATTACCGTCAGAATTTATTAATGAAGTAGATAAATCTGCATACTCAAGTTTATTCTGACTTTGAGAATAATCACGTATCATGTTATTTACTATTTTCATTCTGGGCCATTTATCCCATCTCTTTTTGCTAGGCTTGATAGCAATAAATACTATTTTTGTTTCTGGGAAATCTAACTGAACTCTCATGACAAATTCTTTATAATCTTTAAATACCTGGTCAACTGTTTTTCCACGAGCAATATCATTATCCCCAGCATACAAGAATATTTTTTTAGCCGAATATGGCTTTACAATCTTATGATAAAAATAATTTACATCTGATAAGTCAGAGCCTCCGAAACCACGATTAATAACCTGTTTACTGGGAAAAGCTTGTGCAGTTTTCCAATACTTTATACTTGAGCTGCCGACAAACAAAAAAGAATTGATTGGAAAACTATTTTTACTATCCAAAGTTTCAAAATATTTTATTTCCTCAGTGAATCTTTTTGGGTCAGGGTCAGGAAATTCAGCGTTTATTTCAGGGTTTGAACTAAAGCTCATTAAAAAGATAAGTAAAAATAAGGAAGCTCTCATCTAAAATCCTTTAAAAAAATACTCAGGAAGATTTTTTCTTTGGTATGTATAAATCAGTGAGGGTTCCCTCATATGCTTCTGATGAAAACGCAATTGTTTCAGAAAGCGTTGGGTGTGGATGAATTGTTAAACTAATATCAGATGCATCGGAGCCCATCTCAATCGCGAACCCAATCTCAGATATAAGGTCCCCAGCATTTTGCCCAACAATAGCACCGCCAAGTATTCGACTTGTCTTTTTATCGAATAAAAGTTTAGTAAAACCCTCTGGACGGTCTATAGCAAGGGCTCTACCACTGGCAGCCCATGGAAATTGCGCTTTTTCATAATCAATATTTTTAGCTTTAGCTTCAAGCTCAGTAAGCCCAACCCAAGCAATTTCAGGATCAGTGTAAGCTACTGAAGGTATAGCGCGCGCATCAAAATAACTTTTTTCTCCTGCAATTACTTCAGCAGCAACTTTAGCTTCATGAGATGCTTTATGGGCTAACATTGGACCGCCGGCTAGATCCCCAATAGCAAAAATATGCTTTATGTTCGTTCTCATTTGCTTGTCAACATTAATAATACCGAACTCATCAACAGAAACTCCAGCCTTATCAGCATCTAGTAAATTACCGTTAGCTTTACGGCCTATTGCAATAAGCACTCGATCATAGAGAGCAGTTTGCGGTGCATTATTACCCTCAAAGCTGACTTCGATACCTGATTTGGTGGCATTAATCCCAGTGACTTTGGTAGAAACCATAATTGACTCATAGCGTTTTTTTATAATTTTCATAAATGGACGCAATAGATCTGGATCAGTGCCAGGCATCAAATTATCAGCTAGCTCAACAACACTTACGCGAGCTCCTAGAGCAGCATAAACACACGCCATTTCAAGACCAATTATCCCACCCCCAACAACAAGCATTTTCTTTGGTATGGATGTAAGCTCCAACGCACCTGTTGAATCAACTATCCTAGGATCATCGGGTAAACCCGGCAACATAGTTGGTTTTGATCCTGCTGCAATAATGCAATATTCAAAATCTATTGTCTCACCGGTATCTAGAACAACACGATTCGCAGATTCAAACTTCGCTAAACCATTAACCACTTTAACTTTTCGTTGTTTTGCCATGGTTTGCAGACCGCCGGTAAGCTTTCTAATGATTCCATTCTTCCAGTCTCGAAGTTTTTTGCTATTAATCTTTGGTTTATCAAAAGTAACGCCGTGGTCTGCCATTGCCTCTGCATCGTCAATCACTTTAGCGGCATGAAGGTATGCCTTGGATGGAATGCATCCAACGTTCAAACAAACACCTCCAATAACTGGCCATTTCTCAACCATTATCACATCTACACCAAGATCAGCTGCTCTAAATGCAGCAGTGTAACCACCTGGACCTGATCCTATAACGAGTAATTTTGCAGAATGGGTGGCATCACCAATAGGTTGATTTATTGGAGTTTCTTTGGATTTCGTTGCTGCTGGTTTTTTCTGCTCTGATTGCTCACATTGTTCAGATATTTCAGCGAGCTCAACCTCAGCTATAATGCTGCCAGAAGAGACTTTGCCGCCAACTTCGACATCTAATGCAACAATTTTTCCAGCAATTTCAGCGGGTATATCCATCGATGCCTTGTCAGTCTCAATTGTGATTAAAGGATCATCGACTGCAATGATGTCGCCAATGGCAGCTAATATCTCAATAATTTCAACATCTTCAAAATCTCCCAGATCGGGTACTCGTAACTGTGTTGTATCTGTCACTTCTAACTCACTCTCAATAAAGCATCAACATCGGCAAGCACTTTGCCTAAATAAGTTGTAAATCTCACCGCTTGGGCGCCATCGATTACTCGATGATCATATGAAAAAGATAACGGCAACATTAATCTCGGTTCAAATTCTGATCCATTCCAAATCGGTTGTATTGAAGACTTAGAGACACCCAGAATTGCAACCTCCGGAGCATTTACAATTGGCGTAAAAGCAGTACCGCCAATACCGCCTAGGCTCGAAACTGTAAAACTTGCACCTTGCAATTGCGGTGCTTTTAATTTTCCCTCTCTAGCCAAAGATGATAATTCACCTAATTCCTTAGCTATTTGATATACATCTTTTTGATTTACATCACGTATAACTGGAACTACCAATCCTTGAGGAGTATCTGCAGCAAACCCAAGATGGAAATAGTTTTTAAAGGTTAGGCTCTCCCCATCCTCTGATAAAGAACTATTTACCTTCGGGAATTCCATAAGCGCTGAAACAGAAGCCTTAATGATAAAGGCAAGTGGAGTTAATGAAATGCCTTGATCTTTAGTTTTAGCTTTCATCTTCTGTCTTATTTTCTCTAAATCAGTAATATCAGCCAAATCATGTTGTGTAACATGCGGCAAATTAATCCAACTCGCTTGTAGACGCGGTCCTGATATTTTCTGAATACGAGTAAGCGGCTTAACTTCAATTTCACCAAATTTAGAAAAATCTACCTTTGGTATTTTTGGTAACCCAGCACTTTCTAGATGATTAATCTGACCTGTCAAAATAGCTTTCACAAAAGACTTAACATCATCATGAAGGATTCTATTTTTTGGACCTGATCCAGTCACCTGAATTAAATTAACACCCAGCTCACGACCTAATTTTCGTACAGACGGGCTTGCATGTGCTTTACTAAAAGTAGATTCATCAATTGCTGGTAAAGACTGAGTCTGACGTTGAGGAACCTTGACTGATGTTGGATCAATCTTTTGGGAAGGTGTTATGTTTGAAGGTCCATCGTTAACTTCTGAGGCGACCTTTTTGTTACCTGAAACCTCAACCTTAGCTGATATAACTGCATCAATAGTACCCAGAACGAATCCTTGAGAGATCTTATCACCAACTTTTACTAACACAGATTTAATTTTCCCCGCTACTGTGGCTGGAATATCCATAGTTGCTTTGTCTGTCTCTAGTGTGGCCAGTGAATCTTCGATTTCAACTTTATCACCAACTTTAATATGAACTTCTATTACATCCACTTCATCAAAGTCGCCTAAATCAGGCACAACAAGTGATTGCTCTTCATTCTTATCATTTACCTCAAGCTCTTTGGGTTTTGAAGCAGATATGCTATTTGAATTTGAGTCATCATCAGCTAATGGATTTTCACTTGTATCAATCTTAAGTGTGCCAATTACATCTCCTGTTGAAACGTTATCTCCGACTTTTACTGTTAAAGAATTTACTATACCGTTTTCAGGTGAAGGAATATCCATTGATGCCTTGTCTGTTTCAACGACTATCAATCCATCTTCACATTCAACAGTATCTCCTTCGTCGACTAACATCTCGATAACTTCGATACTCTCAAAGTCACCAAGATCAGGAATAACAATATCGACTATATTTGCCATACTTTTTTCACCGAGTCATTATAAAGTTACAGGATCAGGGCGATCTGGATCAATACCATATTTTTGAATCGCCTCAGCCACAACATCTTGCTTTAAAATACCATCGTCAGATAATGCCTTTAGTGCGGTAACAGCAATGAAGTGTTTATCCACTTCGAAATGTTGTCGTAGAGGTTTTCGTGCGTCACTTCTTCCATAACCATCTGTACCTAATGAGATAAATCGTCCTGGCATCCAGCGTTGAATTTGATCTGCAACGATTTTCATATAATCAGTGGCGGCAATATATGGACCTGAACTTTCTGCAAAACTTTCTTCGATAAAACATTTCCTTTGGGGTTCGGCAGGATGTAATTGATTCCAACGTTCAACTTCTAGAGCATTACGCCGTAATTCGTTAAAACTTGTCACTGACCATATATCTGTCGGTATATTAAAATCTTCCATCAATAGATCCGCAGCGCCAAGAACCTCTCTTAAAATTGTACCCGATCCCATTAACTGTGCTCGAATTTTCCCTTTCTTTCCGGATTTTAAAAGATACATGCCACGCAGAATCCCATCTTCAACTCCCTCAGGCATGGATGGGTGAGTATAATTTTCATTCATACATGTAATGTAATAAAAAATATTTTCTTGCTCTGCAAACATGCGCCTCATACCGTCTTGAATAATAACCGCCAATTCATATGCATAAGTTGGATCATAGGATCGACAGTTTGGGATTGTTGATGAGGCAACTAAACTATGGCCATCTTGATGCTGGAGACCTTCACCAGCTAATGTTGTTCGACCGGCTGTACCACCCATTAAAAAACCACGTGCCTGCAAATCCCCGCCGGCCCACATGAAATCACCAATCCTTTGAAAGCCAAACATTGAATAATAAATATAAAATGGAATCATTGGAACATTATGGTTTGAGTAGGACGTACCAGCAGCTGCCCATGAACAATATGAGCCAGCTTCATTAATTCCTTCTTCAAGAATTTGGCCTTTTTTATCTTCTCGATAATACATAAGCTCACCAGAATCCTGCGGCTCATATAACTGACCCTTTGATGAATAAATACCAATTTGACGAAACATGCCTTCCATACCAAAAGTACGAGCTTCATCAGGCACTATCGGAACAATGTGCTTTCCAATTTCTTTATCGCGTGTCAAAGTGGTAAGAATACGTATAAATGCCATTGTTGTTGACGCTTCACGATCGCCGGTTCCCTCGAGCTGAGCCTTAAAGGTATCTAAGGTTGGTACGGACAATGATTTTGATTTGGCTCTTCGCGCAGGAAGGAATCCTCCCATCATATTTCGACGCTCAAGCATATACTCAAGTTCTGGGCTATCAGCTGCTGGCTTGTAGTATGGTAAATCTTCAATATTTTTATCTGGAACAGGAATATTAAATCGATCTCTAAATTTCTTAATCTCATTAACGTCAAGCTTTTTTTGTTGATGAGCAGTATTTTGACCTTCGCCTGCAGATCCCATACCGAATCCTTTGACTGTTTTGGCTAGAATAATTGTTGGGCCACCTTTATGTTTCACTGCAGCATCATAAGCAGCATAAACTTTTGAGTGATCATGGCCGCCACGATTTAAATGCCAAATCTCATCATCCGACATATTAGATACCAATTCTGCGGTTTCAGGGTGCTTACCAAAAAAGGTATCACGAACATACTTGCCATCCATGGATTTTATTTTTTGATATTCACCATCTACAGTTTCGCCCATTAACTGACGAAGTTTTCCAGATTTATCTTTAGCGATAAGAGGATCCCATTTTGAGCCCCAAATCACCTTGATCACATTCCACCCCGCACCGCTAAAAGCTGCTTCTAATTCTTGAATGATTTTACCATTTCCTCTAACGGGACCGTCTAAACGTTGTAAATTACAATTAACAACAAATACAAGATTATCTAGACCTTCCTGAACAGGCATAGTAATAGCGCCCATTGACTCTGGTTCATCCATCTCTCCATCGCCCAGAAAAGCCCAAACTTTTCGGTCACTTGGTGCGGCCAAACCACGATTCTCCATATATCGCATAAAACGAGCTTGATATATTGCCATCATTGGGCCTAATCCCATGCTTACAGTTGGAAATTGCCAATAATGCGGCATCAGCCACGGGTGTGGATATGAAGATAGACCTCCGCCGCCTACTTCTTGTCGGAATCGATTGAGTTCTGTTTCAGTAAAACGGCCCTCCAAAAAGGAGCGCGCATAAATACCTGGCGCAGAATGTCCTTGCATAAAAATCATATCGCCATTTTGCTTGTCATTGTCAGCTCGCCAAAAATGATTAAATCCGACCTCATAAAGAGTTGCAGACGAGGCATAACTGGATATATGTCCGCCAAACTCAGTACTTTTACGATTTGCATGAACTACCATCGCCATTGCATTCCAACGAATATATGCTTCAATGCGACGCTCTAAGACCCGATCACCCGGATAAATAGGTTGTTGTTTTTCTGAAATTGTATTCAGATAGGCAGTGCTTGGGCTAAAAGCTAAACCACTGCCAGAGCGGCGCGAATAATCGATCATTTGATCAAGAAGGAAATGTGCGCGGTCAGGGCCGTGTTCCCTCATTACCGAGTCAATGGACTCAAGCCATTCAGTTGTCTCGATAGGATCAATGTCTTCAAATGTATTAAACTTACTCATAAATATTTCCACTTGGCGACTATCAGAACACTATCTGATAGATCGCGTGAATTATTACAACTGTCCTGCTAGGATCAATGATTACTCGCATTAGAGAGCGCGAATATCTTTATGGACTTAATTTTCGGGGTTTGTGTCCTTAGCGTCAAGCTCCAACGTAACAATTATAAAGTTAAAAAATGAATCTACCTAACCTTAAAAATCCTCATATTTTTCAAAAACTTGGAGATGTGGATAGAAAGTCACTAAATAATTGCGATCAGTTACTTTTGATACTAACGGAAAAGCCCGCAGCTAGTGACCTAAAAAAGATCCCATATGGCGACAAAATAAAGCATTTGTTGCGAAAGATACCTTCTGGATCCACTCCTAATTTTACCACTAGATTACCAAACTCTAAACAAACTTTGGTGATAGGTGGAATCATCACAAAAGATGCTAGCGTCTTCGAACAGCTAACTCTTGGGCGTAAACTTATTACTAAAACTTGTAATGAATATACTGGAAGCTTGGGAATCTGTGTAATTGGATTTGAAGCTGAGCAAGTTAATTCTATTTACAATAGTATGATTGCTGCTGCATTAGCAGCTGCATTTCAATTGCCATCTTTTAAATCTAAAAAAACTAAAGCACCTTTCAAAAGTATTCGTTTATTAGGTATTGAAAAAAAGATTGATACCTCACGAACTGAGGCTGAAGCAAAAGGTAATAATTTCGCTCGCTGGCTTACAACGATGCCGCCTAATAAGTTGGATTCGATCAATTACTCTAAATTGATTTTTTTGCTAGCAAAAGATAATGATTGGTCTTTTAAGCGTTATGGAACTAAAGAGCTCACAAAATTAGGTGCCGGTGCCTTTTTGGCAGTTGCACAAGGTAACGATAATGACAGCGCTAGTATTATTAGACTTCGCTATGATCCAAATGACAAGAAAAAGAACACTGATCTTTCGCTTGTTGGCAAGGGAATTATTTTTGACACAGGTGGCACAAATTTGAAGCCTTTTCAGTATATGCTGGATATGCATGGTGATATGCAAGGAAGTGCAATTGCTTTGGGAACGCTTCTAGCGATTAGTGAATTAAAGCTTCCAATTACTGTGGACTGTTGGTTAGCAATAACTGAAAATCGAACTGGTCCAAATGCATATAAATCTCAAGATGTAATTACCGCTTTAAACGGGAAAACAATTCAGACTGTGCATACGGATGCCGAAGGTAGGATGGTTCTTGCTGATACTTTAGTTTTGGCTAGCAGAGAAAAGCCTGCGCTTATATTTGACTATGCAACTCTAACAGGATCCTGTGTTACAGCAATTACATCATATTATTCTGGTGTGTTTACTAATCGTGAAAATTTACATTCGCGTTTAACGCACATAGGGCAAGCTTGTGGTGAACGAGTCTGGCCATTTCCAGTTAATAAAGAATTTATGGCAGATCTTGAGAGTGAAACTGCAGACATGCTGCAATGTTCGCCAAAAGCACCAGGCGATCATATTCTTGCTGCAAATTTTTTAGCTGAGTTTGTTGAAAATAATACTCCATGGATTCATATGGACCTTAGTGCTGGTCACAATGAAAATGGACTTGCTCATGTCAATTCAAAATTTACTGGTTTTGGTATTCGATACACTATGAGTGCAATTCTTGACGAAAATTTATTCGAGGCAGAACTTTAAGTGGCTGATGAAAATAAGATTGCAAATCGCTTTCGAGGCTTTCTCCCTATTGTGGTAGATGTCGAAACAGGTGGTTTTAATTCTAAAACAGATGCATTACTCGAGATTGCCGCAGTATTTCTTGTAATGGATGATGAAGGTTTCATAAAGCGAGATAAAACTATTAGATATCACATAAAACCATTCGAAGGTTCAAATCTAGAATCTGCATCTCTTGCCGTAAATGGAATCGATCCTTTTCATCCGCTTCGATTAGCAATAGATGAGAAGGATGCATTGCAACGAATCTTTCGTGAAGCCAAGTTAGCTGTTCGTGATGCTGGTTGCAGTAGGGCTATATTAGTCGGACACAATGCTCACTTTGATCTTAATTTTATGAATGAGGCTGTTAATAGAACATTGATTAAACGTAACCCATTTCATCCATTTAGCTGCTTTGATACGGCGACAGTCTGCGGGCTTGCATTTGGTCAAACTGTTCTTACAAGAGCTGTTACTGCCGCTGGCTTTGATTGGGACGAAACTCAAGCGCATTCTGCATCTTATGATGCGGAAAAAACTGCTGACGTATTTTGTGAGGCAGTTAATCGTTTTCGAGATATATACAAACAATCAACTCAAAATTTTTAGAAAAAAAGTTACTAAATAGTTACCCCTCAAGCAAAGCTTTAAGCTCACCGGAGTGATACATTTCAATGATAATATCGCAACCTCCAATTAATTCACCCTTTATATACAGTTGGGGAAACGTAGGCCAGTTCGAGTAAGTTTTTAATCCTTCACGAATTTCTTGGTCTTCAAAAATATTTATATATGAAAATTCTTTATCGAGTGACTTCAATGCAGCCACAACTTGGCTTGAAAAACCACATTGTGGGAAGTCAGGCGTGCCTTTCATATACAAAAGCACGTCATGCGATCGTAGTTGATCTTCAATCCGAGTATCAATATCCACATTCATAATCCTAATCTTAAATTTGATGAAAAAACACTTTATATGTTAAATATTGCATTGATTTCATGATTTTCAACAGATTTTGCAATTATTTTTTTACATCTATTCATTGACTTACGGTTTTCGGGGGCTATACTTCTCGCAGCTAGAATGATCGACTGTTATTTATGTACACCATTTCGAAGTTCAATCTGTACCTCGTCCTGATTTCCATAAGTACCAAGCAACACTCTCGCTTTACCGTCTCTTAAATATAAAGAGACTTTCACTTATGAAAATTTAGGAAATAAAATGTCTACAGTAACTGGAACCGTTAAATGGTTTAACGAAGCCAAAGGCTTTGGTTTTATTGAGCAAGAATCAGGACCTGATGTATTTGCTCATTTTAGTAATATCACTGGTAGTGGATTCAAAACACTGGCTGAAGGTCAAAAAGTTGAATTCACAGTCACTGATGGCCAAAAGGGTCCGCAGGCAGAAAATATAGTTGCTTTATAATAAATTATTTTAAAGCTCTATAAAAAAGCGAGGCCTTAAACCTCGCTTTTTTTTCATCAAAAATTTGAAGGTCCTTACTTAATAGTTTTTCTGATCACTGGTAATTTTTTTTAAATATATGTAATAATTTTATTTAAACTTTATAAAAAAAGTAAGGCCTGAAGCTTTGAATGAAAAGAGCAAATACTCTCATTTATGGTGGTTCATGAAATAATGATCCACTCTTATACAATTAAGCATTTTAAATAGTTATGTTAGATAAGAATAATTCAAATACTGGACTTTTAAGAAGAGCCCTTGGTGTATTTGGATATAGTCGCCGAGCGATATCGCTAGTCTGGGTTACCAACCGGTCTTTGACAATTACACTTGCTTTTTTAACAGTTATTGGAGGCATCTTGCCAGCAGTAATTGCTTATATTGGCCAACTAATTGTTGATGGTGTTTTGCATGCGACTCAAGCCTCTAATCCTAATATTGGAAATATTTTATTTCTTGTTGGGCTTGAAGCCATAGCAGTAATTGCGGTTGCAGGAACCCAAAGAGGTATATCTGCGAGTCAGTCTTTATTAAGAGCCCTGCTCGGTCAACGAGTAAATATGATGATTCTTGAAAAAGCAATGACACTTGAATTATCTCAATTCGAAGATTCAGAATTTTATGACAAACTAACTCAAGCACGACGAGATGCTTCAAGCAGACCTTTAAGTTTGGTCAATCGAACGTTTGGGCTTGTTCAGAATCTTATCTCATTAACTAGCTATGCAATTTTACTGTTCGCTTTTTCACCTTGGGCTGTCATGATTTTAATAATAGCTGGCCTACCTTCTTTCTTTGCCGAAGCTAAGTTTTCTGAAGACGCATTTAGACTTTTTCGATGGCGCTCCCCGGACACGCGAATGCAAATATACATCGAAACCATCATTACACGTGAAGATGGCATTAAAGAGGTTAAGCTTTTTCAGCTTGGCTCAAGGTTGCTAAAAAGATATAGAGATATTTTTCTCAAATTATTTGTAGAAGATCGTAAATTAACGATCAAGCGTGATACATGGGGCTTTCTACTTGGGTTGTTATCAATTACTACTCTTTATGCTGCATACGGTTGGATTGTTCTAGCAACCATTGCAGGCACAATTACTTTAGGTGCGATGACAATGTATCTAATTTTATTTCGTCAAGGGCAATCTGCTGTGGCGGCAATATTAACCTCGATAAGTGGTATGTATGAAGATAATTTATATTTATCAAACTTATATGAATATCTTGAGCAACCAACTTTTACTCCTGCCGGTCATGCTTTAGAAGGCCCAAATCCAGAGCGTGGTATTGAATTTGAAGAAGTTTCATATTCTTATGAAGGCGCTAATAAAAAAGCTCTTGATAATATAAATTTAAAAATAAGGCCGGGAGAGAGTTTAGCTATAGTCGGTGAGAATGGCTCTGGCAAAACGACACTTATAAAATTACTCACTAGACTTTATAACCCTACATCGGGACGTATTCTATTGGATGGAAGAGATATACAAGAATGGGATATTGAAACTTTACGACAAAGGATTGGAGTCATTTTTCAAGATTTTGGTCGTTATCAATTTTCAGTCGGTGAAAATATAGGTATTGGTGATTCTCGTTACTTTAATGATGAAAACCGATGGAAGGCTGCAGCAAGGACCGGTCTTGCAGCTCCTTTCATTGAAGAAATGGAAGACAAATATGATACACAGTTGGGGCGCTGGTTTAGTGGAGGTCGTGAACTATCCGGTGGGCAATGGCAAAAAATTGCACTTTCAAGAGCCTTTATGCGTGCTGATGCCGATATTCTAGTTCTTGATGAGCCGACAGCTGCAATGGATGCACAGTCAGAAACAGAAGTTTTTGAACATTTTAGAAATGCCAGTAAGAGTAAAATGACGATATTAATTTCACACAGATTTTCAACAGTGCGCGCAGCGGCACAAATTGTAGTTATCCATAAAGGTAAAATTATTGAGCATGGAAATCATGACAGTCTTCTTGCTGAAAATGGGCAGTATGCTCATCTTTTTAACCTGCAGGCAAAAGGTTATAAGTAATTAATTTGCCTTAAAAGCTTGCATGTTTTTTTCAACATCGTATGGTCTTTCTTTAAGTGAATTAAAACCCCATTCACTGCGATGCATTTCGAAAAAGTCACCCCCATAAACATGAATTGATCCCGTAAATTTACTTGTGGGATTTGTAACTGAATGAATAATATTTTTTCCAAGAACAGTTACATCTTTTGGGCCTAAAGATTTTTTACTAGCCTCTTCTATACGACCATCTTTATCATCTTCAATTCTTCGCCAAAAAATATTGTCTTCTTGACCGCTGTATATGCCAATTACTGCCCACATATTATGATTATGAGGCATTATTTTAAATCCCGGCGACCAAACAATATTAAGAATGGTAAGCTCATCAGAAACAAAAATCTTATTCACCCCGCCTTCCTTAAGTTCTCCCAAAGCTTTAATTGCATCTTTTTTACTTGATACAGCCCGAGCTACAGCCTCGCGAATACCTTTGGTTGGTATATCGTCATTGAGTGCGGCCTTGCAATCTATAATGAGTTGGTCAATTTTCATAATAATTTCTCATAATTTTTTAAACTCTAATAGTATACTTTTATAATAAACTGATATCCTTATGTTAAACAAAAAAAGGAATTAACCAATGAAATTAATATTTACCTTAATAATCTTATCTTTATCCGTATCAGTGCATGCCGCAAATGAAATTGATGCAAAACTCAAGGCAGCAATGACTGCAGATTCTAGACCACAAGCACATATTATTCGAGACAAAAATCGTAAGCCATTGGAAACACTAAATTTCTTAGGCCTTAAAGATAACATGAGAGTGCTTGAGCTAATACCAGGTGGAGGTTGGCATACAAGATTATTAGCACCCGTTTTAGCTGAAAACGGTA
>MDTG01203163.1_pt1 | contig 17151 bp, 18 predicted proteins | sample 811421 | NCBI WGS metagenome assembly MDTG01 (sample SAMN05326645, study PRJNA326480) | marine metagenome | isolation source: seawater | place: Pacific Ocean: South East | collected 2011
ACAAGTAATAAAATGATATTATTAAAATAATGTTTTATTACATATAGTTTTAGATAAGAAAGCGGAGTTCATAGAGCTCCGCTTTTTTATTATATGATATTTTTTTAATTTTTTATGTAAATTTCACTAATAATTATTTAATATTATTTCATGCCAGAAACAATTCAAAAAAAATTAGCAGCAATTATGTTTACCTACCTGGTAGAGTATGATGAATATTTAAAACATGATGAAAGCCATGCTATTAAAGTTTTAAATGAATCTAAAAAACACTTAAAGAATAATATTGACCATTATAATGGTAAAATTATTAAATATTTAGATAATATGTCCTTTATTCAGTTTTTTTCTGCAACGGATGCGGTTAATTGTGCTATTGCTATTCATACAAATTTTAAAGGTGAAAATTCACAGAATCCTGATACCTTTCAAATGAATCTTAAAATTGGAATTCATATGGGTGAAGTATATGAAAAAAATAATGATTTATTTGGCGAAGGAGTAAATTTAGCTGCAAGAGTTCAAGCTATAGCAAAGCCAGGTGGTACTGTGACTACGCAAGCTATTTACAACTCTATTAGAAGCGAGGATAATATTTTTGTTAGAGATATGGGTAGGGTAAATCTTAAAAATATTAAAGAACCTGAACGAGTATTTAAAATTTATAATGATGAAATTGAATACAATAAAGAGACAGATCAAGAATTAACAGATAAGCTTATTAGAAAAGATATACAACTAGTTGATAGAAAAATTGAAACTAAAAAAGAATTATCTATTGGCATAGCATATATTAAAAATTTAGGACCTTCTGAAGATGATTTTTTTTGTTATGGGATTACACAAGATTTAATTATTGAAGCAACAAAAATTCCTCAAATTAAAATTCCTCAAATTAATCAAATAATTAAGTATAAAGACCTAGAAATAGACTCTATGGAATTAGCTTCTAAGCTTGATGTCGATTATATACTAGAAGGTAATATTATGAAAATGGGAGATAACTTCAGGTTATCTTTAGAATTAAAAAATGCCAAACAAAAAATAGATTTATGGATTGAGACTTGGGAAGGCAATAGTGGCCTTTTGCAAGATATTAAAAGTAAGGCTTTATATAAAATATTAGATTCTGTAAATGTAGAAATACCTTCTCATTTAAAAGAAATATTAGACACTGAAAAACAAATTAATCCAGAGGCATATGAATATTTTATAAAAGCAAAATTTTTATCTACAACATCTAAAAACCGTGCAGATTTAGAAGTTGTACAAAATTTGTATAAAAAATCTATAGACTTAGATTCAGATTATATTGATCCAAGATATTATTATGCTTTTGAGTTATTAAGAGTCAATGAACTTGATAAAGCGGTAGATATATTAAATGATGCATTAATTGTGGCAAAAAAAAATAAGGATAAGCCTGGAATTGCAGGAATTAATATAGTGTATGGTGCAATATATAAAAGTTGGGGAAGATACGAAAAGGCTCTTGAATATTACGAAGAAGCACTTATAATTAGAGTTGAAGAGAAAAACTTGCAGGATGAAGCTAAGGTTCTTAATGGATTAGCTCAGTGTTATTTGCATTTAAATCATATGCAAAAAGCATTTGAATGCTATGAAAGATCTATTGATATTAAGAAAAGTTTAGATGATAAGCAGGGAGTAGCTAATAGTTTGTCTAATTTGTCAATTTATTATAAAAATTTATGTGAATATGGCAAGGCTATAAGTACAGCTGAAGAAGCAATTAAGTTTTACAATACAGTTGAAAATCCAATGGGTGAATTTAGGAATAAAATTCATTTAGCAATGTATCAAGTTATAGTTGGGTATTTTGAAGATGCAAAAAAGAATTTGCTTGACGCATTATCATTTATGCAAAATATAAATGATTATAAATATATAGGCACAGTTTATAGGTATCTTGGTTTGGTTGAATTAAATAGTCAGAGTTGGTCTAGTGCGCAGGATTATTTTATTAAAGCATTAGATTTTCATCAAAAAGCTGAATGGCGACCTGCTTTTGAAACAACTACATTATTTCTTGGTCTATCGTATTTTTATGATGAAAAATATGATTTAGCTGAAAAATTTATTAAAAAAGCTGTACAGATTACTGAACGAAGAACAAATACTACATTTTATGGTACGACAGCAAAATTAGTACATACAATGCTTAGAACTAAATTAGGTACATGTACAGAAAACGAAATCGATTTCTTGGCTAAGGAAATAGAAAAAGAAAATTTAAGTAATATGAGTTTATTTAATGTAGAATCGTCTCCAATAAAAAGAGAACATTGGTATATTAGCCAATGCTATTTTAATTTAGGGCTAAATGATAAGTTCGAAAAGTTTAAAAAACTAGCATATGATGATATGATTAAGTCTTCAGAGTATATAGAAGATGAAAAAGTTAGAGAAGATTATTTGTCCTTACCTTTATTGCATAGAAAAATAAAAGGTGAGGATTTGAAGATAATAAATGATGAATTTATTGAAACTAAAGAAAAAGAAGATACGGGGAATGAAGTATTTTTATTTTGTCCAGGTTGTGGTTTTAATAATGAAAAACAATTTAAATTTTGTCCTAAATGTGGTACACCACTATCATTATGATGTATGTCAAATAGTTTAGCCTCTATAATGTATACAGATGTTGTTGGTTATTCCAAATTAACTGGGGATAATCAAGAAATTGCTTTAATTATATTAGAAGAGCATAACAAAATTCTTAATAAATTCACAAAAATATATTCAGGTAAAATTGTAAAATTAACAGGAGATGGTTTATGTGCTCTTTTTGATTCTCCTTTATATGCTATAAAATGTGCTATTGATATACAAAAGGCTTTAGACAAAAGAAATAAATTGAATATAAAAGAGAGAAAAATTCAAATTAGAATAGGTTTGCACTATGGAAGTTTTGTTGAAAGAGATGATGATGTCTTTGGTGATGGTGTCAATTTAGCGAAAATGATAGAGCCTATTGCTCCGCATGGAGGAATTGCTATAAGCTCAACGATTAATGATATGATTTGGGATGAAAGTGATATTTATACTAGAGAATATCTTTTAATTGACTTTGGAAAAGAAAAGGTGCAAACATATGAGGTCTATTTAGATTTAATTGATTGGTTTGAAAATAATAAAAATAAAAACACCCAAAATGTTAATTCAGATAAAATGTATAAAAAGGCACATCAATTATTCCATAAAGGTGATTATTCCTCAGCATTAAAATTTTCGACCTTATCATTACAAGGTATTAATGAAAGTAAAAAAAATGAAATTTTATCTTTCATTTGCCATACCTTTATATCAATTGGAGAGCTTGACTATGCTCAAAAAATAATTTTACAGCTAGAAGATTACTCTGCTCTTCATTCATCTGATTTGTTAGATGAAGATATTGCCCATTTATATAAAATGAAGGGTAATTTAGCATTTAATTTAAATGATTTTGAAAATTCATTAAGCTACTTTGAAAAATCGCTTAATTTAATGAAATCATCAAAAGATGAATATGTTAATGAAATTATTTATAATATTAGTATTATTCTAGATTTACAAAGTAGGCAAGATTTAATTAAAAAATATCTTCAATTAAAATCAGATGTTGAAAATGAATATGCTATATTAATTGAAGGTATATTATTAATTAATGGAAATATAGAAAATAATGAAATTAAAGCATTCGAAAAAATGGTCTCAGGGATAAAGAATAATCATTTGAAGGCTTTAGCTTATAGAATAGTTGCCATTATTTATTTTAATATGAATGATTATAATGAATCTCAAAAAAATATATCTAAAGCTCAAAAATTTTTATCAATTAGTCTTGATAATATTTCGGATGTTCATCAAAGAGAAAAATTTATAGATAATATTTATATACATAAAGATATTATGACCTTTTCTGATAAAATATCAGATTATCATTTAAAAATGACAATTCAAGAAATAAAAAGTGAAGATAATATATCTAAATTAGGGCAAGAATCTAATACGTTTCATAAATTTTGTACAAATTGTGGAAATAAAAATAGTAATAATTATAAATTTTGTACAAATTGTGGAAATAATTTAACTATTTAGTATGAAGAATTATAAGCTAGAAATATGTTATGATGGTACGGCTTTTTTTGGTTGGCAAATACAAAAGAAAACTAGGACTATTCAAGGTGTCATTGAGGAACAACTAGAATCGATTTTTAAATCTGGACGTATTAATTTAATTGGCTCAGGAAGAACGGATGCTGGTGTTCATGCTAATTGTCAGGTTGCAAATTTTTTTGTTGAAACAAATATGGATGAGTCTCAAATCATGAAAGCTATTAATAGAAAATTGCCTAAAGATATTTTAATTAAAAAATGTAGTTTAGTTAATGATCAATTTAATTCTAGATTTTCTGCTAAGAGAAGAGAATACATTTATAATATTACAGATGAATATTCACCAATTAATAGAATGTATTTTTGGCATCATAAATGGCCAGTTGATAAGGAAAAATTAAATATTTGTGCTGATTTACTAATTGGAGAAAATGATTATACTCTGTTTAGCAAAGCTTCTTCAGAGACAAAGAATAAAGTTTGTGTTATCTATCATTCAGAATGGATTTTTCTTAATAAGACCTATACCTATAAAATTATTGGAAATAGATTTTTACAGCATATGGTAAGAATGTTAGTAGGTACTATGATAGAGGTTGCACGAGATCGAATATCTATTAAAGATTTTAAAGATATTTTAAAATGCAATAAAACAAAATTAACAGCAGTTAAATCTCAGGCTTCTGGATTATTTTTAAACAATGTATACTATGAATAAATTTTATCTATTAATTGTAATTAGTTTTTTAGTTTGTAATGATAAGTTATTAGTAAATAAAGAAGTTAGTATTTCAAGAGAAAATGCTATTACTTTTGCAATAGATAAAATATCGGAATCTGTTGTTGGTATAAATGTCACACAAATTAAACAACAAACGTTTGATCCATTTTTTGATCCATTTTTTGACCCATTTTTTGACCCATTTTTTAATCACCAAAATAGATCATATAAAATAAAAAATTTAGGTTCAGGCGTTATTATTTCAGATGATGGTTTTATAATTACTAATTCTCATGTTGTTGAAAATGCAAGTGAAATAATAGTTTCTTCTTCAAATGGAAATTCTTATGAGGCAATTATAATAGGTGTTGATGAATTAACCGATATAGCTTTAATAAAAATTGAATCAGAAAATAGTCTTTCATATTCGGAGATAGGAGATTCAGACAGTCTTATTGTTGGAGAATGGGTTGTTGCATTAGGTAACCCCCTTGGATTATTTGACGTATCGCATCAGCCTACAGCAACAGTAGGTATTATAAGTGGTATCGGATTAAATTTTGGCCAAAAACAGTCTGGTAAAGTTTATCAAAATATGTTGCAAACAGATGCATCTATTAATCCTGGTAATAGTGGTGGTCCTTTAATTAATGTTTTAGGAGAGGTTATAGGAATTAATACATTTATTATGACAAATTCATCTCATAGTGAAGGATCTATTGGTATTGGATTTGCAATACCTATTAATCGAGTAATGGAAATTATTGAAGAATTAAAAGAATATGGTCAGATTGATAGAAAATTTGAAACAGGGCTACATGTTCAAAAGCTTAATAAGACAATGAAAAAAATTTTAAAAATAGATAATAAAACTGGCCTAATTATTACTAATATTGATAAGGCTTCAAGTGGTGAAAAAGCAGGCTTGATAATAGGTGATGTGATCCTTTCGGTTGATGGAAAGAATGTATCAGATGTATCTGATATATTAAAAGTTATTGATGAAGGATTGCGCCGAGCAGGTGATTTTGTAAGCCTTCTAATTTTAAGAAATAATCAAAAGCTAATTATAGAATTAGAGCTAAAAGCAATTAATAAAAATGGAGTTATATATTAAATGATTAAAAGATATTCAACAGATGATATGTCAAAAATATGGTCTGATTATAATAAGTTTAATACTTGGAAGATAGTAGAATTAGCTGTTGTGGAAGTAATGGCAGAAAAAGGGATTATACCTAAAGAATCTTCAAAAATTATTCATAGTAAGGCAGATTTTGATGTTGATAGAGTTCTTGAAATAGAGAAAACTACAAGACATGATGTAATAGCTTTTTTAACTAATATGGCAGAATATATAGGACCAGATTCAAGATTTGTACATATGGGTATGACCTCATCAGATTTATTAGATACATCTCTTGCTTTGCAATGTAAGGAGGCAGGAGAAGTTATCTTAAAAAAACTTATTAAATTTAAAAATGTATTAAAAAGTAATGCTTTAAAGTATAAAGATACATTTCAGATAGGTCGATCTCATGGTATACATGCTGAGCCAATTACATTTGGTTTAAAGAATGCTTTGTGGTATGAAGAAATTAAAAGAAATATATCAAGGTGGGAGCAATCTCTAAAGATGATTTCTGTTGGTCAAATATCAGGCGCTGTTGGCACATATCAGCATATTGATCCGGAAATAGAAATGCTTGTATGTAAGAAGTTGGGGCTTGATGCTGAAACAGTATCTAATCAGGTTATTCAAAGAGATAGGCATGCTGATTATTTACTTAATTTATCTTTAATAGGTGCAACAATTGAAAAAATTTCTATAGAAATTAGGCATTTACAAAGAACAGAAGTATTGGAAGTTGAGGAATATTTTTTAAAGGGGCAAAAAGGTTCTTCTGCAATGCCACATAAGAGAAATCCTATTGTAACAGAACGAATGACAGGTTTTGCTAGATTATTAAGATCAAATGCTCTCGCATCATTAGAAAATGTTGCATTATGGCATGAAAGAGATATATCTCACTCATCAGTTGAAAGAATCATTTTACCTGATTCAACGACATTGATGGATTACATGCTAAATAAAATGTGTTTTTTAATGGAAAATCTATATGTTTATCCAGAAAATATGATGAAAAATATTAATTTAACTAATGGCTTAATATTTAGTCAGGAAGTTCTACTTGCTTTAGTTAAATCTGGAATTACTAGAGAAGATGCATATGAGATTGTACAGTCTAATGCTATGAAGGTATGGAAAGAAAAAAAAGATTTTAGAGAATTATTAAAAAAAGATAGTAAGATTACTAATAAATTATCAAATGATGAAATTGATAATTTATTTGATTTAGATAAAATATTAATTAATATAAACAAAATATATAAAAGGATAGGGGTAATAAAGTGAATGATATAAAAAAACAGTTGTCTCATACTTTAGGTGAGTTAAAAATAGAAAAAAATATTGGCGAACATTATAGAGGTAAAGTTAGAGATAATTATCATATGGATGATGAAATATTAATGGTTACTTCTGATAGAGTTTCAGCATTTGATCATGTTTTAGGAACAATTCCATTTAAGGGTCAAATCTTAACAGAGATAGCTAATTTTTGGTTTGACAAAACAAAGCATTTAGTACCAAACCATATAATTTCAAATCCAGATCCTCAAGTTCTGGTAGCTAAAAAAGCTAAAACATTACCTGTTGAAATAATAATTAGACAGTATATAACTGGTAGTTTATGGAGAGAATATTCAAGCGGAATTAACGGGCAATATGGATTTGATTTACCAGATGGATTTAAAGAAAATCAAAAATTTGATACGTGTATTATAACTCCCTCTACTAAAGCTGAATATGGTGAACATGATGAACCTATATCTAGAGAAAAGATTGTTAATGATTTAGTTCCAGAGCATATTTATTCAAGAGCAGAAGAATATGCTCTTCAGTTATTTAAAATTGGTCAAGAGTGGGCTGATAAAATGGGTTTAATTTTAGTCGATACTAAGTATGAATTTGGGATTTATAATGATGAATTAATTGTTATAGATGAAATTCATACTCCTGATTCAAGTAGGTACTGGATTAAAGATACATATGAGGAAAATTATAATAAAGGTCTACCTCAAAATATGCTTGATAAAGAGAATATAAGGCAGTGGCTTATTGACCAAGGATTTAAAGGAGATGGTACTCCTCCTGAATTAACAGATGATATCAGGGTTCTACTATCAGAGAAATATATAGAATTATATAAGAAATTGACGGGTAGGGAATTTACTCCATATACAGGCGATGTTAAAAATAGAATATTAAATAATTTGGAGAAAGCATCAATAATATAAAATTTGATATTGTTTCAACACTAAGAAAGTCAATTGCTAATTTTTTAACTATAATTAATTTATTGTTGGGTTTTTCTGCATTAATATTAATTGCATTAAGTTTATTAGACGATTATAATTACATTGAATTATCTTGTATATTGATTTTTATTGCTTCGTTGATAGATGTTTTTGATGGTAAAGTCGCAAGAAAGTTAGGTACTTCTGGAGATTTTGGTAAAGAGCTTGATTCTCTCGCAGATATTATTTCATTTTGTATGGCACCATCATTTTTGATTTTTTTTTATGCCTATGATTTAGTTTCAGTTGGACTTCCATATCTGATTTTTATTAGCTTTTCACCTTTGGTATGTGGTGCAATTCGGTTAGCTAGATTTAATATTCATTTTGAGCAATCTGATAATTTATATTATTTGGGATTACCTACACCTGCCAATGCAATTTTTATATGTTCATCTATTTTATTTATGTTGCAGCCATCAAATATTATTCTTGCTGAATTCGGTATTAGTAATTTTAATATATTCAATTTAATTAAGTATGGATTTTTTACAATTTATACTTTAATTTCAGAATATACTATAATTGTACTATTTTTTATTTCTTCTATGCTTATGGTAACTAATATATCTTATTTAAAGTTTCCTATTATAAAATTAAATGCTACAAAAAATAATTTAGTTAATATCATATGCATTATTATATCTGTTATTTTTATTTTTATCGGAATTTTAAATAAAGAATATCATATTGTTATATTATTTTTTATAAGTTATTATATTGTCTCAGGTATGATTAAAGCAATAATTCATAAAATTAATGGAGGAATATGAAAGCTAAAATATTCATAAAATATAAAGAAGGTATTCTTGATCCTCAAGGTACAGTTACAAATAAAGCATTAAAATCTATTGATATCAAGGGTATAAATTCTATTGGAATAGGTAAATATGTTGAAATGGAATTCGAAAGTAATATAACTAAAGATATTGCTAAATCTATAGCAGAAGATTCATGTAAAAAAATGCTCGCTAATCCTAATACTGAAACCTATAAATTTATAATAGAGGAATAATTTATGAAATTTGCTATTATTGTATTTCCAGGCTCAAATTGTGATTATGATGCATACTATGCATTAAAAAATATTGGCTATAATGTTGAATTTATTTGGCATAAAAATACAACTCTATCAGGTTTTGATGGTATTTTAATACCTGGTGGATTTTCTTATGGAGATTATTTAAGAACTGGTGCTATTGCTAAATTTTCTCCTATAATGCAATCAATTCAAGAAGAGTCTAAAAAAGGTAAGGTTATTATAGGTATTTGTAATGGGTTTCAGATTTTAATTGAATCACAGCTGTTGCCTGGTTCTTTGATTAATAATAGTAATATTAAATTTATTAGTAAAGAAGTGACTTTAAATGTTAAAACTTCTAATTCTATTTTTACAAAATATATTGATAATGAGCAATTAAGAATGCCTATTGCTCATAAACAAGGTAATTATATAGCTGATGATGCAACCCTTAAAAAATTACGTGATAATGATCAAGTATTATTTGAATATGACAGTAACCCAAATGGTTCAATGCAAGGAATTGCAGGTATAACTAATAAAAAAAGAAATGTTTTAGGTATGATGCCTCATCCAGAAAGAGCCTCAGACAAATTATTAGGTTCAGTTGATGGAAAATATATTTTTGAATCAGTATTGAAAAGTTATGTATAAAAAATCAATATATTTTATTTTATCAGTTATTTTATTAGGTTGTATTATAAGTTCAGCATTTTCAATGTTTGTAGGATATATAATTCCTGATGGTGTTGTAAGAGACTTTTTTATATTATCTCAATCATTTGGTTTTGGTCAAAATCCAAATAATTGGATTCATCTTGGACCATTGAGATTTAAATTAGGTTTATTTTTTGATGTTAGTATCTTAAGTATAATAGGAATTTTTATTTCTTGGTATATATTAAGATATTTTAAATAAAATTAAGGAGATTAATATGGGTATAGGGCCAATGCAAATAGTAATAATTATAATTGTAGTTTTATTATTATTTGGAGGTAAGAAAATACCTGAGTTAGCAAGAGGTTTAGCACAAGGTATTAAAGAATTTAAAAAAGCTTCTAAAGAGGTAGAAAATGAAATTAATGATATTAATAAATAAAAAAGTATAGATTTTTTATGTCGGGACATAGTAAATGGTCAACAATTAAAAGAAAAAAAGGAGCTGCAGATGCTAAACGTGGTGCAGCTTTTACTCGTTTATCTAAAGATATAACTCTTGCATCTAGAGAAGGTGGTGGAGTTATAGATATGAATCCAGCACTTCGTTTAGCTGTTAAAAAAGCAAAGTCAGCTAATATGCCATCTGCCAATATTGATAGGGCTATTAAAAAAGGTACAGGAGATTTACCTGGAATTAATTATGAGGATTTTGAATATGAGGGTTATGGCCCGCATTCTGTTGCCATTTTAATTGAGGTTATGACAGATAATAAAAATAGGACTTTACCTGAAATAAGAAGTTTGATGACTAAAAATGGTGGTAGCCTTGGTGAATCAGGATGTGTTAATTGGATGTTTGAGAAAAAAGGTATTTTTACAATTCAAACTAATAATATAGATGAAGATAGTTTAATGGAACTTCTTGAAAATTCAAATATAGAAGACATAATTTTTGATGACAGTATTTTTGAAATTATTGTTTTATCTGATGATTTTAAATCAGTTAGTACAATTTTTGATAATAATAATATTGACTATGATGGTGAAATTTCATTAGTTCCTCAAAATTTTATCCAATTAAGTTTAGATGAGGCTGATAAGGTAATAAAATTATTAGAGCTTATTGAAAATCATGATGATGTACAAAAAGTACACACTAATTTTCAAATTAAATAATTATGATTGTATTAGGTATTGATCCAGGTTTAAGAAAAACTGGGTTTGGTGTATTATCAATTTCTAATGACAAACCAGAATTAATTGATTATGGTATTATAGAACCTAATAAAGATGAAAAAATATCAAAAAGATTATTTTCAATATATAACGATATTAATCAATTAGTTGAAATGTTTTGTCCTAATGTTTTTTCTATTGAGGATATATTTTATGGTCGTAATGTAAAATCTGCTCTTTTATTAGGTCAGGCTAGAGGAATTGCTATGCTGTGTGCAGCTAAACATGATATTCCTGTTTTTGAATATTCAGCAAAAAAAGTAAAACAGGCTATTACAGGTAATGGAAATGCTGATAAGACTCAATTACAATATATGATAAAACAAATTTTCAAACTTAAACAGGTTCCTGCTCCATTAGATGCTTCTGATGCTATCGGAATAGCTCTCTGTTATATTTATCAGACCAGGATTAATGAATTATGATAGAATATTTATCTGGAATACTAATTCGTAAGGAACCTAATATATCTATTATTGATGTTAATGGTATGGGATACAGAGTTAATATTACTAATAATAGCTATGAGGCTTTACCAGATTTAAAAAGTAAAGTTAAATTTTTAATTTTTTTTCATGTTTATGAAAATGGTCAAGAGCTATATGGTTTTATTGATGAAGATGAAAGATATTTATTTACAAAACTTATTAGTATATCAGGTATAGGCCCTAAAACAGCAATTAATATGTTATCGGTATTACCTCCTATAGAATTTAGAAATAGGCTTGTTTCGGGTGAAGTTAAACTTTTAACATCTTTACCAGGGATTGGACCTAAAACAGCTAAACGTATTATTGTTGAATTGAAGGATGATCTAGGTAGTTCGGATGATTCAAATTTATATGTAAATGATAATTCTCAATTCAATGATGCTTCTACTGCATTAAAAAACTTAGGTTTTACTTCAAACTTAATAAATGAATCTATTCGAAAAGTAATTAAAAATAACAATGACTTAAGTACGGAAGAAATTATTAGAGAAACATTAAAAATTTTAAAATAAAATATGAATTTTAGTAAAACATCACTTTATAAGGAACATGAAAAATTAGGTGCTAAAATTATTCCTTTTGCAGGATATCTAATGCCAGTGACGTATAGTCAAGGTTTGGTAGAAGAATATAATTCCATTAGAAATAAAGTAGGAATGTTTGATGTTTCTCATATGGGACAGATTACGATTACAGGCCCTGGTGCAAATCATTTTTTAAATAAAATTACGGTAAATAACGTAGATAAAATTAATAATGGAAAAGCTCAATATAGTATGTTTTGTAATGAAAGAGGTAATGTTATAGATGACATTATAATATATAGAAATAACTTAGAATCTTTTTTAATTGTAGTTAATGCTTCAAATATTGATACTGATTATGAGTGGTTATTAAAAAATAATATTAACAATAATATTAAGATAAGAAATTTATCAAGTGAATATTCAATTCTAGCTGTTCAAGGTCCCGAAAGTAGAAAAGTTTTAATGGAAAGTTTAAATGTCAATTTGAAAGAAATGGAGTTTTATACATTTAGTTCTTTTAAATTCTTTGATAAGGATATCATGATTAGTAGGACCGGCTATACTGGAGAATTAGGCTATGAGATAATTGCTAAACATTCATTAATTAATAAAATTTGGAAAATTTTAATAGATTACAATGTTATGCCATGCGGTCTGGCAGTAAGAGATGTTTTAAGAATTGAAATGAAGTATTGTTTATATGGTAATGATTTATCGACAACAATTAATCCTATCCAAGCAGGTTTAAAGTGGGTTGTTGATTTATCTAAAAAAGAATTTTTAGGTAAAAAATATATACTTGATGAAATTAAAAATCCAACTAAACGATTAGTTTGCTTTGAAATGATTGAAAAATCAATTCCTAGAAAAAAATATGAAGTTTATTTTAATGATAAATTAATTGGTTCTGTAAGTAGCGGCACTTTTTCGTTAGGTCTAAATAAAGGAATAGGATTAGCCTTTATTGATTCACAATATGCAAAAGAGAAAAATATTAAGATTAAAATAAGAAATAAGATGTATAATGCTAAATTATTAAAACCTCCATTCATTAAAAATAATTCATTGCATTCATAGTCATGAAAATATTAAAAAAAGAAATGCTGGGTTTGTTTTTATTGGTTTTCAGTTTACTTATTTTTATAAGTATTTTAGGATATGACATTACTGAACAGCCCTCAGGATTAGGAAGTCCTCCTAACAGTGCCTTAGGTTATTTTGGTGTATATGTTGGTTTTATTCATCATTTTATTTTAGGATATTTTTCTTTATCTATACCCATAATTCTATCTATAATAGGATATTCTTTATTTTCAAATCAAATAATTAAAAAATATTATTTAATAATATTGTATATATTTATTATTTCTATATGGCTCTCTGTTATTTTTTATTGTTTTGGTTATAATCATTTATCAGGCAATATTGGATATCTAATAGCTCTTTTTCTTAAGGATATTTTTGGCTCATTTGGTAGATGGGCAGTTATTTTTTTAGTATCCATATTTTTATTTATAATGATTTTAAAAATATCAGTATATAGAAAAATATCTATTATGAAAAAAACTTTTTTAATTTATAGTCATGCCATATTACAAAAACTGAAATTCTTTTCAAATAATTTTATAAATCGATTAAATAGAAAAAGTAATAATAAAACTGATATTAATGCTCAAGATGAAAAAGAAATAATTATCAATGTTGTAGATGACGAATTTCTAAATGGTGAAAAGATAAAATCAGAAAATGAATTTATGAAAGATGAGAATTCTAATTTTGATAATGAACCAAAAGATATAGTGACTAAAGATTTTGAAGATGATGATTCAGATGGTAATTTAGATTCAGACGAAGATTTAAATGACATAGTTATTGAAGAAGAAGCACGTATTGTTAAAGGCGATCTTGATGAAAAAAATAGAATAGAAAATAAATACCTTAATTATAAATTACCAGATTCTACTTTTTTAAATGATTCAATAGATATTGTTAGTCATAGTCAAGATTCGTTAAAAGAAAAAGCTGATCAATTATCGTATGCTTTAAATTCTTTTGGTGTATCAGGTAATATTGTAAAAATTTCTCCAGGACCAGTTATTACATTATTCGAGATAGAGCCTGCAGAAGGCGTGAGAGTTAATAAGTTTACTAACTTATCTGAGGATTTATCTCGTATTATGGGAGGAAAGCGTGTTAGGATAATTGCACCAATACCAGGATCAAGATCAGTTGGTATAGAATTACCTAATGATTCTCCTTCAATAGTATATCTTAAAAGTATTATTAATTCAAAAAAATATATAGATAATCCTTCTAAATTAAAAATAGCTCTAGGTAAAACAACTACAGGTGATGCATTCTTTTTTGAACTTAATAAAATGCCACATTTATTAGTTGCAGGTGCAACAGGAGCAGGAAAATCAGTATGTATAAATACAATTATTATATCAATTTTATATAATGCTAAGCCCGATGAGGTCAAATTCATATTATTGGATCCTAAAAAAGTAGAATTAACTACTTACAAATCTTTAGTCGAATATCATTTAATTACAGCTGAAAAATTAGATGAATATGTTATGACTACATCTGAAAATTCAGTTAGCATTTTAAATTCTGCAATTAATGAAATGGAGAGAAGGTTTCAAGTTTTTTCTGATGTAAGAGTTAGGAACTTAGATGAATATAATAAAAAGAAAAAAAATGATGCTTCATTAGAGGATATTCCATATGTGGTAGTTATTATTGATGAATTAGCAGATCTCATGATGACATCAGGTAGAGCGATTGAAGAACCTATTACTAGATTGGCTCAAAAAGCTCGTGCTGTAGGGATGCATTTAATTGTTGCAACTCAAAGACCTTCAGTTGATGTTATAACAGGCTTGATTAAATCTAACTTTCCAGCTAGAATTTCATTTCAAGTTTCATCTAAAATAGATTCTAGGACTATTATTGATCAAATGGGCGCTGAAAAATTATTAGGTAGAGGTGATATGTTATTTTTACTACCAGGGTCTGCTTCTCCTATTAGAGTTCATAATGCATTTGTTACATTAGAAGAGATTGAGAAAATTATGGATCATATAACTTCTCAGCCTAAGCCTCAAGAAATTAAATTACCAGAAATTAAAAAAATGGAGTCTGATAATGATTTCAGTATTTCAGATAATCAAGATGAATTGTTAAAAGATGCTGCAATATTAGTAGTAGATGCACAGCAAGCTTCAGTATCATTACTTCAAAGAAAATTTCGAATAGGATATAGTAGAGCAGGCCGAATAGTAGATGAACTTGAATCTTTGGGCATTATAAGTGGATATAGTGGTAGTAAGGCAAGGGAAGTTCTTGTTGATCATGCATATATTAATGAAATTTTTAAAAATTAAATTAGTTTTATTTTTTCATTTATTTAATTTGCTTCATGCATTAAATGAAGAACACTCTTTTGATTGTATAAATTTATGGAAGACTAAAAATTTTTTACAAGATACATCAAAAGTAATTAATATTCAGGCTTCTGTTTTTATTGATAACCAACCATCAGAATATATTGAAATATTTATAGATAAATATAATGAAATATTAAAAATTAATTATAGTAATCAAATTTTTATTTTAGATAAATTTAAGAGTATCAGAATATTTAAAGATACTAATCAGTTATATATTGATAATCCTGATTCAAGCTTATATAGTATGATTTTTTCAATTTTTACTGACTTTGCAAGTAAAGATTTTTATAAATCAAGTATAAAAATTATAAATGATAAAACTAAAGATTATGAATATGTTTTTAACGATTATTATAATTTTAATCAAATCAACTTAATATATAATAATGATTGTTCTAATATGAGATATATCAATTTAGTATTAGGGGAAACTAATATATATATTGATGACATCTATTTTAGAACTATTCAAAATGATAGCTTGTTTCAGTTTAATGATAAATATTTTGAATTTGATTTAAGAAATGAAAATTAAAAGTTTTTATAATAATATTTTTCATTGGAAATTTCTGACTAGTATTTTAATCAGTATTATTGCATCCTTCTATGCATTTAATGACTTTGAAGTCGGTGAAATTTTTGAAATTATATATAAAATTAATTTTATATATATTATACTAGCAGTTTTTTTATTATTATTATCTGTTTATATAAGATCTTTACGATGGAAGCTTTTGTTTAGATCTAATCATCCTTTAATTAGTCATTTATTTGGTTCACAGCTAGTTGGTTATTTTGGTAATAATATTTTTCCAATGAGAGCTGGAGAGCTTTTACGTTGTGTCTTTTTATCTAGGCAATATAAAATACCACAGTCTAAAATTTTTGGAACTGTTATTTTAGAAAGATTTTTAGATATGTTTGGTATTATTAGTTTGATTTTTTTTGCGATTTATTTTTTAACATTAGATATTTTAAATCAAAATCTAGTAATAGTTTTTTTTATTCTGCTGGTGTTTTTACTTTTTTGCTTATTCATTATTTATGCATTTAAGTTTTCATATATTGGAAATTCAAAAATTTTATCTATTGTAAGTAATATTTTAATTGGTTTTAAAAGTTTAGATTATAAAAATATTTTACCGATTACTTTTTATACAATTTTAATTTGGTCTATTTATATTTTAATGGTTTATTTAGTCCAGTATTCGATTAATCTAAATTTAAGTTTAAATGATGTTATTGTTATCCTTATAATTAGCTCTCTTGCATTGTCGGTTCCATCAGCACCTGCTAATATAGGTACATTTGAATGGTCCGTAATTTATGCTATGAAGATTTTAGATATTTCTCTTTATCAACAAGAGTTTGCTATTATTCTACATTTAACAACATTTATTCCTTATACAATTTTAGGAGGAATTTTCTTTATATATTATAATTATTCAATTTTAGATAAAGAATAATTACTAAATTATATTTGGTTATATTTCTAGA
>MDTG01107216.1_pt1 | contig 17150 bp, 19 predicted proteins | sample 811421 | NCBI WGS metagenome assembly MDTG01 (sample SAMN05326645, study PRJNA326480) | marine metagenome | isolation source: seawater | place: Pacific Ocean: South East | collected 2011
ATTAGTTTTGATGAATTAGTGACTCAAATGGATAAAGGACTAATTGTTACTGAATTACTTGGACATGGCCTAAATATGATCACTGGAGATTATTCAAGAGGTGCAGCTGGTTTATGGGTCGAAGGGGGTATAGTTCAATTTGCTGTTGAAGAAATTACAATTGCATCCAACATAAAAGATATGCTTAACAATATCGAAGCTATTGGAAATGATAAATATACTAATGGTGGGAAATATACCGGTTCGATCTTGATTAAAGAAATGACTATTGGGTCAAACAATTAATTACTGAGAAATATTTTCTTCTAACTTTCCTACAAACAGATCAATATTTGTATCAGTGATTTTCTCATTGTTTTCTATTACTTCTTCAAATAATTCAAAATCATTTTCTGCAGAACTTTTGTAATCTACCTCATTTGAATTACCATCATTTATTAATTTTTCACGATATTGAAGGTACGAGTCTCTTTGGAAGGCATAAGGATCAAGGGCTGCTTGATCAAGTATATCTGAGGCATTCAGTAATTCTGCTCTAGCATCTATGAATTGAAGAATACGCATCGAATTTCTAGTTCTGACATGATCTACATATGTTATGGGATCAATAAATAAAGTATCGACCATTAACCCAGAAAAATCACGTATAGATGATGGACCAAGAAAAGGTACTACTAAGTAGGCACTATTTTCCCATCCATAAAAGGCTAAAGTTTGACCAAAATCTTCTTTTCTTCTCTCACCACCAGACATTGAATGCACGTCAATTGTGCCGAGTATACCCACGGTTGTGTTTATAAGGACACGTCCAGCATCGCTGGCGGCATGTTGAATTTTGAATTGAAGTAAGTCATTTATAACCGTAATAAAATCTCTTAAATTATTAAAAAAGTTATTGACTCCTTTTTCAGCAATATCTGGCATTACATTTTTGTAGCCTTTAGCTACGGGTCTCATCACAGAATTATCTACGACCTCATTAAAACCATAAATGCTACGGTTTAAACCCTCCATTGGATCTATATTTTGCTGGGTTGCGCATCCAAAAGTTTGGACCAACAAAAACAATAAAAAGAAATTTTTTAAGATTATACACATACTCTCCTATTATCCTTTAATGTGGCTTTTTTGCCTAATTTTTTTATAATTATTTCTCTAGTAAAGGTCGGTATGATGTTGTTTTTTTGCTACTTTCCAGCATTTTCATAAATTTTCAAAGCTTTTGCTCTTTGAGTTGCATGGTCAACTATTGGATAAGGATAGTCAACACCAAAAGTAATTGGAAAATGATCTGAATTTTTTTCATAAAACTTTAATGGACAATGAATTTCTTTTTTTGAAAGACCTTTAAGAGAAGGAAGATATTTTTTTATAAAATTTCCCTCAGGATCAAATTTTTCTGATTGTAATAAAGGATTAAAAATTCTAAACCATGGCTGTGCATCGCACCCAGTAGAAGCCGCCCATTGCCAGCCACCATTGTTAGCTGAAAAATCAAAATCGATAAGTTTCTCAGCAAAGTAGGATTCTCCCCAGCGCCAATCAATTAATAAATCTTTTACTAAAAAAGAAGCAACAATCATACGTAGGCGATTATGCATGTAACCAGTTTGATTAAGTTGACACATTGCAGCATCTATAATCGGAAAACCAGTCTTTCCATTTTTCCATGCGTCAAAAAAAGAAGTATTATTTTCAAATTTTAATTCTTCAAATTGAGGTTTAAAACTTTTATTGTTACAAACGTACGAAAAATTTGACAGTATTTGGAAATAGAAATCTCTCCAGATTAACTCGTTAAGCCATACCATTGCTCCTTCAGTATTTTTTTTGATGGCAATTAGTGCTTGTTCTCGTATCGAAATTGTTCCAAATCTATTATGCACAGAAAGATAAGATACCCCCTTCTTTGCCGGATAATTCCTTAGAGATTTATAATTATCTATTCTGTCTACAAAGTTATTGAGAAGTTTTTTTCCACCAAGCGAACCTGTTGGAATATTTAAATCTTTTAAGTTCGTTCTTTGAAAGCCTAAATCTTCAATAGAAAGCATATTTTGGTCTTTAAACTTAGCAAAATTATCCTTTTTAGTTTCACATTCATATTCTGTAATACCATCGATGTTTAATCTTTTTAAATGATTATTTCTGTAAGGAGAAAATACTGTATAAGGTTTTTGGGACTGGGTAAGTATTTCCAGTTCTTCGTACAATACTAAATCTTTGTATTGCATTAAATCGATATTTATTTTCTTTAAATTTTTAGCTACTTCATTATCTCTATCAATTGCGGATTTTTCATAATCTTTATTTAAGAATAGGGCTTCAATGCTATATTCTTTTATTAGGCTTAGAATTGTTTTTAGAGGGTTGCCATGCCGAACAACAATATCAGATCCTAATTTATTTAAAGTATCCCTAATCTCATGAATTGATTCCCATATAAATTCAATTCGCCTATCTTCTTTATCATTTAAATCATTGAGAATAAAATTATCAAAAATAAAAATACAATAAACATTTTTCGAATATTTTAGGGCAAAATGAAGGGCAGCATGATCATGCAATCTGATATCTCTTCTGAGCCAAACAATACTATTGTTATAAATTTTATTCACGATGGTATGGATGATTACTTAAAATAGTAGAACTCCTATATATTTGTTCAACTAAAAATAGTTTTATTAACTGATGAGGTAAAGTCATTCGAGAAAAGCTCAAAATAATATTCGCTTTATTAAGAATTGATTTATCTAATCCATCAGCACCACCAATTACAAAGATTAATCCAGAAAAATTTTCTTTCCACTTTGCAATTTTTGAAGCAAATTCTTTTGAATCAAAAAGCCTTCCTTTCTCATCCATGGCAATTACAAAAGAACTATCAATATTTGAATTAATCCTAAGTGCTTCTAGCTCTTTTTTTTGTTTAACACTATTAAATTTCTTTTCAGGTTTTAAATCTATTGATTTAATTACAAGTTGAGCCCCCAATTTTTTTGAGTAATTATCCACTAATATGGATAAATTTTTATCTTGTTTGTTTCCGATAGAAATTATTTTTATTGTAAACAATTAATTAAAAATTAGTTACTCGACCATAATTCTTCTAAGTTGAAATAAGCGCGGGTAGTAGGGGTCATGATATGGACAATAATATCACCAATGTCAACCAAGACCCAATCGCCATCTTTCTCTCCCTCTATTCCAACGATGTCTATATCCATCTGTTTCATTCTCTCGAAAACATTTTTTGCTAATGCTTTTGATTGTCTGGTCGAGCTTGCGCTAGCTATAATCATGAAATCAGCAATGGGAGTAAGTTTACGAACATCTAACGCTACAATATCGAATGCTTTAATATCCTCAAGTGCACTAATAATATGTTTTTTAATTGTATCTATTTTAGTCAAATTATGCAGCTTGCATAGCAATAGAATTTTTACTAACCGTTACTTTATTTTTTTGATTAACATAGACTAGGAGTGGTTTGTAGTTATTAAGTTCTAGTAAACTATAATCTGCATATGTAGCTATGATTAAAATATCACCAGGGTCTGCTTTATGAGCAGCAGCACCATTGATGGAAATAATTCCAGAGTTTTCCTCAGCAGATATGGCGTAAGTTGTAAACCGCTCGCCATTGGTGATATTATAAATAGAAATTTGTTCGTACTCTTTTATATTAGATGCTTTTAATAGATGAATATCAATAGCACATGAACCCTCATATTCTAATTCTGAATGAGTAACCGTAACACGATGAAGTTTAGATTTAAGCATTTTTCTTTGCATTTTTTACAGTATTCCAAAAAATTTATCGTGTCATTATAATCAGTTCATTCAATCTATGCAAAATTCAATATTATCTATTAATCGAATGTTATTTAATTTAGCTGCTCCCAGAACTATAAGTCTCTTATCACTTAATGTTGCATGTTTTAAGTCCCCCTGCCTCCTTACTGATATATATTCGACATCCCAGTCTGCATTAGCTAATAAACTTGTTATTTCTTTCTCACTTGCTTTATAATCATTTCTTAATTTTATGATTTCCGTCAGCTTTTTAAGTGCTAAATATAATTCATTTGCTTTTAATTTAAAATCATTTTTCAAAAGACTATTTCTAGAACTTAATGCAAGGTAATTTTTATCCCGAATAATATCCTGACTAATAATATTTATTTTTGGGTAATATTTTTTAGAAAATTCATCGATTATTATTAGTTGTTGGTAATCTTTTTTACCAAAAATAGCAAATCTAGGACTTATTAATTGAAATAAAATATTAATAATATTTATTACTCCCGCAAAATGCCCAGGCCTATATTTACCACAAAGGTCGTTAGCAAGTTTAGAAATTTTATATTGATCAGTGTGTCCAATGGATAATATATCTTTTGCTTTTGGTGAAAAAATTACACACTCAGGATAAGTCTCTTTTAAAAATAATTTGTCTTTTTTTATTGTTCGCGGGTAGTTATCGAAGTCTTTTTTGGAATTAAATTGGGTAGGATTAATAAATATCGAAACTAAAATATTTTTAGATAAAGACCTAGCCCTTTTTATCAACTGCAAGTGTCCTTTGTGAAGATTTCCCATTGTGGGAACAAATGCAATATCCTTATAATTATTGACAAAATCTTGTAAGTCTTCAATTGAATCTATGCAGCGTGTCATATTATTTACAAAGATTCTCTGATTTTTTTTATAAAATTAAGCAAAGAAGCTTTTGGAGATTCATTAATGTTGCTGACTTTGAATTTTTTAAATACATAATTATTTTCAGAAATCCCTATTAAGTCATGAAGAATTTCTACGGCACCGTCACATTTTAAAGAGGACCGAAAGCCTATGGTAGGTATACTTATATTTTTTGTTATAAGTTCATCGGCTAACTTTCCTGTCATTGACAAGACAAGCATACTAGCTCCACATGCTTCAATACTTTTTGCTTTGGCAAGTAAATCTATAGCATTGTATCTTTTTTGAGGTATATCTTTAGTCTGTGGAGTGTAACCTATATGTCCACAGACTTTAATATTACAATTCGTTAAGTGATCAATTATATGGTAAACCTCAATATCACCTTCAATTTTTACCATATCAGCTCCAGCATCTATAAGTTTTAATGCATTTTTTTTTGCTATTTTTTTAGAAGTAAATGAGCCATAAGGCATATCAGCAATAATTGGAATAGACTTAACTCCACTTTTAACTGCTCTTGTGTGGTATTCAATATCTTTAATATGTACATTTTTAGTAGAATTACTTCCGTTAACATAAATTCCCAAGGAGTCTCCGACAAGAAGCGCATCACACTTATATTTTTCTAACCATTTAGCAAAAGTTGAATCGTAACAGGAGACTATAACTAATTTATTTTTTTGACTTAATTTATTTATATGCATTTCTTCAGGTAAGTCTTGGGTTAAAGTATTCTCTAATACTAGATATTGACAGGATTCGCTCTATGAGCATATTAAGTGATGATTTATCTTTGAGAATATCTAAATTCTGATTATTTACAATTAAAACGTTTGAGTTATGATCATTATGAAAATAACTGCTGTAAGATTCCGCAATTCTTTCTAAATATTCAGTAGAAATTCTTTGTTCGTACCCAATATTTCTTTTTTCCACCCTTTGTCTTAACAGATCAACTGGAGTTTGAAGATAAATTACTAAATCAGGCGTAGGAGCTTTTATTTCAAGGTGCTTATAAATTTGATCATAAAGCTTAAATTCTTCGTTATCTAGATTTAATCTAGCAAATATAGGGTCTTTTTGTAAAAAAAAGTCAGCAATTACTCCATTTCTAAAAAAATCTTTTTGTTTAAGTTCATTGATTTGATTAGCTCTTTGAAACAAGAAAAATAATTGAGTAGGTAATGCATAATGTTGCATGTCTTCATAAAATTTTGGCAGGAAAGGATTCCTTTCTGCTTTTTCGGAAAACATATTGGCGTTAAAATTTTCTGCAAGAAGTCTAGCTAATGTTGATTTTCCAGAACCTATCGGACCTTCAACAACTATGTAAGGATATTTTGCAAAAATATTCATGACTCTATTTTTTCAACAATATCTTTAGGTGCTTTAGCTATTAGTTTTTTAATTAAACCATGAGGCTTAATTTCAATATCAGGGTCAATTTCAGAAAGTGGAAGAAGGACAAATAGACGTTCGTGCATTCTTGGGTGAGGGACAATTAAGTTATTTTTTGTAATATGCATATTTTTAATCAGTAAAATATCAAGATCAAGAGTTCTGGGTCCATTTTTTTCTTTTCTAATTCTACCGAATTTTTTTTCAATTTCTAATAAATATTTTAGTAATACATCGGGACTTTCATTAAATTCAATGGAGATTACAGCATTTATAAAATGTGGCTGGTTAACAAATCCAACGGGCGCCGTTTTATATAAGCTAGATTTTTTTAAAATATTTATATTAGTAATATTGGCAATAAAATTAATTGCATCTAAAACTTGCCTTTTAGGATTTCTTAAATTACTTCCTATACCAATAAAGATATCCTTCATTTATTTTTAGTTTTTTTAATTAAAATACTTTTGGTCTTTTCGTCTGCATCAACAAATTTAACCCACCATTGGACCATATTATCCTCTTCTTCACCCTGTTTATTTCTTAATAAAAGAAAATCATAAGCAGCTCGAAAACGTGGATGGCCTAGTAAACGATAAACTCTTTTGGGATTAATTTTTTTAAATCTTGGTTGCAGTCTCCAAATTTCACTCATTGTAGTAATGAATCTTTTTTGAATGGGAAATATTAAATATTGCTTAGTGAGGACTTTATTAATGGCTGTATTTAGTGCTACAACTTCATTAATACTAGTTTTTTTCCTTTTCTGCCAATCTTGATTTACTTCATTCCATAAAAAAACTGCAAGAAGATACCCAGGATTTACAGACTTATCATTATGTACTCTAAAATCTGTATCTTTCAGACCCTGCGTTATAAAACTATGAGCCTGTTGATTCGTAGATTGAAGCATTGGAAAGAATCTTTTTGACAGATTAAAATCATTTAATAAAAGTACACTTTGCAGTGCATGACCGTTTAGAAATAATTTCATCACTTCATCAAAAAGTCTTGAATATGGAATATCATTAAGTAAATTTACTTTGGCATGCATCACTTTTCTCATGCTTGGACTGATTTTTAAGCCTAATTTTGCAGAGAATCTAATAGCCCTTAAAATTCTAATTGGATCTTCCTCGAATCTAAGTTCAGGATTTCCAATAATAGCTAATTTATTATTTTTAATATCTTTAACCCCACCATAAAAATCAATGATATTTTTATTTACAGGATTGAAGTAGATTGAATTGGAGGTAAAGTCTCTTCTTTTTGCATCATCTTTTATATTTCCGTAGGAATTATCTTTAGCAATTCCATTAGACATAATTTCTTTTTTTTGAGGTTTTGATCTGAAAGTGGAGACTTCAATAATGTCTCTTCCATTAAAAACGTGAACTAATTTAAATCGCCTACCAATAATCCTTGAGTTGTTGAAAAGACCTCTTATTTCTTCGGGAGTAGCATTTGTTGCAATATCAAAGTCTTTGGGATTTTTGTTTATAAGAATATCTCGAATTGCTCCTCCAACAATATAAGCTTCATAATTATTTTCTTGAAGTTTATCTATAATTTGCAGAGCATCAAGAGAAATTTTATTAATATCAATTTTATCTTTAATAAAAAAAGCACTAACAGTTTTTAAAGAATCAATTAAATTAATACTCATGCATTTCTAAATATTTTTTTGCCATAAAATATCATCAATTTTTTTTGAGTGATTAAGATACCTGGCTAATACGAATAAAAAGTCAGAGAGACGATTTATGTACTTTAACGAAACTTCATTTATTATTTCCGTATCTTTTAGCTTAAATAAAATTCTTTCTGCTCTTCTACAAACTGTCCGTGCATGATGGCATATTGCGGATGCTTTCGAACCGCCAGGTAATATAAAGTCTTTTAACGGTTCTAAATTTTTATTCATTTTGTCAATACGATGTTCCAGGAACTCAACTTTTTCAGTTACTATTTTTATATAATTAGGAATAGATAATTCTCCACCAATATCAAATAAATCATGTTGAATTTTTAACAAAATTTGAGAATGAGTTTCGTCTATTTCTTCAGTAAGTAAAAGACCTATAATAGAATTAAGTTCATCAATACTCCCGAGCCCGTCAATACGTGGACTATTTTTGTGCACTCTTGAACCGTCTCCTAAGCCAGTTTTTCCTTTATCTCCAGTTTTTGTATAAATTTGTGTTAATCTATTTGCCATATTTTTCCTTTAGCATATTGTACATTAAGCTTTTACTAAACCAATTTTAAAATAAATAATAATTGAATATGAAAAATTTTTTACCTATTGGTATTTTTGATTCCGGGGTAGGAGGTATTTCAGTTTTACAGCAGATTTACCAACTACTTCCCAATGAAAATATTGTATACATTGCAGATTCAAATTACGCTCCTTATGGGGGGAAAAATTTTGAAGATATAAAAGATAGAGCTTTTAAAATAATTAATTTTTTAATTAAAAATCACGATATCAAGCTTTTGATTATTGCATGCAATACTGTTACGGCATGTTGTATTAAAGAAATAAGAGAAAAATATACTATTCCAATTATTGGCATGGAGCCTGCAGTAAAGCCTGCAATTAATGCAAGTAAATTAAAACGTATTGGTATTCTCGCTACTAAAGGAACTTTAAAAAGTACTAAATTTGCTGCGTTATTAGAAAGCTATGATGGCGAAGCTCATTTTTATACTCAACCATGTATTGGACTTGTTGAGCTTATCGAGATGGGCAATTTTGAATCGATCCAAATCAAAGAATTAGTTTATAAAAATTTATTACCTTTGAGAAGATATAACGTTGATGTTATTGTCCTTGGATGTACCCACTTTTTTTATATCAAAGATATTGTAAATAATTATTTTTCTGAATCGGTGATAGTCATAGAAACAGGAAAAGCTGTGGCTGTAAGAACTAAAAATATTCTTTACCAGAATAATCTATTAAATACTAAGCAAAATAACTCTTCTTTAATTTATTCAAATGGTACTTCAAAGGTGCAAGAAGTTATAAAGAGAATAATTCCTATGAAAAATTATCAATTATCTTTATGTAAAACTTTCTAAATTTATAAAATATAAGTTAACCACTTTTTATATTTATCATTTCTACCTTGCACTATATCAAAGTATAAAGATTGAATTTTGTGAGTAATTTCTCCTTTTGCGCCATTGCCAATATTTCTTCGATCAAGTTGTTTTATTGGTGTAACTTCTGCAGCTGTTCCTGTAAAGAATGCCTCATCAGCAGTATAAACCTCATCGCGAGTAAGATTTTTTTCTATTACTTCAATATTCAAATCCTTTGCAATGGTTATTACAGAATCACGAGTAATACCCTCTAATGCACTTGTAAGTGTGGGAGTAAATAATTTTCCATTTTTTACTATAAATATATTTTCTCCAGAACCCTCACAAACGTAACCTTGAGTATCTAAAAGTAATGCTTCGTGATATCCGTCCGCAGTAGCTTCTTGATGGGCAAGTATGGAATTCATATAGTTACCGTTTGCTTTTGCTTTACACATTGTGACATTAACATGGTGTCGTGATAAAGAAGAAGTTTTTACATTAATACCTTCATCAATTGCTTTTTTCCCCATGTAAGGCCCCCAATGCCATGCAGCAACTATTGCATGGGTTGTTAATTTATTAGCAGAAATTCCCATAGCTTCGGAACCATAAAAAGCCATAGGCCTAATGTATCCAGAACTTAAATTATTTTGCTTAACAGATACTTTTTGGGCTTCATTAATCTCATCTTTTGTAAAAGGCATTTTCATACCTACAATATGAGCAGAATTAAAAAACCTATTTGTATGATCCGCAAGTCGAAAAATTGCGGTACCATTTTTGGCTTCATAGGCTCTAACTCCTTCAAAAACCCCAAGCCCATAATGAAGTGTATGGGTTAGGACATGAGTTTTTGCTTCTCGCCAAGGAACAAGCTTCTTGTCATACCATATCAAACCATCTCTATCTTCCATTGAATTGGGTATTGCCATATTTATCCTTTTAAATTGAACTCTAATTGTTTGTTAATGACTCAAGTTAGCATGATAAAATGAATTTTGATTTAGAGGAACATATATGTATAAAAAAATAGTACTTATTACTTTTTTCGCTTTAATTTTTGGTTGCTCGAAGAATTCAGGTTATAAGTTTACAGGATCTGATATGTCTAAATATAATCTAGTATCAAGCTTTGAATTAATGTCTCATAACGGAAAAATAACAACTACAGATGAATTTAAAGGTTCTGTTGTAGCTCTTTTTTTTGGATTTACGCACTGCCCAGATATTTGTCCAACCTCTATGCAAGAGCTAAAACTCATTAAGAAAAATTTAGGTCCATTAGCAGAGAATTTTCAAGTTTTATTCATCACGCTTGATCCTGAGAGAGATAATCAGAATTTATTAAAACAATACGTACCATCTTTTGATGAAAGTTTCATTGGTCTAACTGGAACAGAAGATCAAATTACAAAAATTGCTAGTCAATACAAAATCTTTCATAAGAAAGTTGGAGAGGGTCAGGCTTACACTATTGATCATTCATCTGCTATTTATGTTTTAGATAAAAATGGCTTAATTAAAGTAAGGTATCCTTATGGTTCGGATGTTAAAGGAATGACGAAGGATATTAAATACTTAATATCAGTCTAATCTATACAAATTTATACCCTGTTTTTTCAGATACGATTCAGCCTTTTTATAGTGAGGGTATACGTTTTCAACTAAATTCCAGAAATTTATGGAATGATCCATATATTTGAGATGGCATAATTCATGGCATATAACATAATCAATTACCGTTGATGAAGCCTGAATTAATCTCCAATTTAACCTTACTTCCTTCTTGCTGTTGCATGTACCCCATCTTGTTTTTGCATTAGAGAGATACACCTTATTCACAAAAAAATTATATTTTTTACAATAAAAATTTATTCTTTTATTAAACTCCTCTAATGCATAGCATTTTATCCATTTGAGGAAAAAATCCTTTTTTTGTTTTGCATTATCATCTTCCTTGAATGTAAAAAAACAAATACCGTCTTTAATCATTATATTTTTTTCATGTCCTATTAACGTCCTAATTATTACTTCATTATCAAATAACTTAAAGCAAGAATTATTTACAATTTTAAATTTAGGAAATTTGGGGGAGATGGATTTTAACTTAGAAATTATCCATTGACTTTTTTTAAGGATTAATTTTTTTATTTTGTATTTACTTATAAATATAGGTGCATGAACAGTAAGCCCATTTGTGGATATCTTTAAACCGACTGACTGCCTTCGTGTTTTTTTTATATTATATTTTAGAGTTTCTCCGTCAGGAAGTATTACCGAGTCATTTGAATTTAAATTAAACATTTAATTTAAGCATAGTTTTTTCTATCCATTTTTTTGCTTTGTTATTTAGTTCATTAACCTTTAATCCTTCTGATTTAATTGGCTGTCCTATGATAACTTTTATTTCCCCAGATTTTTTTATAAAAGAATTTTTTGGCCAATAAAATCCAGCGTTGTGTGCAACTGGAATAACATCTAATTTTGATTGGGTGGCTAACCACGCTCCACCAATATGATATTTTTTTTTCTCAGTTGGTTTAGTTCTTGTTCCCTCTGGAAAAATTACAACAAAGAAACCTTTCCTAATTCGATCTAACCCTTGTTTTAAAATTTGATCCAATGCTTTTTTACCTGATCCTCTATCAATAGCTATAGGAGATGACATTGCTAAACCCCAACCAAAAAAAGGTAACCACAATAATTCTCTTTTAAGGACCCATACTTGGGCTGGGAAAATTTTTTGTAATGCCAATGTTTCCCATGCTGATTGGTGTTTTGAAAAAATTACACAGGGTTTATTTGGGATATTTTTTACACCAATTACTTTGAATGTAATATTACAAGTTATTTTCAGCCAAACAAGTATTGATTTTGCCCAAATAGCAATAAATTTATTTCTATTAATCGGACTCAAAAAAAATGAACATATAGCAAAAAAAGAAAAGAGGATAGTAAAAAACCACATACCGATTTGAAAAATTAAAGAGCGAATAATACAGGCCATTTAAAGTCCTTCAATAATTTTATTTGCTGCTTCAAATAGGTTATCAAATATTAAGGTATTTTTCGGATATTTTTTTTCACGTAGTGTAGTTTCACCATTACCAGTTTTAACTAAAATAGGCTGAGCATTTACTTTTTCATAGGCTTGCAAATCTCTTAATGAATCACCAACTGCCGGAATACCATCTAATGGTATTGAAAATCTTTTTTGTATTTCAAGTAACATACCAGGATTTGGTTTGCGCGACTCACACTTGTCATCGTTACTTGTACAATAAAATATAGCATCAATTGAACCTCCAAGCTCAGAAAGCATACTTATCATTTTTGTATGAATATTATTAAGTGCCTCAATATTAAATAGCCCTCTTCCAATACCCGATTGATTTGTTACCAAGGCAACTTTAAAGTCATTTTGATTAAGTAATGCTATTGCTTCTAAGCTATTAGGAATTGGAATCCATTCATTTGGGCTTTTTATGTAATTAGCACTATCCTGATTGATTACCCCATCTCTATCTAAAATGATTAACTTCATTAGCTTGATAACTTAGAGATATCAGCTACACAATTCATTTCTTTGTGTAATTTAATTAAAAGATTATGACGATTTACTTTTACCTTTTCATTTTCAGAATTAACCATAATCTTCGCAAAAAAGTCATCAATTGGATCTTTTAGCTCAATTAGCAAAGTAAGAGCTTTAACATAGTTATTTATCTTTAAAGCTTTACTTATATCTTGGCTGGTTTTATTTAAAGCTCCATAGAGATTATTCTCTTCTTTTGCTTGAAAAAGTTTAATATCCACTGCATTACTTTTATGTATATCATATTTTTTAAGAATATTAGTTACTCTCTTATTGGTTGCAGCAAGGATATCCGAACCATCAAACTCATTAAATTTTTTAACTGCATCTAATCGATCGATAATATCATGTAATTTTATAGGCATTATTCCCATTACTGCATCGATTTGTTGTGAGCTATAATTATTATCTTTAAGATAGTTTTTCAATCTATCATTAATATATATTTTTAACTCATCAGAATTTGAATCCTTATCTTTGGGATAAAATGTATCAATCATTTCAGTTATATCAAGTGGAATTTTTTTCTCAATTAATATTCTTATTAAGCCTATAGCATTCCTTCTTAAGCCAAAAGGGTCTTTGATTCCAGAAGGTTTTTCATTAATTGAAAAAAGACCAATCAATGTTTCAGTTTTTTCTGCTAATGACAACATATCGCCCAGTGTGTCTGTTGGAAGATTGTCTCCAGAAAATTTTGGCTTGTAGTGATCTTCAATTGCGTTTGCAAAACTTTCCGAGTGACCCTCTTCAATCGCATAATACTTACCCATAATACCCTGAAGTTCTGGAAACTCTCCTACCATTAGACTCAGCAAATCTGCTTTGGAATGAAATGCTAAATTCTCAAAGTTAATTTTTTTTGAAAAACCTAATTTTTTTGAAAGATAAACTAATTTTTTTGTAACTCTAAGCGCTCTATCATGTTGACTACCTAATTTATTATGGTAAGTGATTGAATCCAAATTTTTGGAATATTTATTTAGAGTATGTTGCTTATCTTTATTGTAAAAAAATTCCGCGTCTGAGAGTCTTGGCCTAATAACTTTTTCATTCCCATGAATAATATGATGACTATTTTTTGGTTTTATATTCGAAACTATTATGAAAAAATTAGTTAATTTATTCTTATTATTGAGAATTGGAAAATATTTTTGATTGGACTTCATAGTCAAAATTAAACATTCTTGAGGAATATTTAGGAATCTCTCTTCAAATTTACCAATTAAAATATTTGGCATTTCAACTAATGCAGTTACCTCATTAAGTAAATTATCATCATCAAGTACATGAAATTTTGGATTTATTTTTTCAACATTAATAGTAATTTCTTGAGATATTTCTTTTTTTCTTTTCTCAAAGTCGACCTGAACTAAACCTTCTTTAAGCATAGTTTTTTCATAATCATCTGCATGTTTAATTACTATAAAATTTTCCTTAGATAAGAACCTGTGACCAATAGTATGATTGGAAGATTTTAATCCCATACACTCTACTTTTATTGTAGAGCCTCCATAAATAACTATAAGATTTTTCATTGGTCTGACAAAATTTACTGTAGTCCATCCATCAGATAGTTGATAACTCATCAGCTTTTTTATAGGTAAATTTTCTAAGCTTTTGCTTATAATATATGGTATTTCATAGGAGAGTTTTTTTCCTAAAAACTCTTTTTCAATATATAAATTACTTTGATTCTTTTCTTCAATAGTCTGAATATTTTTAACTGATGATAGATCTTCATCTAATGAAATTAATTTTTTTTCTAAAGCATTTGTTGGATTTCCACTGGCATCAAAACCAATGGACGATGGCATAAGTTTTATAGATTTTTTTTCAGTATTTCCTTGTGATAAAACATCTTTTACAAGTACTCCTAATCTCCTTGGTGTGGAAAAAAAATCAAAATTAATACTTTGACTTAATTTCAAATCATGAATTGAGGTTGCTACGTTTTGAGCGAAATTTTCACTCAGAGACTTTTGGGAAAGAGGGGGCAATTCTTCGGTCAAAATTTCTATTAGAAGATTATTTTTCTGCATTTTTCATTACCTTTATTACTTCTTCCGCATTACCTCTTTCCGCAAGAGGAAAGCCTAAAACCATCCTACTATCTAGGTAAGCTTTAGCAACATCTCTTGAAATATTTCTTATTTTTGCAATATACTCAGCTCGCTCAGTTACTCCAATTACACCTCGAGCGTCTAATAAGTTAAAAGTATGAGCTGCTTTGAGAACTTGCTCATATGCAGGAAGTGATAATTTTTTTCCAACTAAATTTGCTGCTTCTTTTTCATAGTTGTTGAATGAACTAAGTAAAAAATCAGGGTTACTGTGATCAAAATTATAACTACTTTGTTCTATTTCATTTTGTAAAAAAGCATCACCATAGTTAATATTACTGTCCCACTTGATATCGTAAATACTATCAACACCTTGAATATACATAGCCAATCGTTCCAGACCATATGTTATCTCCCCTGTTATTGGCTTACAGGTTATGCCTCCCACTTGCTGAAAATATGTAAATTGCGTAACTTCCATTCCATTTAACCAAACTTCCCATCCAAGACCCCATGCACCCAATGTTGGGTTCTCCCAATTATCCTCGACGAAGCGGATATCATTTTCTTGTAGATTAAATCCAAGCCACTCTAATGAACTTAAGTAAAGATCTACAATATCCTCAGGCGATGGCTTAAGAGCTACTTGGAACTGATAATAGTGCTGCAGGCGGTTCGGATTTTCACCGTATCGACCATCTTTTGGTCTTCGGCATGGTTGAACATAGGCAGCCTTCCATGGTTCTGGACCTAATGCCCTTAAAAAAGTAGCTGTATGAGAAGTTCCTGCACCCACTTCCATATCGTAAGGCTGAATTAAAGTACAATTTTTTCCATTCCAAAAGGATTGTAATTTAAGAATAATTTCTTGAAATGTTAGAACCATAATTATGATTTATTTTGATAATTGTGCATTTTTCTGAATCCTTATTTTACATTAAAGGCTAATTCTTGCTAATTTTTCTTTTTAAAATCCAAGATATTAATATGAAAAAAGAAAAAATAATGATTGGAAAATTACCATATTTTATATAAGGAGTAATACCCCTATATCCCTGAGCATAACTATTTAGAACCCCTTCCTCAAAAAGTGGAATCTGATCTATAATCTCACCTGAAGGACTTATAACTGCAGTTACGCCTGTATTAGTGGCTCTTATCATCATCCTACCAGTCTCAATAGCTCTAGCCTGCGAGATTTGCAGGTGTTGTTGGGAGGCAATTGATTCACCGTACCATGCATCATTACTCAAATTTACTAAAATATTTGCCTCTGGTAGGGACTTTATTATTTCATTTCCAAAAACATCCTCATAACAAATATTTATAGCAATTTGATTGTCTTTAATCGTAATATTTTCCTGATACTTGTCACCTCTTGATAAACTATTAAAGGGAATATTTAGCCAGTTTTTGTAGACATAATTCAAAATATTCTTAAATGGAATAAATTCTCCAAAAGGGACTAAATGATACTTTTGATATTTTTTCTCTTCATATTCTCCTATAGAGATAGCGCTATTAAAATATTTGCCATTATCTTTTTCAATTACACCGTAAATAATATTTCCATTATTTTTTTTAGCATGAATCACTAATTTTCGTTTAAAAAGGTCTGGAAGATTATGATTTAGAACAGGCACTGATGTTTCAGGTAAGATAATAAGAGATGCAGACGAATCCTCAATCATTGTTAAATATTTATGTAAACTCTCACTAACAAGAGCTCTATCCCATTTTTTATCTTGTTCAATATTGCCCTGAATTAAACTAATAGATAATGGCTCACCTTCAGGTACAGACCATTTAATTTTTTTTAGTATATGACCACCCAACCAAATACTAATAATAATCAATAAAAGTAAAATTCTTAATTTATGTTTTTTGGTAATTATAATTTTGTAGCAAGTAATTACTGTAAAAAGTAATAGAAATGTTACTCCATGAACGCCAAGAACAGATAAGTATCCAGATAATGGACTATTATAAACTTGGCTATATCCATATGATAACCAAGGAAATCCCGTAAAGATAAAACTTCTAATCCACTCAGCAATAGTAAAAAATGCGGGAAGAATAAGAAGTGAGTATTTATAATGAAAAGAATAAAGTGATATAAAAAATAATGATAAAAATATACAAAAAAATAAAGTGGACAGCGCTGCTAAAAAAGGCGGCATTTGTCCGAAAACATTTAGACTTATAAATATCCAATATAAACCACTTAAAAAAAACCCTAATCCAAAACTAATATACGGGCTGTAAGACGCATTGTTTATTTTATTTAGTATAAGAAA
>MDTG01255571.1_pt1 | contig 17148 bp, 17 predicted proteins | sample 811421 | NCBI WGS metagenome assembly MDTG01 (sample SAMN05326645, study PRJNA326480) | marine metagenome | isolation source: seawater | place: Pacific Ocean: South East | collected 2011
AGCGAGAATACAATATCTTTTGAATTGAAATTTATTTGATCTAGCTGATTCTGCTCATCGACAAAAATAATTTTCATTATTTGGTCCAATGATCAAGATTTCTATTAAATTTTTTTGATAAAAAATTTATCTCTTGATTAAATTCTTTTATTAAAAATTCTTTATCTTTTATTTCATTATGATTGCTTTTAATTAATTTATTTACATCATTATTTTCAATTTTTAATTTAGTATTTAATTTATTGATTTTAAAACCTAGACTAAAAATTTTATCAAACAGAAATTTAAGTATTTTATTTCCCAAAATTTTTTTTACTGATTTAGAAATTTTTTTTATAGAAGTTTTCCTTGGTAAGAAAACCCTATATCTGAAAAATAAATTTGAAAAGGATTTTTCTATATCAACTTTTGGCTGCTTATTTACAACTTTAAATTCATAACTATCAAGATTTAATTTTTCTAAATTTAAAAATAAGAATAGATCATTAATAACTTTTTTTGAATCTTGTTTTATATCATCATAAAATATTATTTTAAAATTTTTATTAAAATATTTACTATAATTATTTATATGATTTGAGTAACTATAAATAAATTTGTACTTATATCTTAATTTTTCATTGTTGGCATATAAAGGTAATTTATAATTATTTTTTTCTCTCATTTTTTGAGCATCCCAAGCTTCTCTAAAATCATTAATATACTCAAACCCCATTATTTTGTTGTGGTTGTGATAAGAATAAACAGCTTCAATAGGATTTCTAATAGTCAAAATTATCTTAGCGTCGCTGTTATATTTAAATATATTTTTGTATGCATTTGTAGCTAAGTACATAGAGGATTTCTCTCCACATTTAATATTCTTACTAAAGAGATTTTCTCCAAATAAATTATGATAAGTATCGATATCTTTAAACTCACTTAAATCAGATAACTCATCACCCATAAATACTGGTTCTTGTTCTGGGATGTAAATATTAGGATGTAAATTTAAATACTTACGTATAAATGATGTGCCAGATTTTGGTGCTCCAATAATAAAAAAAGATACTTTATTCATATTAATTACTTAATAAATTTTTTAAATAATTCTAAATCTTGATAATCATCTATATCTAATGAATTAATTTTTTTCATCATGTATATTCCATGCTTTCGTGAGATAATTTTTTTCTTTTTTAATAATGATTTTTTAAAGATATATATCGCACCATTTACAAAATAGCTTTTATGATAAGACTGCCTCAAAGAATTTTTTTTTTTTATAAAATATTTTATTTTATTTTTATGTAAATAGAAAGAATCTGATGGATGTTCGATAGATGGTGAGACTGAAAATAAACTTTCAAATGCCTTTTTATTAAAAATTTTAATTGACTCAAGCAAATCGTTTTTTGTTCTTAGGGGGGAAGTAGGTTGCAATATTACATAGTATTTAAAACTATGATATTTGGATAAGTATTTATCGAAATGTACTAAATTATCCACTAATTCTGTTTTATCACCCGATAATTTATTTGGTCTTTTATAATCAAAGTTAATTGAATATTTGCTAGCAATTTTTTTGATCTTACTAGAGTCGGTTAATACAAATTTATTTTTAATATTTATTGAGTTTAATATTTTAAATGTATGTTCTATTAAACTTTTATTTTTATACTTAATAAGATTCTTATTTCTTATTCCTTTGGAATTTTTTCTTGCTGGAACAATAAATGCAAAATCTTCTAGATTTATCACTGTATTTTGTTTATTTTTTTAGCCAATCTCGCATAAAAATCTGTGTTTTTTTTATAAAAAATTGGAATAGCAATTGCATTATCTAATAATTGTTTTGTTTTTTTTGTTGAAACCGAATCTTTTAAATTCAACATATGTCTCCAGTAATATGCGCAATGCCATTTAATAGCATCCGGTAAGTTTTTCGTTGAAATTTTTGATTTATGCAGAATTTCTAAAATTTTTTTTTTTTCTTTTTTGCTTTTAACAAAGAAAATGTAGTTATCATAATTTGATACCCCTTTGTGAGGCATTTTTCTTTTTTCAAACTTTGTTATATTTTTTTTTAAAATATAATATTTTTTTTTATTATCTTTCAGTAAAATATTCAGTTTTTTTAATTGCTCTTTTCCGATTGCACCTTGTAATTCAGTCATTCTGTAATTGAAACCTGCTATATTTACTTTATCATTTCCTCTAGAAAGATTTTTTATATTTTTATGACCATGGTCATGATATTGTTTGCAATAATTAAAATAATTTTTATTATTTGTTAAAATCATACCACCTTCTCCAGTTGTTAGTGTTTTTCCAAAATCAAAGCTTAAAACCCCTATATCCGAAGTATTACCTAAAAAATTACCATTATAAGTTCCACCAACAGACTCACAATTATCTTCCAAAATTTTTATTTTTTTTTCTCTAGATATTTTTTTTATACTATTCATATCACATGGGTATCCAAGCATATGGACTGGTATTATTACTTTAGTTTTTTTTGTAATTTTTTTTTTTAATTCATCAATATCCATATTTAATGTTTCATCGACGTTAACCAAAACAGGTTTTGCCCCACAATCTATTATAGCCTCTATTGTTGCTATAAAATTAAAAGCTTGAGTAATTACTTCGTCACCTCTTTTGACACCTAATGCCTTAAGACCTATTTTTATAGCTGCCGTTCCTGATGAAACAGCAAGGGCATAGTTTGATTTAAAAAAGTTTTTTGTTAAGTTTTCAAATTCTCTAACGTGAAAATTTTTTCTGATTTTTTCAAAACCATGGGCAAAAAGTATACCACCATTATCAAAAATTTTTTTTACAGCTAAAAATTCCTTCTTGTCGATTAATTCATATCCCGGCATATTTATTTTTGATTACCTTGCTTCGATTTGTTGCCTCAAACTTTTTTCGTAAGCTTTTATTTGTTTAAGATCATATTTTGCAAATTTATCTTTAAACTGAATTGTCCATCCTCTTCTATAACTTTTAGATAAGTTTTTCGAACTACCGTGAACAACTAGAGAATGATGAATTATTGCGTCACCCGGTTCTAATTCAGGCTGAGATAAATTAAATGATTTTAGAAATTTCATATCTGAAATTTTCTGAGAGCTGCCCTTGGCATAGGATGGATCATGTTTTAATATTCCAAATTTATGTGTTCCATCATAATAATGTACCGACCCATTTTTTTTTGTTGATTTATCTAAAGCTATCCAAAATGTTAACGCATTAGATCCATTAACTCCCCAATAAAAATTATCTTGATGATTAGGAGATGGAAGACCTTTTCTTGCAGGCTTTGCAAATAACTCACAGCTTCTAAATTCTGGGTATGAATTTAAAAAAAAGGAAGCAATATTTAATATTTTTTTTGAATTTGCTAATAATTTAATGTGTTTATTCTTTGCAAGCTCGTGAAAAGAGTTAACTTGATCCACTGATTTAATTTTATTATCTATAAAATTTATTGACCTAGTTTTTTCATTAGTACTTTTTATTTGTGATTCTAAATAAGTATTTATAATTTTTTTAACTTTTTGAATTTGCTGAGAATTAAATAATCTTTTATAAACAACCCAGCCATATTTATCATAATGATGTTTTAATTTTTCAAATTTTTTATTTTGTTTAATCATTTTTTTAAATACTGGCTAACATCATTCCATTTGTCAACAATTGGATAAGGAACAATTTTTTTTTTAAATTTCATTAATTTTAAGATAAGTTCATTCATATCATAGAATTTATTTTTGGGTATGTGTTTAAGAATAGTTGAATTAATGACATATATACCTGCATTTATATAGCTCATATTTATTGGTTTTTCCTCTATTTCTATTATTTTTCTATTTTTAATTTTTATCCTACCAAATGGATTTTGTGTTTTGTATTCTTTTATGACAACAGTCAAATCACTTTTCTCTTTAACGTGAAAATTAATTAATTTTTTATATTTTAAATCAGTCACTATATCACAATTGGTTATTAAAATTGGTTCACTAGTTTTATTTTTTAGTTTACTTAAACATCCCGCAGTCCCTAAAGGCTTATTTTCAACTATCTTGTTTATTCTTAAATCATATTTTTTATTTTCATTTAATTTTTTAATTATTTTATCTTTAAGATATCCAATTGAAATAAATACATTTTCAAAACCTTCTTTTTTTATTTTATTTAAAATAATATCAATCAACATTTTATTTTTATATTTTAATAATGGCTTTGGTATTGATTTTGTTAGGGGCATATTTCTTTTGCCTCTCCCACCAGCCATAACCAAGATAAAATTATTTATTTTTTGATTTGTTAAATTTGAATTTCTGGCAAAAACACCTATTATTTTTTTTTTATTAATTATGGGAATATGATTAAGAGTGAATCTATTCATTAATTTTAAAGCTTGTTCATATGACCAATTTGATTTAGCTGTTTTTGGATTCCGGTTAACTAAATTTTTTACACTTGAATTTAATGAGTAACCTTTTAAAATTCCAGATCGTATATCTCCATCTGTAAGAGTGCCTACAAATTCTTTTTTATTATTTATTATTAAAATGATTTGAAGGCCAGTATATTCTAAATTTTTTATTGCATCATAAATATTTGTATTTTCAAACATCAGAGCACTTTTCCAATTTTTCATATATCAATAAATTCTTTTCTTTTTAAATCTTTTAAATTAATTTTTTTTAAAATACTTTTAATTGTTTTATAAGTATCTTTTTTATAATAAGGATTTTTATAATTGTGTTTCTTGTTGATAAATTTTAATATTTTATTTAACAAATTTTTATCATTATAATCTGCATTAATTATACTTTTGCAAAAAATTCTTCCATACTGCCTGGATCCAATATTAATTGTATATATTTTAAAACTTGGAGCTTCTAGTATTCCACTTGAGGAATTACCTATAATCAAATTTGAATATTTCAATAAAGAATAATATTTTATATTTCCTAGGTTTTTATATACTTTACAATTAATTTGTTTATTACACATTTTTATAATTTTTTTGTTTAAAAATTCTGAGTTTATTTCATGAGAAGGAAGTGTAAAAATAAAATTAATTTTTTTTAATTTTTTAATAACAGAAAAAATATTATTTATAGCTTTTAAAGTATCTTTCTGATTAAAGATTTCATTATATAAATTAACCACTACGTTAGGTTTATTTAGATCTATATCTATTTGTTTTTCTAATATATTTTTTTCTAATATTTCGGTTTCTTTGATTATATTTGCTCCTAATCCACCAACTACATAAATATTTTTTTTATTTTCTCCTAGTTGAATTAATCTTTTTTTATTTAATTCATGAGATACCATATGAATATTTGATAATTTGCTAATAGAGTGCCTATAATTATCGTCTAGGCTATTAAATGTTTTTTCACCACCATGAATATGTAATATTGGAATTCTATTAATATAAGCTGATACAGTCATAGCAAATGTTTCATATCTGTCTCCTAATACAATAGCTAAATTGTATTTTTTATTTAAAAAAAAGTTATTTGTTTTTTTAGTTACTTCTGAAAAAGCATTTGCTATGTGCCAATTTTTGTCATTTTTTATATTAATTTTAATTTTTTTTGTTACCCTAATTTTATCTTTTAATATCTGATCTATTGAGTATCCAAAATTCTTTTCCAAATGTGATCCGGAGACTAAAAAATCTGTTTTAAAAAAACTATCATTTTGTAAGTCAAAAATAATTTTTTTTAACAAACCATATTCTGATCTAGAGCCACTAAATATACAAATTCTCATAAATAAATCATCTCATCTTTTCTAAAATTTTTTTTTGATTTTTTTCCATTAATTTTTAAAAAGTAAGATGGCTCAAAACCAATTTTACCAGTTCTTTTTGCAGTAATATTTCCATAACTAAATTTGTCTCCAACCTTTATATTTTTTTTTGCTACTAAAAATTTTCTTACAAACTTAATATTTTTTTTTTCATCTGAATAAATTTTTTTATTATTATAAATTTTTTCTGCATCTCTAATAGATAAAACAAAATTTTTGAAATTTTCTGGATTTAAACTTGAACTATGATCAGGTCCTTCTGCATTGTTGTCAAAAGTAAGATGCTTTTCAATTATTCTGGAACCGTTCAAAATTGAAATAATTGTTGCTAAATTTGAATTTGTGTGATCAGAAAATCCTATTGTTTTAAACTTTTTTTTAATAAGTCTAAATTTTTTTATATCAAATTCTTCTATTTTAGTCGGATAAGAGCTAATACAGTAAAGAGGTATTATAAAATTTTTTTTATTTTTTAAGTAATTTTTAAAATAAGAAATTTCTGATATTGAAGACATACCAGTTGAAAATATTATGGGGATATCTTTAAAATCTTTTATTTTATTTAATAAAAAAATATTTGTTATTTCTGATGATGGAATTTTTATAAAATCAACTTTAAATTTTTTCAAGTTTTCTAAACTTGTTTCATCAAAAACTGAAGCAGAGAATTTTATTCCTATTTTTTGGCAATATTGATAAATTTTTATTAGTTGTGAGTATTTTAAATGATACTTTTTAAGCATTAATTTTTGAGATATTTTTTTTCCCATACTTTTGGTTTGATATTTTGCCTTTAAAGCAGTATCTGTAACAAGCTCATCACAATTATACATTTGAAATTTTACAAAATCTGCGCCACTCTTTTTTGCAATTTTGACTAATTTTTTTGCTAACGTCAAACTGCCATTATGGTTAACACCAATTTCAGCAATAATATTAACTTTTCTTAATTTCTTTTTTGACAACATATTTAATGGATTTCGATATAAATTTTATGTCTTTATTTTTTAAAAAGTAACTACTTGGTATGCAGAGAATTCTTTTATAAAAGTATTCTGCATTAACAATATTATACTTTTCATATTTTTTAAGATAATTTTGCTTATGACAAGGATACCATAGAGGTCTTACTTGAATTCCTAAATTATTTAAATTAGTAACAATTTTTTTCAATTTAGTATAATCACAATTTTTTAATTCTAAGGAATTTAGCCAATAATTTGGATTTGTATCTATGTTGAATTTAATTAGTTTAATATTTTTATGATCTTGGAAATTTTTCTGATATAGTTCATGAATTAATTTTTTTTTTTTTATTATATTTGTTATATTTTTAAGTTGTCCTAAACCAATAGATGCATTGATATTAGTCATTCCATAATTATAACCCAATTCTTTATGTATAAATAATTGGCTATTTGATTTGCCCTGTGCAATTATTTTGTTGGCTCTATCATAATCATAACTTGACTTAAGCATAAGAGCTCCACCTGCTGAAGTTGTAATAATTTTATTAGTGTTAAATGATAAAATTCCATAATCGCCTTGCGTTCCTGCATGTTTTTTATTTTTATAAAAGGAACCAACGGCTTCTGCTGCATCTTCAATTAATTTTATATGTCTTTTTTTTAATTCATTTCTTAAGTTACTTAATTCAGAAATATTACCAAATACATGTGTGTAAATTAAAGCTTTTATTTTTTTTTTTGTTTTCTTATTAAATGTGGATCTGTTTTGAGTGTAAGTGTTATGTTTCAAAAATTCTAATATTTTTTTTACATCACAATTTAAATCTGAAGGATTATTATCAATAAATACGGGACTTGCGCCTAAGTATAATATTACGTTTACTGTTGCAATAAAAGTAATCGTTGGAACTAAAACTTCATCTTTATTTGTTATATTGGATAATATAAGACTTACGTGAAGAGAAGAAGTCCCTGAGTTTGTAAGAACCATTCTAGACTTTGTATATTTTTCTAGTTTTTTCTCAAATTTTTTTACATTTTTACCGCTTGGAGAAATCCATCCTGAACTTAAGCATTTTGAAACCTCGTTTCTTTCAAATAATTTAAGCTTAGGTTCGTGAAGAAAAATCATTTTTTTCATTATTTTTTAATAATAAAATTACCAAAACTCAAAAATTTTTTTGGGTTTTTTTGTAGCTTTAAAAAGTTAATAATTTCTTTTATTCCAAAATCTACAGTCTTAAAGGATTTAGTGGTCATTTTGCTAGATAATTTATTAAAGTTAACCCTGTAATCTCTTGGATCTTTTGATCCTTCAACTATTTTGAAATTAAAATCTGGTAAATATTTTTTGATTTTTTTTGCAATATCAATTTTTCTATAATTGTTTTTGTTTGAGCCTACATTGTAAATTGCGAATTTACTTAATTTATTTTTAAAATTAAGAAATGTATTTATAACTTTAATAAAATCTATTACATGACAGTATGGTCTCCAAGTCTCATGATCATATATTTCTATTCTTTTCTTTAAGAACGCATTTAATACAAATTCATTAATCGTTAGATCAAATCTAGGTCTAAGAGACATACCAAATGCAGTTGCAAATCTTAAAATTGTAGGAGAAAATTTTGATTTATTCCTTAAACTAAGAATATATTTTTCTATTTTTACTTTTTGTCTTGCATAAAGAGATATTGGTCTAAGCTTTGTATTTTCTTTAGCAATTTTGTTTTTTATGAAACCATAATTAGAACAAGTCGACATAAAAATAAGTTTTACGTTTTTGTTTTTGTAATAATCAATTATTTGCTTTATACCTTTAAAATTAATTTGGTCAGAAAGGCTTTTATACTTTTTAGTAATTGGGTCGCCGACTAATCCTGCAAAAATCACAACATAATCGTAATTAATTTTTGATTTAAATTTTTTTCTAATATCGAAATTAATAAATATAAAATTTTTTTTTTTTTTTAAATTTTTTATAGAATGGCTATTATTATAAACACAATTATCTAAGCAATGTACCAAATTTCCTCGAAATAAATGGTGATTACAAAAATTACTTCCTAAATAGCCTGCACCACCAATTACCAAAATTTTTTTTTGCATTTAATTTATATATTTCAAAGCCGGTATTATAGTATTTTTCTTAATAATTTTATTTTGCTTTATTATACTTCCGCTACCAATGAATGAATTCTTTCCAATTTTTACATTTCCCAATATAATTGCACCTGGTGCTATATGAACATTATCTTCAATTGTAACATCATGTTCAATTATAGCGCCTGTGTTAATTATACAATTTTTTCTAATTGTAGCATTTTTATTTATTACGGTCCTATGGAACAATATTGTTCCTTCATCAATAAAAGATTGTTTTGAAACATAAGAAGTACTCGCAATTATTTTTGGAAATTTGCAGCCTTTAGATTTATAATATTTAAACAAATTACCTCTTAGATTTCCTAATTTGAGCTGGCCTATTGAAATATGTAAATTTTTACCTTTAATTTTTTTTTTGCGGAAATCTTTTTCTGAAATAATTTTATAATTTTCAAATTTAAAAACTCTTTTATCAACAATATTTGAAATTTTAAAAATATTTCTTGTTAATAATACATCTATGCACGATACTGAATGTAAACCTCCTCCAATAAGCACTATTTTTTTCATAATCTAATTTTTTTTAAATTAATATTTGGAAACATTATCAAAACATCTATGTTTATCTTTAGTTTTTTAATATCCTTTATAATTTGCTTGCTATAATATGAAGTAATTATAATCAATTTTTTTTTCATTATTTCCTTTTGATCAATATTAAATATTTTAGTTGATCGATTGTTAATAGTTAATCCTTTTTTTGATTTATCTTTATCAACAATTAATGTTTTGGGGGAAACAGGTATTTTGTATAAATTAGTTGCTGCAATAGCAAAACCTCCGGCTCCCCAAAGCATTATGTCTTCTTGTTTATATTTTGATAATATTTTTTTAATAATAGATGAATTTTTATATATTTTTTTTTTAAAGTTTTTAAAACATTTAAAATCAGTATTAATTTTATTTTCTATTATATTGCTTTCTTTTTTACTTAATATTGCAATCAAATTTTCAGGTGTCTCAAATATATTAAATATTTTAAGATTATGATCGTTTGAAATTATTTTAAAACTTTTAGAAGAAAAATAATGAATATGCTGGAATGAAAAAACCTCTAATAAACCATTTTTTAAATAAAAATTTATATTTGGCACTTCTATGGCTAAATATGTGTTTTCTTTCATAACACTTTTTATATTTTTTATAATTTCGTCTATTTTATAAATATGTTCTAAAGTGTGTCTAATTATTATTAAGTCAAATTTTTTTCCCTTATACAATTTTTCATTAAAAAAATTTTTTTTTATATTTAGTCCAAATTTAATAGCAATATTTGCACCCTTGCTAGGCTCGCAACCATATAAATTAATTTTTGGATATTTTTTTTTAATTTTACTTAATATATAACCATCATAACATCCTATTTCTAAAATACTTTTAATTTTTTTAAAATTTAAAATATTAAAAATTTTTTTAAGAAAAAAATTATCCCTGGTTGGAGTAATTTGTTTAAGCAAAGCAGATGGATATTTATAAAACTTACTATAAATATTATCTATAACTTTTGGGTTTGCTCTGTTTTTTAAAAACAAATATCCACATTTTTTACATATTAATAACTCTAATTTTTTTTTTGAGGGATAATTATTTTTTTTCAAAAAATTATTATAACTTTCAAAATTAATTGGAAAATTTACAAATGGAAACAAACCAAAATTAATAAATTTTGATGGATTACATTTTTTTGAGATTGATAAACATTTTTCGCTTGTCATGACAAATAATTTGTATTTCTCTCAAATTTAAGTAATTCCTTTTTGATATCATATTTTTTTTTTGTTTTATAGAAGTAATGATCCTGATGTCTTGAAGAACTAAGATTTATTTTATTTTTGATCGCTTTATTAAATTTTAAATGTAATTCATTAAAAGAGTTTGCAAAAATATCATTGTTTCCATAATCAATAAAGTTTTTAACTAAACTTTTAAAATTAGGTTCATAATCATGAACTATAATTTTTTTTTTAAAATAAAGAGCTAAATCAACAACTGATGATGGTTTTGTGATAATAATTTTTGAATTTTTTAATATACTTTTTAATCCATAATCATTCAAAAATTCATAGAATGAAATGTTTTTATGTTTTTTTAATTTCTTTATAAAATTTTTAAATTTAGGTAATTTTCTAAAATCTTTAAATTTAGACTTAATAATAAATTGTTCATTGGGATATTTAATTGAAAGTTTCAAGATATCTTCATAAAAACTAAGTTGATTTTTAAATGAAACATCATACATCTGCTCATTTAAATTTTTTACTGAATAATCAAAACATAATATAGGGCTCTTTTTGAATATTTTTTTTTTTTGTTTCACTTTCATTCAAAAAAATATTTCCAATTACTTTATAGTTTTTGATTATATTGTTTTTATTATTTCTAAAATTTTTCTCACTAAATTTATCCATTACATATAGAGTATCAAAAATGTTTGAGTATAATTTCCAATTACAATAGATAAATCTATTTTGAACACTTAAAATTTTAATATTTTTTTTTTTCAAAATAAATGAGATGAGATTATCATAGCTGTAATCATTTGCGACCAAACAAAATTTTGTTTTACTAAATATATCATTATTGAATTCATCGTTTAATCTTCTAAAGGACGCTGCTAAAATGGAAGAGAATATCCACTGCAAAGGTGAGTGTATGAGATTTTTACTAAACTTTAACGGAAAAATATCTTTTAAGGTATTTCTACCATGAAAATAATAATTTAATTTATTTTTTTTATAAAAAATCTCAAAATCTTTCTCTTTTTGAAACTCTATATGCAGTACATTATATTTATTAAATATACTCTTTTTTTTTTTAATATAAAAAAAATCTTTAGAATAAATTTCTTTTCCATATACTGTTGTTTTATGTGGGTAAAAGATAACTTTAAAATTTCTTATTAATTTTTTTTTTAGACGTTTATTTTTAACTTTAAAAATTTTGTTTAATAAAAATAAAAATAACTTTTTAGAATTAAATGCTATTTTATAAATTGATCCTACAATTTGAGAAAAGAAGTTATAATATTTAAAATTATTAGCATTTAATATTATTAATTCTTTTAAATTAAAATAACCAAAAAAAATAAAAAAAAGTTTTTTTTTGTTTAAATATTTAATTAAATGAATTAACTCAAACAAATTGCTATCTACATTTAATTTATTAAGAATTATTGATTTTAGTTCTCTTTTATTAGCACCAATAATATTGGTTAAATCTTTTCCAAAATTTAAATTTACTAAACGAGAACTTTTTTCAATTATTTTATAGGTTTCGTTAATATAGAAACTATGAGAGCTCATTTTGATATCTAAATTTATATCAGAAAAATGATTTATTCTTTTTTTTGCAACTAATTTCTTGAAAAGCTTATTTTCTAAATTAGAACATTTAAAATATATTATTCTTATATTAAATTTACTTAAAAAATAAGAAAATATAATTAAAAAAAAATTTAATTTGTAAAAGATAATCATATTTTAATTATCTTCTTAGATCTTTATTCAATTTTATATTTTTAAAATTTTCCAAAAAGAAACTGCTGTTTAGTTTAAATTTTATTTCCTCTAAAATCTCGTAATAAATTTTAATTAATTTATTAATTACGATATCATTATGTGAAAAACTTAATATTTGAACACCATTATTTAAAACTCCTTTTTGAATTAATTTAGAAATCCAAAATATCCTTATTGCGTCTGCTTTAGCATTTTCTTGGTTTTTAAAATTAAAAATAACTTTACCTGAATAGCCACTTAAGTTTATGTAATCATTTAAAGCTAAATTTGTAATTTTTTTTTCTATTTTATTAATTATATTTGATCCATTTTTATTGATTTTTTGACAAATTTTATATTTATCAATTAATTTTAAAGTTGCTATTGATGCACTTAAGGAAAGTGTCTCACCTCCAAAAGTTAAGGAGTAAAAGATTTCTTGTGACTTTGACATTACTTCCTTAGATCCTACTAATGCAGATATAGGCAATCCATTACCCATTGCCTTAGAAAAACAAGATAAATCTGGAGTTATTCCACATACTTTTTGATAACCTCCTCTATCAATTCTAAATCCTGTAACTACCTCGTCAAATATTAACAATGAATTATTTTTTTTTGTAATTTTTTTTACTTCTTTTAAGAAGTTATTTTTGGGACTTTCTTTTGAAATTGGCTCCATAATAACACAAGCAACTTTATTTTTAAAAGTATTAAAAAGCTTTTTTAAACTATCAATGTCATTATAATTGAATCTGTGTGAGTAATTTCCTACGATATCTGGAATGCCATTGCTCATTGAAGTTTTACAAATATACCAGTCTTGCCATGCGTGATATCCACAAAATAGTATATGATTTTTATTTGTGAAGTGTCTTGCAAGCCTTATAGCTGCAGTAGTCGCATCATTTCCATTTTTTCCAAATCTTACAACTTCAGCTGATGGAATTCTATCACATAGCATTTCTGCTAATTCTCCCTCAAGGGTAGATGCTAGTGAAAATAAAGAACCTCTATTAAGCTGTTTTTTTATTTCATTATTAATTTCTTTATTTGCATGACCAACAACGACAGCACCTAGAGACATAATATTATCAATATATTTATTACCATCAACGTCGTATGCATAACATCCTTTTGATTTACTTATAGCGTATGGAGAAATATCATTTAAAAATAAGTCAAGTCCTTTACTAAAAGTTGATGGACCTGCCAAAAAATTAAAATTTTTTTTATATATTTTTTTTGATTTAATAAACTTCATATCTTATATTTATTTTATCATCGATATTTTTATAATAGTTTCAGACTCAATATTTTTTTTTGCAATTTTTCCAATAACTTTCTTAAATTCTGTAGTAGGAATTCCTGTTCCTGGACGAGCATATTTTATATCTTTTTCTTGTATTATTTCACCTTTTATAATTTTTCTTTTACTTACTATACTTCTCCTGATCATTTTTCTATTTTTTAATTCTTGATTTGAAAGAACTCTCTTATAATTACCTAGACTTTTTTCAATTTTTCTTATTCCTATAATAAGATCTTTCATTTCGTCAGGCTCTATTGCAAACGGATGATCTGGACCTTTGAATTTCTTATCTAAAGTAATATGCTTTTCTATAACATTCGCTCCAAGGCTAACTGCAGCAAATGCACTATAATTATCAATTGTGTGATCTGAATAACCAACGATATTAGTTAGTTTTTTTAAGTAAGAAATATTTCTTAGATTTACTTGGGGGTCTTTAGGTGGATATAATGAATTGCAGTGTAGTAAAACTATCTTTGAATGTCTGTTTTTTTTATAATATGAAATAGTGTCTTTAATTTCTTTTTCTAATCCCATGCCAGTTGAGATAATTGTTGGCATTTTATATTTTATTAATTTCTCATGAAGTTGATAATAGTTTAAATCTATAGACGCTATTTTAATTGCTGGTAAACCAAATTTTTTTAAAAATTTCAAGTCCTCTAATCTATGAATTGCGCTTAATGGTATCATTTTTTTTTTTCTTACATAATCAAACATTTCTTTAAACCATGATCTTGGCATTAAAATTTTATCTCTAGCGATTTCCCACCAAGGCTTCAGACCATACAAACCTTCAAGCTTAACATCGCGAGTTGTCTCTTTTTTTGAAAAAGCTTCTTCAGCATCATAAATCTGAAATTTTACTGCATCAAAGCCTGCTGAGTGACTAGCATCAATAAGTTTTCTAACTGTTTTTTTTGATCTATTATGGTTTGAACCAATTTCAGCAATTGTGAATGTTGGTTGCCCTTTACCAATTTTTTTATTTTCTATTTGAATAATATCTTTCATTTTTTTTTTTTATATTTGTTACAAATTTTAATAACATCTCCAAAATTTCTTATTTTAATTGTATCCTCAAATGATATTTCAATTTTAAGATTTTTATTTAATTCTGATATTAATCTCAAATGCCCTAAAGAGTCCCAAGTATTAATCTTTTCTGGAGACGATTTATTATCAACTATTTTTTTAATTTTAAAAATTTTTTTGAAAATTTTTAAAACTTTTTCTTCAATATTATTGGGCATAATAATTAATCAAGTGTGACTATCTTTTTTCTTGGAATATCTAATTTAGTAAGTGACTTTATAATTTCATCAACAAAAAAATATGAACATATGATAATTTTATCTAATTTTTTATTTATTAATTTTTTTGGTTCTTCTACAATATAATTTGATCCACATAGAATTTTACCCACTTTAAAATTATCATTATCTGAAACGCATTTAATTTTAGATAACTCTTTATTATTTAATAACGTTACTATTGTAGTACACAAAGCACTAGCCCCAAAAAGTGCAATATTAGAATTATTTTTATTTTTAAAAATAGAATGAATTTTATTTATTTTGCTTGCAAATTTATTTGAGATCAAATCTTTATTTACGAGCTTTATATTTGTTTTATTATTTTCTAAAATCTTATTTTTACTTACTGCGTGTATGAATAAATTGGGCTTACCTTCATGATAGTCTTTAATTTCAAATCCATTATTAATAAGTAAATGTTTTAATGATTTATAACTAAAGTAGGATAAGTGTTGGTGAAAAAATAATCCTAGCCCCCCGATTTTATAAATTTCATTCATATTTGGAACATCAATAAATATAGATCCATTGTCTCTTAAAGAATATTTTACACTTTTTAAGAAAAAATTTAAATCTTCAACGTGTTCTAAAAGATTTCTAAAAATTATTACATCAAAACTTTTTTTTGGGTATAATCCTGATTCATAGAATATGTTTCTGATCTTATTTTTGGGAAAATTTTTTTTCTGTTGTATGGTATCAATTGATGGATCACAACCATGAACATCGTGTTTTTGTTTTTTCAAAATTTTTAAAAGAAAGCAATCATAACAAGCTATTTCCAAAATTTTTTTTTTATATAACTTTTGTTTTTTAAAAAAATCATAAAATTTAAGAATTTCTCTCTTACCCATTCCACTCTTTACAGGAGATGGACAAAGATAATTTTCTGTTTCATAAATTTGATCCATTACTTTTTTTTTTAGTAATTTAGTTTGCTGTACAAGACCGCAAGAAATACATTGGCTTATTCTAAGTGGATGGTATTTGACACGAGTTATGAATTGTTTATCTAAAACTCCCCAATAAATTGGAAATTTTTTTACATTCAAAATATTGTTAAATTTATCGTTTTTACAACTTAAACATTTGTGGAACATTGTTATAGATTAATAATTATTAAATAGAGTTTTAATATACTAATTCAAATTTTTTGTAAAGATTTGTGAAAAAACAAAACTTTATTCATTTGCTGCTAACTTTTGATATCTATTTCTACTGATGCTCTCCCTAATATTTTACCACTTTTTAATTCTTGCAATGCTTCATTAATTTGAGAAATTTTATAATTTTTTTTTACGTATTTATTTATTTTTATCTTATTATTTTTCATATGATTATACATAATTTTCAAATCTTTCTTCATTTTTACACTCCCTCCTCTTAAACCAACTATACTCTGTTCGTTGAGAAGCAAACTTCTTGGTAAAAAATTCATCTCTTCATAATTTAATCCAACTATAACAAGTGTTCCACCTCTCCTGTAACCAGGTATGCATTTCTTTAAATATCCTAAAGATTGTTCTTGAATTTTTTTATTTCCAACAAAATCATAAATAAAGTCAAATCCTTGTCCTTTGGTCACCTTAAAAATTTTATTACTCAAATTTCTATCATTGTAATTAAGTATATTTTTTGCTCCAAATTTTTTTGAAAATTCTAATTTTTCATTGTTAATATCAACAGCAGTTATATCTTTAACACCTAAAGATTTTGCAGCATTTACTGCTAAAGTGCCAAGGCCTCCAACACCAAATATACATATTTTGCTTTTTTTATTAATTTCTTTATTATTTAAAATTGCACTGTAACCTGATATTCCGGCACATCCAATTATCGAAGAATATCTTAAATTTAATTTTGATGGTAGCTTAGAAACAAACTGAGAATTTAATTTAGAATGTTTGGATAAAGTATAAATAACAGAACTATATTTTTTATTATTTAATATAAAATTTGTATATTTAAGATATTTTGTTTTTTGATTTGATTGATATGGCATCCAGCTAATTAATACATTGTCTCCTATTTCAACATGTTTAACAAATTTTCCTTTTTTTATAATTACA
>MDTG01125432.1_pt1 | contig 17147 bp, 16 predicted proteins | sample 811421 | NCBI WGS metagenome assembly MDTG01 (sample SAMN05326645, study PRJNA326480) | marine metagenome | isolation source: seawater | place: Pacific Ocean: South East | collected 2011
GCAATATTTCCAAATCCAAAAGTTTCAGGGTATCTATAATTTCCATTTATTCCAAAACGTTTTGATTGATCTTGAATTGCACCTGTAATTACCTCGTCTAAAGTTGGCCTTGGGTGTCTTACATTAACCCATTCAGTAGTCAATAATTTAGGGTCAACTCCCCAAAACTTTTTACTGTATGGAATCATAAAATGTTCTGCTATCCCTTTTCCAAACATATAATATGTCCAATCTTCATAATTTTTAATTTTATCTGTTTGTGTAAAATCATTCTCAATAAAACCTATCAAACAATCTTTAACAATGTCAATTGGTAACCCATATGTGTTAGCTTGAAAAGGATATCTAGTCATAGCCCCATGAGAAACGATCCAAGCGTCTCTTTCTCTAAATTGTAAATTAGCTCCTATTTTTTCAAGTAATTCTAAAATATATTTATTCTTTGTATGCAAAACATGTATCCCTTCATCGAAAACAAAACCATTATCATTATGAGAACGTGCATGTCCTCCATGAAAAGAATTCTTTTCATAAATTATCCCGTTTGAATGATACCTAGCACTTAAGCCAGCTAACCCCCCTCCTAAAATTATTGGTTTTTTGATATTTTTTTTCATAAAATAATTTATATAGCTTAAAAAATTAATTATTTGATCAACAACAATTACAATCTTTTAATATTACTGTAAGTTTTTGAAATTACAGTATAAATTTTTGTTAAATAAAGTGGTGATAAAGTGTAAAAAATTATTGTGAATAAAAAAGAGGGTAAAAAGCTGTAAAATGGAAGAAATTTTATACCAAATCCAATTCTTTTAAAAATTATTTTTTTCAAAGAATACTTTTCTTCTTTATTCATTTTTTGTTTATAATTTATATTATCGAAAAGTTTATTTAACAACACATCCATTTCTAAAATATAACTTTTAAATCTTTTTTCGTTTTTATTAATTTTTAATCTTAAAAATGGAGCAATTTTTTTTCCATCTTCCTTTCCTAAAAAATGTGCAATACTTTCCTCCTGTATTCTGTTAGACATATCTGCCATTTCTTGAGAAAATTCTTTAGATTGACTTGCTTGGTGTTGACGCTGTAAAAGATGAAATTTTTCTACAATTCTAGCATCACACCTTTTTAGGGCTAACCTAGCTGTTACTTCAAAATCCTCAGCCCTGGTGTATTCTATTTTAAAGCCACCTGCACTAATCATATCTTTAGTTTTAAAAGCTATAGAGGGATGCCAAATAGGACAGATTCCTAATAAAATTGGGCCTAAAAATTCTCCATAATTTTTAATAGAAGAAGTAGCATTGTATAACCTTATTCCTTTTTCATCAATTATGTGTTCGAATGAACATACAATAGATGTTTTAGGGTTTTTTTCTAAAAAACCTAATTGTTCCTCAACTCTTTTGGGAAGAGAGATGTCATCCTGATCTGATCTAAGAACATAAGGAGTACTAATTAAAGATAAAGCTTTATTGAATGTTAGTGATACTCCTAAATTTTTTTTGTTTTGTACAAAATTAATTCTAGGGTCATCATATGATTTTATAAGTTTTACAACATTCTTGTCGGGACTAGCATCATCAATTATTAAAAACTCAAAATTTTTGAAAGATTGATTTAATATACCTTCAATGGCATCTTTCAAATGCGGAAGACCATTATAGACCAACATAAGTACGGTAATCTTATATTTACTCAAATTTTTTAAAATTTATATTTAATTATTATCGGATTTATAAATAAATTTTTTGATTAGGATAATATTCAGATAAGCAATCTCTTAAGGCAATTTTCCAATCTCTCATCATGTTCATGCCAATTTCATCTAATCTTTTATTAATTAATCTTTCACATGCTGGTCTTTCTGCAAAATATTCTTTGCTAAAATAATCAGAGGAAACCTCATTAATTTGAATATCATTATTTAATCCTAAAAGCGATACTAATTCTTTTGCAACTTCAAATCTTCCAGTTAGTCCTCCACAAACCATATTAAACAAACCTCTATGTTTACTTTCAATTAGAGCCATGCAATTCTTTGCAAAATCGTGTGTGTATGTTGGAGTTCCTAATTTATCATTTACTATGTTTAGTGTTTTGGAACCATCTTTAATTTGCTTAAATATTTTTTGAATAAATTTTTTGTCTTTTGACTCTCCACCTCCCATCATCCAACCAGCTCTACATATAATGTAGTCTTTCGCATTATTTTGAACAAATACTTCACCTAAATATTTAGAACGTCCATAATGACCTAAAGGTTCTGGTTTATCAAGTTCAGTGTAAACGTCTTTTTCACCACCAAAAATTCCTGCAGTACTTATATATAAAAGTGGAATATTTAGTTCATTTGAAATCTTTACAGCATGTTCAACTGATTTGGTATTAGTGTCGTAAGTAGAATCAATATTTAATTCACAATATTCAAGACCAGTATAGGCTCCTATATGAAAAAGAAAATCTGGATTAAATTCGGTGACATCGTTTCTGTAAGCATAATAATCTCTAAAATCTAAATAAGAAAGCCACTCTTCATTTACATCAATATCAGTACATTTTAAATTATATTTTTTACTAAACTCTTTGTAGAAAGCCAAGCCTAACATTCCACCCACTCCAGACATATATATTTTTTTCATACTTTTTAAAATTTAATATTATATTTTTATTTCATTTAAATCATTATAGGAATCATTTTCAATACTATAAACTATTTTATCGCAAATCTGACCGATTGAAAAAGAATTTTCTCCAATTAACATACTTGCAAATCTATCGTCAATATCTTTTGTGAAATTTGTTTTCATAAATGGAGGACAAATGTATCTTGAATTAATTCCAAAATTTTTGTTTTCAACATTCCAAATTTTAGACAAGCCTTTTAAAAAAAATTTATTTCCTAAATAAATAGAAGTTCCAACAGGTGGATTTATTAATGATTGAGATAAAATCGTAATGATTTCACCACTTCTTTTCTTTCTAAATCCTTTGATAACTTCTCCAGTTATTTTTATTACAGGTATTATATTTTTGGAAAATTCGTTTAAAAAGTCTTCACTTTCAATTTTTTGAAAGTGTTTATTTATAAAAGTTCCAGTGTAATAGTTATTTATTAAAATATCCAAGTCGAAGGAGTGAATTTTATTTACAAAATTATCTGTTTCCTTGGAATTCGTAAAATCACATTTTATTTTATGAGCGTTGGAATTCGTTGAGCATATAATTTTGGCATTTTCTTTAGATGAATTGTAAGTAAAAAAAATATTATTTTTTTTATCTCGACACAATTTTTCAACTAAAGACTTACCCAATCCAGATGAGCCTCCTGTTATTAATATATTCATTACAATAATTTTAGTGTAATTTTTCCATTCGAAATTACTTCATCTATTTGATTTTTAAATTTAAAATAAAATTCAATAAACCCAACAGAACTATGAATACTTATAATTTTAGCATTTAAAAATATGGTATCACCTAAGTATAATGGATTTTTAAAATTAATTGTTTGTGACAAAATCATAACATCTTTATGGGGCAGGCATTCACCAATGAAATATGATATAAAACAGTTTTGTAAGTTGCCTTGAATCACTCTAGATTTAAAACCTCTTTTTTTAGCAAATTCATCATTAACATGTAAAGGATTTTTATCGTTTGACACTTCAATAAACTTGTTCTGTAATTCTTTTGAAACATTGAAATTTTCAATAAATATATCACCAACATTAAAATCAGATATCATATTTTAGACTCAATTGCAGTTATCATTGCGCCTATATCCTTCCATTTTGATATTTCAGAGGATAAAAACTTAATATTAAATTTTTTCTCAGTTTCAACAATAAGCATTATGTGTACTAATGAATCCCATTCAGGAATATCGCTAGAATTGAAACTTTCTTCAATAGATAATTCCTCATCCTCAATTACATCTTTAAAAATTCTTGAAACTTTATTAAAAATATCTGTTCTATTCATCTTTTAAATTAATATGTGTTTTTTGAGAAAAACTCTTTTTCAAATTTAATTGAAATTTATCTTTCAATGATGAGAATCCTAATTTTTTATATAAATCTTTAACAATAATATTTTTTTTTGTTTCTACATATTCAGCATTTAAAAAATTATATTTGTTTTTAATAGCGAAATTATAAATGTAGTTCATAATAAATTCTTCCATTCCTCTTTCTAAAACACGACAACTCATAGCCCAATTCTCAATGAAAATTTCTTCTAATGAAACCTCATTAATTATCATGTAACTGACAACTCCATGTGATCCAAATTTATCGGTCAAATCAAAAACTAAACCATATTTTTTTTTAGATTGCATTATTTTAATTAATTCCTGCTCAGAATATCTAATCGTTCTCAAATTAAATTGATTTGATCTGTAAGATAACTGAGATACTCGAGGGATATTAAACCTGTTTAAATATTCAACTTTTGAAGTCATTTTAAGACTTTTCATATAATCAGTTAAATCTGTAAATACACTTTTAGTTTTTAATCTTTTATATTCTGTTTGATATAATTTTGTTCGGTTTTTGTCTAAGTTAGAAACTGTAGTTGTTTCAAATAAATTTTCATTATATAAAAATGATAAATAATTTGATGGATCTTTAGGGAGTTCTGGAACACTTATGTCTGGAATATTTTCAATTACAGAATTTCTTTCATAAGGATTGTCATCTAAAAATACCATGGAATCAAAACCAATATTAAGCACTTTTTGAATTTTCTTTATATTATCAACTTTAGAATCCCAATTAGCAATAAAAACTGAAATATCTTCAAGCTTTAATTTCATGTCTGGATGATTGATAAATACATTTTTTGCAATATCTTCATTATTTTTTGAACATATACAAATTATAATTCCTCGTTCTTTTATTTTTTTAATCCACATTTGAAAATCAACAAAAGATTTGCCGATTCCTAGATCTCCCAACTCAATATTTTCAATTCCGTCATCTCCAATTATTCCTCCCCACAGAGTATTGTCTAAGTCTAAGATTAAACATTTTTTAAAAATAGCGTTTTGAGCAAGTATTATGTCCAAGATATTATTTGATACCATAGGTAAAGAATCTAAACTTACTACTATACCATAGTTAATATAAAGAGAAGAGTCAAACATTTTATTTGAACCTATCTTGTTCTGAATTGAGGAAATATCTAAAATTGAAAGTCTATTAATATTTGAAAAATTATCACTAATCAACATATTTAATTTTCTTAATTGAAAAATAAATGACTCTTTAACTTTTGATGAAAAGTTTCCAAAAACATAATCATTTATTTCGTAAAAATTGAATAATATTATATTCATTTGAGAATTATCAATAATATGATTGATAAATTTCTTAATTCTTTCAAATTGAAGTTCAGCAAAACTTGATTTAAATTCTGATAAATTATATTCTTTTAGTAAAGAATGTGAAGATTCAAAAATTATACATGTATTAAATAGTTTATTATTAAAATCTGAATTAGGATTATAGATTTGATTTTCAATTTGATTAATTGGAGCTTCCCAAACATTAGCATTTAGTGAACAGTCAATTCCTGCCCCATGTATTGCTTTACTTAAAAATTGTGATGATTGATCACATAATAATGCAACATTTAATTTTTTAAATGAAGATAAATCTTTACTTTGATTTTTTAATATTTCTGAAAATGATTTCAAATGTAAAAATTGATTTTAATAATGTGCAAAGATATCAAATTTAAAAGATTTTAAAATCTATTAGTTATTAATTTTTTTAAATCCTAATGCCTGGTAAAATTTACTTGCTCCAGTTGTTTTTGGATGTACTAATAGAATTAATCTATTTATTTTAGAATTCTCGGTTAAATACTTTATAATAAATCCTAATACTGATGGTAAAATAAAAGCTCCTCTTTGATTTGGAACTGTAAATACACTTCCTAAATATGCACTTTCTTTATTAAAATGATGTTTTTTTAAAGGAGTTTTAATTAAAGGTGAATCAATTGCATTTTTAAAAACCAAAGAATAATGAATAATTTTATTGTTCTTCTCCATTAAAACGACTATAATATTTTCTTCTCCAATTTTTGAAATAAACCTTTTATCATACTCTTCTCTTTTACCAGTAAAAGGATAAATATCATTTTCAATTTTTATAATATCACCTTTTGTAGCAATCCTTATGTTAAATGTGGATGTGGTTTCTGAAAACCTAAATGAAAAATCTAAAATATTTATACCTAAATATATGAATTTGTACTTGTCAATTAAATTGTATTTAAAAAAATCGAATATTTTTTTTATCAATTCCAAAAATCCTTCTCTCATTAAAATTCTAAAAATTTTATTCATAATTAAATTAATTTTTTAATAATTTTATTATCGAAGGGTTCAAAGTATTTCATTCTTACTTCTTTAGAAAAGTTACTGAGTTCATTTTGAAAAGTTAGATTATTATTTTGGTAAAATTCTATATACTTGTGAAGGTCATAAACATTTAAAATGATTTTATACATTAAACTTGGAACATCTGAGGGGATTGGATTATAAAATAACCCATCTGTACTTTTTACAACTAAAACTGGAACACTAGAAGCAATAGATTCTAAACAAGTCCCAGATGCTTCACTTATTAATAAATCAGATTTATTTAATAAAATTTTAAACTCTTCATCATTCTTAAAAATAAAATTTTCTGAGAATTGCCCTGATAATTTATCAAAATCTTTATCAGGTCTAAAAGCAGGATGAGTTTTAATACAGAAAGCCTGTCTGTTTTTAGAATTTTCAAATTTATTCTGAAAATCAATTAATAACTTTAGAATAGTTTTAGAAACCTTTAAGCTAATTGGTAATGAAACTAGTATTTTAAAATTAATTTTTGAATTCATTTTTTTATAATCCCAAACATGAAGAGATCTGAAAGAGGGCACTACTACAGATTTAATATTTTTTGAGTATTTGGAAACTAATTTTTTATATCCAATTCCATTAACAAGGAAAGTATTAGGAATCACATTTGCTTTTTTTTCTATATCGATTGGATAATTACATAAGTGCAAGGAAAAATCCCCTCCAGCTCTATATGCAAATGTCTCACAATTAGGAAAAAACTTTTTTAGACTAAAACTCCAAGCCTTATCAATTGACTGACCTTCAAACCAATCAATAGCCTTCTCAATTTTAATATTATTTGCATTAAAATTTTTAAATAATTTATATAAAGTATATGATTCTATAATTGTAAGTTGATCTTTTATAAATTTAAACTCCTCAATTATAATAGGATTCATTTCTAAATCTAGGTATTTGACGCTTTTAATTTTAAACTTATTATTAAATAAGTTTAAAATTATACAAACAACATCAACAAAACTTAAATAACTTTCTTTAAATATTATTTTTCGCTTAATTTTTTTTGATCTAATAATAATTTTATAGAGATCTATTAGACTTGAGTTAACAATTGTTGGAATAAAGTATAAGTTATTTTTTTGTTTATCACTTAATTGACTAAAAAAACTTGTATACCATCTGTCTTTTTCAACAAATTTTGGCATAAAAAAAGTATCTACAACTTTTATATTAGATAAAATATTTTCTTTTTTTGCAAGAATTTTAATAATAAAATATTTTAATACAAAAAAGATAGAAGTCTTAATCTTATGAAAATTATTTTTAATATTTTTTGTGATTAATGAGAAATCCTGAGTATTATAAACTTTTATTTTTGGACAATTTTTTTTTTTCAATAGGTTTTGAATCAGACTTTTAAATTCAAAAGAATCAACAAAAATTTTGGAATAAATAAATTTGTTATTACTGATTAGTTCATCTATCAATTTTAAACATGTAAGTCTAAAAAAAAGTGGACTTGAATAAGTATTTCTACTAGCAGGACTTTTTACCCACCAATTAAAATTATCTATATTTTCTTTAGAGATTTCAGAAATTATATGATTAAACGAATTAATATTTTTTTCAGAAATCTGATTTAATAATTCAGAAAATTCTGTATTAATTTCTCCTCCAAATCTTAAGTCTAAAGTTTTCAATCCTGAGCTAAAATAGTTACTGGACAACCATCAATGCCTTTTATCAAAATTGGAAGACAAATTAACCTGGATGGACTTTTCTTTAGTTCATCTAATTTCATATCCTCTACTAATAAAATATCATTATGTCCTAAAAATTCTCGATGTGCTACTTTACCCAATGCTCTGTGTTGATAAGATGTCAAAGAGATAAAATCCATTCCTAATATTTTTAAATTAGGACATCTTTTTCTTAAGACAGCTGCTAAATCTGGGTGAATTCCAGGATTATTATTCCAAAATTTCTTTTGGCCTCGAAATTTATAAAAGCCAGTATTTAAAATTAAAAAATCAGTTTCAACTGGGATATTATTTATAATAGGTTCATCTAATAAAATAATTTGGCTTTCTTTAACTATTATTTCTAACATAAAGGGTTTTTCAAAAACCCAAAAATTAGCATCATAATCACTTGATAGTTTTCCTTTATTAAAAAAATGATTAGGAAAATCAATATGAGTGCCTGAATGATTATGCATACTAATTGTTTTTGTATTAGCAGAATCTCCTGATGAAATATCATCTAGTTTTTTTATATCTATTCCTGTTTTCCCCCCATATAAAGGAGTTTTTTCATCTAGGAAATATGAAAGATATTTGTATTTTTTCATTTTTTGTTATAAGGTTTTAAACCATAAATCTAATTCATTTTTACCAGAAATTAATTCGCAATTCTGCCTACCTCTATCATCCTTAAAAAGGATTCTTGTAGGGTCGTAATATATTGAATTAATTTTGTTGATCTGCGCAACTTGGCCTGTAGATGTAAATGGCATTGAAATTGAACCACTAGCATTTTTTGTGATTTTAAAGGCAGATGTTTCAGGATCAACTTTAATTACATTAGGTAGCTTAGAAAATCTTTCTGTGAATCTAATGTAAGATTGAGAATGACTGTATGCATACTTTCTTTTTGTTTTCCAAATAATTATAAAGTTATATTTTAAAGATAATTCATGTACATCATCTAAGAATTTTTTGCCAACAGAAAAAGTTCTATATTCAAGTGCAATCGGAAGTAAATCATGAAAACATTTCCTTAGTGGAATAACATCGAATAAAACTATAAATTTCTTTTTTGGCACTTTAAATTCATGATTAGAGTCTATATAAAAAACTGGTTTACATAATTTAAAAATTACTTTTTTTGAATTGATTATTCCCCTAAGATAGTCTATGTATAAGTTACTCCATTGTAATATATATTGCCAAGACTGAATTTCATCACCAACTTCATTACAGGAATAACCATCTTTAGTTTTTAAATCAGGAAAACCACATGACCAATTATATAAATAAATTTTTATCCCTTTTTTTTCACAATAATATGTCCAAAAGGGTCTATAAATCATATTTTCATTGTTGAACAAAAATTCCTTTGGAAGATTTTTTTTTGGAGTGAGCTTTAGATGTTTTTCTTTCAAAAATTCTTTCAAAAAAATAACATAATAAGGATTTAAAAAAAATGCTAAAATCAGTGACAATACTAATGCATATGAAAAATAAAATATAAAACTTATAATTTTATAGAAAGACTGAATAGGTGGAATTGGATCAACATATCGACATCTAAAGCCATTGTATTCAAAGTTTACATTTTTTAAAGAATGTCTTATTTCTTTAATTGAGTTATCTTGATTGAAATAGTTTATGTACCAATTAAAAACATTGTACTTATTATAATTATTTTTTGGGACTGTATCAGGAATCAAATTCATTAAATAAACACTGTTTGAATTAAATAATTCTTTTGATTTAAATATTTGAAAAAAACTTTTTTTACATGTTTTTAAAAAATAACTTAAAGCAGAAATCAGCTTCTTAATCATAAAAAAATATAAAATAGTATATGACAAGACCTTATTGACTTGAACTTTTTCTTCATTTAATATTTTAATCCACTCAAATGGGAGAGCAATATAAACTGGATTTTTAGTTCTCAGACTAACATAAATTGATTTGTAAAATCTTGAACCTAATAAGTTAGATATTAAAAATTGTCTAATTGAAATTTCTAAATCGTCATTGTTAATATTAGTAAAAAATCCACTAAATAATTTATTTATTGATTTAATTTTAGTTCTTGTGATCAAATATCCCAAGTTCTTGGTAAAACTCAATTTATTATTTTTAAGTAAATCATCCCTTGATAAAGAAACTTGATAAATATGCTTTTTAGAATAATTTTTTACATCAATTTCCTTAAAATCAAAAAAATATTTTTTAAAAAAATTTATAAATTCCATAAATTGAATAATAAAACAGTGTTGATTTAACAAATATTAAGAATGAATAAAAAAATCAAATTTTTAATCTAATTTAGTAATAAGAGAATTTACCCATTCTTCTTCCCAATTGTTTGAAGTTCGTGTGTACTTATCTAGGAAAGAGTTTACAGCTAGTTCAGTTTCAATATCAATCATTCCTCCATTAATTAATCTTAAAACACTATTAATCAAATCAAAATTTGAAGAGCATAAAATACCTAGAGATTTTAATTTTTCAATGTATGGCTTAGAATCATTTTGGAATTGCATCAACTTACTATTTGACAAAGAAAATGCAGGAGTAGAAGACATCCATGATTCAATAAATCCTCCAGCTGGAACATCCCATATTGTAGCATCTGAAATTTTAAAAAAATTTCTAGCATCTCCTTTTTTTGGAGCATCATTAACAATACAATTTTTTCCTATTTTTTTTAATTTATTTAATAAATGTATATAAACTTTTGATGAAAGTTTACAATAGCTATTCACATATACAGTAATGTCATTTTCAGTTAGTTTAGAAACTATATTATAGATCGAATCACTCCAAAGTTTTCTCCCATCTAAATAATATGTCCCATCATATCTAACAGTGTATGGATATATTTCTCCAAGTCCTACAAAAACAATTTTTTTTCCAGTTAATCCTTTAAAAAGTGTTTTTTTTCTTTTAAAGGTATAAGAAGGGCTTGACAATGGGATTGCAGAATATTTCCACGAAGTAAGTGATTTTTCTTCATTATTCCATCCAGAAGTTATGTAATAATCTGAACCATAAATATTTTCTTCAGCTATGATTGCATCATTAGCTAAATAACCTCCTCTTCCACTATGCTGTACTCCAATTACTTTGTATTTAAGCATTTTTGCAGCGGCTGTAATAAAAGAATAACTGCCAGTAGCAGAGGGAAATCCGGTTAGATATATTGATCCTTTATTTCTAGGCAACTGACTTATATATTTGTTAATTTCAGAATTAATACCCTCAAAACTATTTGAAGGAATCATCTCTACTAATAATTTTACTAATTCACCAATTGAAGTTAAATTAATATTATAAAAAGAGTTTTTATTTAAATTATAATATATAAGATCAATACATTTTTCAGAAATTTCTTCAAAAAGTAAGTCTCTTTTACTTTTGTCAATTTTATATTTCTTTTTATCCAAGTAATAATCTTTAAACCATTTAATATTTAATTTTTTATTAATGTAAATTGAATTAGAAATTAGGACTTGGCTATAAGCTAATCCGTTAGCTATCACCAATGGTTTTAAATTTATAAAATTATATTTGAAAAAATATTTTTTTAAATAAAATAAAATTTTCTTTATCTTTTTAAAAATAAAAGTCTTAATTATAAAATTTATAGGTGTAGAAAATTTACTTTTTTTTGGAATGTAAAAGCCTTCATAATTTGACCATTGTTCTTTATAAATATCTTTATTAAGTTCTATTGTATCTATATTATTATCATTTTTTAATTGAGAAATCCTATTAAAAATGAATTGATTATGTTCAGGCTTATCTCTAAGTTTACTGTAAAGATCTGTAATATTTTCAAAAAAAATATTTCCACTAACTTTTGGGGTTTTTAGGGTTTTAAACAAATTCTTTTCAATTCTATTTATACGAATAAGCCTATCTAGTAAAACATAAATAATCATAGATACAGACGGTCTTAAGACTGCTTTTATTGATGAGTTATTCTCATATAAAGTAGAATTTAGTAAAAGTGTTATTATTTGATTTGAAATATGATTACAACATTTATTAAAAGCCTCAACTTCTTCAATTTTAATTGTATTTTTTTGTTTTAATAATTCATCATCTAATAAATACAACGAATTACTAATTGAAAATTTCCTGGCAAAAAAACTATCAATTACAATTAGATTTTCAGAATTCATAAAAGTTTATGTCTATCACTATAATCTAAATGTTTATGTAAATATCTTGAATTGCATAATCCTTAAAATGCCAATCAATACCTTCATAATCCTTAAAAAAATAACATGGTCCATCTGGATTATTGATTTTTTTAAGGATATTTATCTGATCAATACTATCCAAATGTTTTTTTGCATTTTTCATTCTTAAGCATGGTAAACAAAATCCCACTCCAGTTTCAATATTAAAAATATTTTTATAAGATTTACTTTCCTTAATTTCTATATGAATATTATCAGAACTTAAAAACATATAGGTATTATTATCTGAAATTTTTTTAAACCTTCCTTCAATAAAGAGTTTTTTTAAAAAGATAGCGTACTTCTTTGCATCTTTAACATGTACTTCAATGTGATCAAATTTTATCATTATTCTATATCATAAATATGTGGAACATCTGCTCTGCTAACAGCCAATCTGATTGCAGATTCAGTACCTGCAGCTGTAATTTTATGTTTTTTATTTTTTTCAATAAAAACTATATCTCCTTCATTGATAAGAAATTCCTGACCCTCAATTTCCCACAACCATTGACCTTTAATAATATACCACCATTCATTCCAGTTTGGATGGTAATGTCTTCTATTTCCTTCCCCAGGAATTTGAGAAATTAAAGTTGCGCTATTATTTTCTGTATTGATTAATCTATGGCTCCAAGAAATATTATTGTCATTCCTTGAAATTATATCTTCAATATTACTGACTGATAGATTTTCTTGATTAAATTCATTATTTATAACTCCATCTTTTCTCAAAATATCAGGTACAAAGGCCTCAGATCTTTCTTTAGATGCCTGTTTTGATTCTTTCACGCTAACACTATTGTTTTGTATTGATTTTGAAACTAATTCTGCAAGTTGAAAATCTTCCTCATTATCTATATCTATGGTAGAAAAACCCTTTAATTCAAAATAACCTATTTTTCCATTCCCTCCATGATACCCACTATCAAATTTTTTCATATTTTGAAAGAAAGAATCGTATTTCCAACCCATTATTCCGCATGCATAAGCTTGTATGGGTTTGAGATCTTGAGATGGTAACGTTTGTCCTTTCTCGTCAAAATTTATGGGCTTTCCATCAAAAACACATTCTATTTGTTCATTTTTTACAGAAATTAAAGTATCTAATTTTTTGTCTTTTATTTCTTGAACAAAATTGATAATTTCTTCTACAGTTATAAATGGAGAAGTACATAATAGTTGTACTAATAAATCCCCTTCAACATTTTTAATAAAATCTAAAACAAAATCATCATTAGTAGCAGTGTTTGATGATAAATGTTCAGGTCTTTTGTAGAACTTAATTTTATAATACTCTGCTGTTTCCCTAAAGATATCAGACTCAGAATTTATATAAATTTCATCAAAAACTTGTGATTTTACAGCTGTATCCACAATATGACTAATTAATGGTTTTCCATTTAAAAGTCTAATGTTTTTTTGTTTAACTCTTTGACTTCCCATTCTTGCGGGAATCATAGCAATTATTTTCATAATATATATTTTAAAATTTTACAATGAATTATCTACTTTTTTAATTATTTCTAATGCTTTATCTATCTCTAAACCGGATACAGATAAATTAGGTCTAAACCTTACAGTACTGTTTCCTGATTTGTTACATAGCATTTTATTTTCAAATAATTTTTTAGTGAATTTATTTCTTAGAATTTCATTTTCAAAATCAAAAGCAAATAACAACCCAGTATTTCTAATATTTTTAAGATTTCTTGTTTCTTCTAAACCTTTTCTAAGCCTAATGCTCATTGCATTAACATTATCTAAGATATTATATTCATTGTATGCTTTAACAATAAATTCTCCTCTCAACATATCAATTATGTTAGAATCCCAAGTAACTTCTAGACGAATTGGTGTTGAAAATATTTTAGCAAATTTTTCTTTAACCATAATCCCTGCTAATTGTACTTTTTTTCCAAAGACAAGTATGTCTGGTTCTATTGGCAAATGTTCAAAATACCAAACTTTACCAGTTCCTCCAAAACCAATTTGAATTTCATCAAATATTAGAGGAATGTCATATTTATCAGCAATTTTTCTTAATCCAATAAAAAAAGTTTCAGAAAAATATTTATCACCAAAAGTGCATTGAATTGGTTCAACTAAAATACCTGAAATTTGAGAGTTTTCAGTTTTAATACAATTCTCAACTTTTTTTAATACTAATTGTACATCAACATCATTATCATTCAAAATACCATTTTCGTAAGTAATTACTGGATTATTAAACTTAGGCCATTGGCAATTACATGAGGTTAATTGAGCTGGAAAACCATTTAATCTCTCGCCAGGTCCACCAATTCTTTCTGTAAAAAAACCTCCATATCCGTTAATTCCATGGAAACTTCCTCCAAAAGATATTATTCTAGGGTTCTCATATCCCTTGTAATCAATAGCAGTTTTAACAGCCGCTTCAATCGCTAAAGCTCCAGTGCATGAATAGTGAAAGTGAGAAAATTTTCCATTAAGAGAAACATAATTGGTGAAAATTTTATCAAAGCTCTGCGCTTCATCAGACAAAATTTCGTTATTTACTATTTTACAACTAGCAATTTTTAAAATTCTATTTTTAAAATCAGGCGAATTAAAAATTGGATGATTATATCCTAACGCTAAAGTAGCATACATTCCAAAAAAATCTAAATATTCATTATTACTAATTTTATCATATAAATATGAACCGTGACTTTTTTCGAAATCAATTTTTAAACCATATTGAGTTTTTCTTGTAGTATTATTCATTCTAAATAGATTTAAGATATTCTATTAATATATTTTTAAATTTTTCATTAGGATCAATAAGTTTTTTAAAGATTTTACCATAACCTTTGTTTAATATAAGACCTAATTTATTTCCAACATTTTTTTTGTCTTTTTTAAGAGCATGAATAAGTTTATCTAATTTTATTTCTTTCAAGTTATATCCTTTCCAAATATAACTGGTTACTTCTAAAATATCTTTTCTTATTTTATTATCAATAAAATCCATTTTGTATGAAACAAAATTTGCAATATCCATACCAAAACTAACCGCAACTCCATGAGGAATCTTATAATTAGTTAATGATTCTATAGCGTGTCCAAATGAATGTCCATAATTAAAAACTTGACGAATATTTTGATCAAACTCATCTTTTTCAATGTATCTTTTTTTAATCATCAAACTCCTTGATATTATTTTTAAAAGTGAATCAGTATTTATAAAGGCGTCCTTATAATATTTTTTATAAAATAAAAAATCCTTTTCACTTGAAACTATAAAGTAATGAAGCATTTCACCCATTCCTGATTTAATTTCACTTTGATTTAAAGATTTAGTGAAATTCAAGTATATGTATACACTGTTAGGTGGATAAAAGCCACCTATTTGATTTTTGAATTTTCTAAAATTAATTGAAGTTTTACTTCCAATACAACTATCCCCCTGAGCCAATAAGGAAGTTGGATAGAAAATCCAATGAACTCCTCTGTATAAAGTAGATGCTATAAATGACGTAACATCCTGAGTGATTCCACCTCCAATTGCTACAAGTCTATGATTTTTTTTGAAGCCATTATTTATTAAGGAATCTATAATTGGAATTAACCCTTCATAGCTTTTTTGATTTTCGTTAGAATCTATTCCTATAAAATTAAAATCTTCTAATACTTCTAGATCATTCTTGTAAATATTTAAAATATTATTGTCAATTATTATACAATCACCCTCTAACAAATTATTTTTTAAATGATTTCTAAAATCATCAATAAAATTCACATCGTAATTATGAACTGATGATTTTACAATAAAATCAAATATTTGTATATCCTCCATCAATAATTATATTTTGACCTGTTAAATAAGTGTTCATCTCGCTTGTAATAAAAAGAATTAATCTAGCTATTTCTATTGGCTCTGCTAATCTCTTAATTGGTATAATATTTTTCAAATCTTCTATTTCTTTTTTTGAATTTGTTTTTTTTGTTAGTTCAGTCATAGTAAATCCCGGAGCAACTGCATTTACTAAAATTCCATAGGCAGCTAACTCAACAGCTAAAGTTTTAGTTAATCCAACTAAACCAAATTTTGAAGTTGAATATAACGATCTACCAGATCTTGTAATAGACCCCCAAATAGAACTAATATTGACAATTCTTCCATATTCGTTTTTTTTCATTAAAGAACTAACCTCTCGACAAACCAAATAAGGTCCTTTTAAATTAACATCAATTAAATTATCAAAATCAGAAGTTGTAGAATCTATATTTAAATCTACTTTATTAATTCCAGCATTGTTTACGAGAATATCTATTTTTTTTTGATTATTAATCCAGTCTATGAATTTGCTTACAGATTCCTTTTGTAAAAAATCAACTCTTTTAAAATTGATATTTTCAAATCCCCAATCTTTTTTTAATTTCGATTCATTGATAAATTTAGTGCCAGTAATGGTAACATCTGCGCCGTTAATCAAAAATTGAGTTGCAATTTTTTTTCCTATTCCTCTTGTTCCTCCGGTAACTAAAACTTTTTTTCCAGAAAAATTTAGACTTAAACTCATATTTTTTAATTTTTTTGATTGGATTTATTTATCCAATTTAAAATATTATTTATTGCACTGGTACCCATAGCCTCAACAGCCTCTTTTGAATTACCACCTATGTGTGGAGTATTTATCAAATTAGGAAGTAATAATAAATCATTATCTAATGGGGGTTCGTTTTCATAAACATCAATTGCAGCACCAGCAATAATTTCATTTTGTAATGCCCATTTCAAATCTTCTTGATTAATAATACCAGCTCTTGCTGTATTGATTA
>MDTG01175821.1_pt1 | contig 17147 bp, 10 predicted proteins | sample 811421 | NCBI WGS metagenome assembly MDTG01 (sample SAMN05326645, study PRJNA326480) | marine metagenome | isolation source: seawater | place: Pacific Ocean: South East | collected 2011
CATCCGAATTTGATACTGCAGGACCTGAGAATAATAGTTGGCAAATAACTGCTAACGGAATACCAACTGAGGATGGTATCAACATTCAATATACTGGATGCGATGATTCGTACAAGATTAATGAGTGGAATGTGACTGGAGTCAGCCAAGGATTTAATTGGTATTGCCCCGATGTACGCTACAATTCTTGGATGAGAATTAGTAACGCTGCTGGATTTACCATCGACTGGCTATTGAAATCTTACGAACCTGCTAACTCAAGTGGCTTCAATGCTAATTCAAACCCTGGAAATCGAGATGTTGAAATTGATATCGGACTTCAATTCATTGCAGCTCCGCCAAATTTTGAACAAACTATCTCGATAGATTACAGCAGTGCAGCAGGTAATCCACAGGCCAATATTAATCTGCAGTTACGATATGAAATGGCTGGTACTCTATTCAATCCAACAACTAATGTTAACGGACAAGCAACCGAAGTGCTGAATTCTTCAGATGTAATTGATGACACAAATGCGAGTGATGATTTTTCCAGTAACGGATTGATTGTCTGGGATCCTCAAGCAGATATTATCGGAGCGGCAACAGTTGTAATCGACCCATCATTAAAACCGGTTGATTTGATTGCCCAAACTGAAGCAATAATCGCTACCAGAACAAGAGATGGCGTCGATTCAATACTCTCCAGATCCCCTGGATATAATGCAATTCCAGGTGATACAATCTCATTTTCTATTCCAACTCAAAATCGAGGATTTCTTGCTTCGAATGCAACAACCATTGAAGTCACTACACCAAGTGGCGCACTGATTACCGAATCTTTGCCATCGATTCCGCCATATGGAGAATACAGAATCGATGTCCAATGGGTTGTGCCGCAAAATGAACCAATCGGAGTTCAAAACCTACTCATTCAAGTAGATCCAAATAATCTAATCTCACAAGATTCAAACCGATTAAATAATCAAGGGAACGTTGAGATTTTTATCGGAAGAACACCTACCGCTGTAGTTGAAGTTTTTGATGATGTCTACTCCTTTGAAAATGTCACCATTGACGCGTCAGCAAGTTTTGATGAAGATAGTGGAAATGTGTCATGTGAATTTTATGTTGAAAAAAGGCGGGAAGATGGAAGCATCGGGGTTGATGATCGACAATCCGATGATTGTATTATCGAATACAATTGGACTGATGGGGGCATGTGGAATGTTGAAGTTACGGTCATAGACAACGAAAATGATAAAGCCATTGTAAATGTCAAAGCCAACGTCATAAATAGAGTCCCTTACATCAATATCAGCGTAGTTGAATCAATTGATGTGAATGAATTCCTAACTATAAGTGCCGATGATAGTGGAGACATAGATACCATTTCCCCATCTGGTCAAGAAGTAGAAATCTCTTGGCCTGGATTAAATTGTTTAGATGATGTTACCTTCGGGCCAGTTTGTAGAATTTTGGTTACTGAAGAGGGCACTCTAAACATAACTGCAGTCGCAGAGGACGACGATGGCGCTACCACTACTGTTTTTACAACAGTCGATGTACTAAATGTAGCACCTACATTAGAACAACCACAGTTATTGAGAAGTGGCCAGAACGAATCTGTTGACGCAATGGGTTACTGGAATTTAGCAGAGGATGAAACAGTCATATTGAAAGCAGATGCGGAGGACACTCCTTTAGATAAAGATACACTGATTATCGAATGGAAGCCCTCAGATCTAGATGAAAATTGGACTATCACCACAGTCGGGCCGTCTTCACAAACCACTGTATCATGGCCGCAATCGGGATTACATACACTAACAGTTGTTGCATATGACAATGACAATGAAAAATCGGAAGTGAGAACTGGAATTGTAAACATCTCCAACGTGCCACCTTCAATAGCGACCATCGGTTCTAATCAACCGATTTTTGAAGATACCAACCTCACATTTACTGCTGAGGTCACAGATACAGCATCCGATATTGATTCGCTTGAGATATGCTGGGATTTAAACTCTCTAAATGACGCTGATAATGATGGCGTTGCAGACAATGACTGTGATTTTAGCGGCATAGAAATGACCAAGTCATGGTCTACCAGTGGAGTACGACGGATCACTGCAACGGTTACAGATGATAATGGAGCAAGTGATTCAACAAGCTTCAATGTTACTGTGATTAACTCAGCTCCTAGAGCCAAAATTACTAATTCCACAGATGTACTTGCGCTTAATGAAGGCGATAACCTTACTTTGTCCGGAATAACCACTACAGATACTGATGGTGACAAATTATCGCTGATTTATGCTTGGGATAGCAATCACATCGATTCTGATTTGGACGGAGTGAAAACTGGAGAAGTCGACCACTACGGTGCCGAATGGGTCATCACAGACTTACCTGCAGGAACATGGTTTATCACAATGACAGCAACTGATGATAACGGAGATAGCAGCACTGCAACAATAGAAATTAAGGTTAAGGCAAAACCTGCAGACGGCTTCCTGGAAGCAATTACTAACGCTGTTGGAGGTGAAGGAACCTTGGTCATTGGAATACTGGTAATTATAGTGGTTGGATTATCATTATTCCTGTTGTTTACTAGGAATTCTAAGAGCTCATCTGATAAATATTCTGGATTAAATTTACCTAGCACTCCAAGCAGCCAATTTACCGAACCAATTGTTACTCCTAACGCCGATGCTGGATTTGGATTGTATCAGCAGAATTCGTTGCAATCCGACCCATATCCGGCATACAACACACAACCAGAATCTCATACAACATACAACCCTCAAGCATCAGGTACCGAGGAAACTACCTCTTATGATACACATGCTTCAATAACAACTCAAACAGTAAATCAAAATCCACTAAATCCACAACTTACCCCGCCGGTAACCAATCAAGGCCCACCACTACCTGCAACAGGTTTACCTGAAGGTTGGACTATGGAGCAATGGGAATATTATGGCGAGCAATACATTGCTGCACAAACTCCAAACATCACGCAAAATCAACCAACAATTACAGATACTACTTCACAATCAGCATCCAATTCTCTGGATGATATTTTGGATGATTTAGATTTGTGAAGTGAAACTATGGTTAGTTTGTGGGGATTTTTTGGCTTACCGGACCCCGATGGAGCAGTAAAAGCCACTCAGAGCAATGTCAAACCAGTAGAAAATGAGCCATCTGAGCAACAAGAAAATTCATTGCGGCAATCAACATTGGCCACCAATCATACCGAGACAGTTCAGGAGCCTCTAGGAGACTTATCTGAAATTAGTCCAGCCCGTGTTCCAATACCTGCCCCAGAAAATTGGCAGGGTCCAGTTACTGCAGATGGGGAGGCGTTTCACGATATGGGCGTCCAGACCCAAGTCAGGCGATCTTTTCCCACAAGGGCTCTTAGGTATGTATCCCCAGATGAGATGAAACGAATACCTACCAGAGGTATTGCTCAAAGAATTGCGAATGGTGACACGGTAATAGTTGATTTGAGAAGTCTGGTACACATGGATTCTCATCAAAATGCCTGCCGTCGAGATTTGAAAATGATGACCGACGAAGTCGGGGTCGGAGTATTTGCCTTAGACCAAGAAGATAAGTTGTTGATGATACCTGGAACCGATGTAATGGTGGATATTGGCAACTACAGACTTGGCATTAATCCGCTAATGTAATTTGCATAATGTCGGAAATTTGCTTAAAAAGGGCTTACAATTAGAGCAATCGTGGCCGGGCGATTCAAAGTTCCATTCTCTGGTTTGAGTGGCTCATACATTCCTCATTTTGCCTCTTCTATGGTGATGATTGTACCATTTATGTTAACAGTTACCTGGTTATCAGCAACCGAGTCCGATTACTCATTTAGGCAGGAAAATTATCGCTTGGAAATTGCCTTTATTCTGACAGCTCTGATTTCATTTGGTTGGCTGATGTCGATGGTAATCGGTATTGTATTTGACTTGTTTCCGCTGACTCATGACAGTCAAGCATTTACTCACACGCACTCTAACCAATATATTCTGATCAATATCATTGGCCAATCATTAATCATGGGAGGAATTTTCTCCAATAACCTCAATCTTATGTTTGAAATGACCACTATTGGCTTAGTCTTACTCGCTTGGGGTCTAGTTTCAATTTCATGGCCTAGTTGGAAATTACACTTAGACTCGATTGAACAAGGGAAAAATTGTGGGAATGTCGCCTTAGTTCCTGCTTTGTTGATTCCAACATCTGTATTAGTGGTGTTGGGATGTTGGATTTTTAGACAAAAAACCGGATTATTAGAATTTGGTTTCGCATTCAATGTAGTAGTAATGATGGGAACTATTGCATTGACCCTAATTCTCGCTCATTTTAACCGAAGATTATCGTGGGATTTAGTGAAATTTAACGACTTTAGGCCAGTTGTAGCAATCTATCTTGTCCTAGCATTGATTCATTGTTTCTCTGTTATGATGTATGAACGTGGTCAGATGACCGAAGGCTTAGCTAATGTTAGCCAATCATTGCCTTTCTTTTGGGCCTTTATCTCAACTAGGCCATTCAAGATGCTAAAAAAAGCAATCGGCAGTAATCCTCAACCTCATTCGGCTTTGATTGGTTCTGCACAATGGTATTTCTTGGTGGTTGGCGTTATGTCATTGATACCAGATTTTGATGAAGGAAAATTCATCAACATTTCATATGTAACTCTTCTTTTCTCTACTGCAATGCTCTCTATATGGGGATCTGGATTGTATCTCCACAATGACCATTTGCACAAATCAATCCACAGCCGCTCTACACAATATAAAATGTTAGTTTTCAATGCAATCGGTGTCATATCATTATTCATGATCGGATTTAAAGTTACAATTTTTGGTGATAATACTGATTTAGTGTATTATTTTATGAGGAATTTTGCGTTATTCTCTATGATGGTGTATATGTTGATTATCTTATTTAGAGATTTATTGATCTCTTTGGACACATGGCACAGAGTGCCAATGCATTATGAGCGTTATGTTTCATAATCACTTAATTCGACTAAGCGAGCCATGGCATCACTCGCAATACCGAGAACTGTCGCTTCCTCGCCTTCAACAAGGCTAGCAAATTTACCCATATCTCCAGCCAAATCGTAACAACCTGCCTTGCCTATCCACGAGTTATTCAGCACTAATTCGACTAATGTTTCATCTGACAATTGATCAATTTCTACTATTGCCTCATTTAGATGAAACTCCCAACTGCCTTGATAAAAAATCCCAGTTGCTGACCAAACTCTGTGTCTACGACCCGATAACCTATGTAGCATCGCTGCTGCTTCAATATTATCACCAGCCTTTCCTATGGCCTTTGAATCGACATCTGGGTCTTGGAGCATTGTATCACTAACAACAACCAAGTCAAAATCAGTGGCATTGTTAACTGCAGATGCTTTTTTTTGACAGATCTCTAAGACCTGTCCTGATACATCTGCTGCCGAAGAAGTCTCAGACACTGATTCAATTCCCTTACAAGTAATATCAGGAAAAATTTGTGCCAACATCTCAGCCCTGCGAGATGATTGAGACGCAAGCCATACTCTCATCAATATGCAATATTTTCAGTCATCAATCAACCTTGCGATTTTTCACCACAATTTTTAGACATATTCAAGTGATTGATTACAATCGGATAATTGGTGCCCGTATGTCAGGACTAGAGAGAATCCCTACGCACATCGAAGGATTAGATGAGAATATGCAAGGCGGCATACCACAAGGCCACATTTGCCTAGTAGCCGGTGCTTCAGGTGCGATGAAGTCTAGTCTGACCTTTTCAATGCTGTACAATGCAGTATTGTACGGCGAGACCAGTGGAATCTACATCACCCTTGAGCAAGGAAAAGAATCGCTCAGGGCTCATATGAGCAATATGGGCATGAATGTAGATGATCCGAGGGTTAGAAATCGAATAGCAATCATCGACCTCGTCGATTTAAGAGTTCAACTGGATGAACAAGGCATGAGTAATCGCGTTGATTGGATGGGTCAACTCATCAAACAACTAACCTCATACCGACAATCCATCGGATTTGAGTTATTGGTCTTCGATTCACTAGGTGCTTTCTTTACGCTGACAAAAATGGAAAACCCTCGAGATGAAATTTTTAGATTGTTTGAGGCAGTGCGCAGGCTTGAGTTGACATCATTCTTTATCTGTGAAATGACAGGAGAAGATCACAAGCAATTTGGTGAATATGGCATTGAAGATTATCTTTCAGATGGAGTTATCCACCTAGTAATGGAACGTTCTGCTGATGATGTTAGTCGTAAAATGAGTGTCATTAAGATGCGTCATACCAATCATATGCTGGGCTATAAGCCGTTTAGATGGAAACCTGAGGAACAGCGGTTTACTACACTGTAAGTTACTCCACAGTCACAGATTTCGCCAAATTTCTTGGTCTATCTACATCACAGCCCAATGCTAATGCAGCGTGATATGAAATCAATTGCAAAGGTAAAACTGATAGCATTGGAGAGAGATGATTGTTGACTTTTGGTATTGCGATGTTAACATCTCCTTCCTCGCTAATATCGTCACCCTGTTCATGGATTAGAATTATTTTTGCACCCCTGGCACGGCATTCATGAATTGCGGAACGAGATTTTCCTTTGACGTGATCGTTGGGTACGATGAAAATTACTGGACTCCCCTCCTCTAACAACGCAATTGGACCATGTTTCATCTCTCCCGCTGGGTAAGCTAGGCAGGGAATATATGCCACTTCCATTAACTTCAAAGCACCCTCCTTAGCAACAGGTGCAGAAATCCCCCTGCCTAAGAAAAGTACGCTTTTTGCATCCTTCACCAGATTTACTGCTTCCATAATTGGTCCTTGGTTGGCCAAATATTCTTCAATTAAATGTGGGATTTGTTGTAGACCATTGATGATTTCTTTACCCTTCTCTTTACTCAAAGAACGAGATCTAGCAACTTGGACTGCAAAGATAGTTAGAGCCGCCACCATATTTGAAAATGCTTTTGTTGATGCTACTGCTTGTTCCGGTCCTGAATGAATATACACTCCTTTACCGCATTGTCTTGCTATTGATGAACCTACTACATTCACGACACCATGAACTGAGCCACCTTTCAATTGAATTTCCTTCAATGCAGAAAGTGTGTCTGCTGTCTCCCCTGATTGAGAAATAGCAAAATGTAATGCATTCGGATTGACAACTGGCTCATTGGTTCTAAATTCACTAGCGATATGAGCAACGGAAGGAACTCTAGCAAGTGATTCAATCAGCAGCCCGCCTATTTCTGCGGCATGATATGCAGTACCGCAGCCCAGCAACCTAACGTGGGGGAGTTTGGATAATTCTAGAGGAGTTAAATTCAATCCTCCAAGTCTTCCGTTACCTCTGACACGGTCTAATCTGCCATTGATGCATTGCCTAAGAGAATCTGGTTGCTCAAAGATTTCCTTGAGCATGTAGTGTTCGAATTCACCCAATTCTGCCTCTTGCCATTCTTCCTCTAAGATTGTGATGTCGGTTTCAAAAGAATCTCCTTGGATATTACTCATTGTAATGTCATCTTCTGTTAGTGTTGCAATATCACCATCATCCATAAACACCACTCTTTGGGTATGATTTGATAATGCATGTGGATCACTTGAGACAAAAATTTCACCATCGCCTTGACCTATGATCAGTGGCGAGCCATTTCGGGCACACATCATGACATCATGCTCTAAGAAAATGGCGCATAAACCCCAAGTGCCAACCAGTTTACTCAGTGTTCTTCTTAGTGCATCGGTTGGAGAATTATCTCTACCAAGTTCATATTCAAGAATGTGGGAAATCACTTCTGAGTCTGTCTCACTATTGAAAATGACGCCTTTCTTGGTCAAAATGTTTCTTAATGTGCGCGAGTTTTCGATGATCCCATTGTGAACTATCACGACCTTGCCGTTTTCAGAAAGGTGAGGGTGTGCATTGGGGTCGGTAACTCCACCATGAGTGGCCCATCTTGTGTGAGCAATTCCGACATTACCGCGCAGATTATTTGGCAAAATCGCTTGAAGTTCAACAACCTTACCAGTTTTCTTGTAAACACTGATATCTCCGTTTTTAAGGGCGATTCCAGATGAATCATAACCTCGGTATTCTAAGCGTCGCAGGCCTTCAACAAGTATTGGAGCAGCCTGTTTTGGCCCCATATATCCAAAAATTCCACACATGATTACACCTACAACTCAACTACAGCACTGCAAATCGGACAAGTTACCTTGGTTAATCTTAAGTCTTTGATAGTAAATTTCGCAGAGCATTCTTTGCAGTTTGCCTGTTTTTGAGGCACTGGAATATTTGGCAGTTGCATGCCTGGTAGTATTGCATCCGCTGGTGGTGGTAAATCTAATAGTGCAGGCATAGGTAAAGTAGCACTACTTTCATCCTGTGGCTGGAGTGGTATTGGAATATTATTGATCATTTTTTCAGTAATCTCAACCAATTCACGGTGTTGCTTTCGCTTCATTCTACGTTGAAGTCTTGAATTGCCTTCACCCGATTCAACCTTGGCAGCTAATGTTTCTTCAAGTGTTTCTTTCTCTTCATCAACTATCTCTACCTTTGGAGAAACTGCCGACTGTACAATTAATTCCTCATCATCTAAATTAATTGCCAGCATCGGCTCATCATCGCTTTCAATATCAACCATAATTTCGACATCATCTTCGCTAGATACTAGAGTTGCAGACAAGATTTGCTCTTCAACTTCCTTGTTCGTTCTACGCAGGGATACTACAAGATACATGAATATCAAAGAGATGATTAAAGCAACAAATATCAGTATCAACGCCTTGGTAGTGGCATCACCTGGCAAAGGTTCTAGCAACGTATCCAACAATGGTTTCTCTTCAGTGCTGATTTCTTCTGCTTCCAGTGAAACAATTGTTTTGAAGGATAATGTTCCACTACTTGAAGAAACTAAGATTATTGACTCTTCCTTAGTTGTTGCATATCCTAATGTGAAGCCCTCAGCAATCAAATTAGACAAGGCAAAACTGTTACTTTCTATATCAATGACTCCATAACGAGTCATTGGACCGTAGACATTGATTTCGTCATATACCAAGGAAATTTTATCATCATAAGATGACATTATTAGATTGGTAACTCCAGCAGCAACGATGTAATTTGCTTCATCCGCAGACCAAGAATTGTCGGTAACCACATATGCAATCTTTGACTCTCCACCAGCACCTTCCATCCATGTAGCCGCAAGTACATCACGGTCGTTATTCTGATAAACCTCTAGTTGTGCATTCGATGCATAATCACCAACAGAGTACCTAAACGACCAAGATGAAAGCCATTCTTTACCGTGAGCATACATCAAACCAACACGTTCGATTCCTGTCACATCATCTCTTAATTCCTGATATAAGATATGCATATTCTCTTCGCCGAGGGCAATTGCCAGCGAGTCGCCTTGTGATGGTTTAATGTCTATGTTGGCCAAGATGTAACTTGAACTCCATGAACTCTGTATCAGCGGAGTATCTGACATCAAAACGAAAATCGAGGTAATGTCATTGTATGAACCGCCAGTAGCTATGTCCCTGTGATATCCTGCTAAGACTATTCTATCGCCCTTCTTGGCCATATCAAGTCCCCAATATCTCCCTTCAGAGAGCTTTACTGCTGGCATGTGAGTCTGTTTTTCGGTGGTTTCTCCGGCACTGGTAATTGAAGTCATAGCAATATGAGATAGGAAGTAGCCTTGCTGATCTAGGACATTCTCAGTCCAGGCAGCATGTACCAAACCATCTTCTCTGAGTATTGCGGTTAATTCTCCAGCCCAAGAATCTGCGAGTTTCACATCAGCCAATGTTGCCCATGCACCAGACGAGGATTCTGTAACCGTTCTAACATGTAATTCACCGTCTACCGTAGTAAAAAGTAATCCACTTTCCTCCATACCAATGAAATCAATTATCTCTTCTCCAGAAAGTAAATTTAGGCGAACTGGCGAGTCTAATCCAACATTGTTTGCAACCACTGTGAAGCGAAGTTCTGAAAATTCAGAATCAACACCATCACCTGACATTGTTACTCTAAAATCTGTGCTTGCGCGGATAGATATATTCCCTGGTATTATGAATTTGGCTTCACCATATCCAGAACTCGATTCAGACCCAGGAACAACTAATATTGTGTCTTGACCAATTTCTGTCCATCCAGATTCTGCGACCTTCGAATATAATGTCAGTGTTAAATCTTCAGCGTCATTTTGTCCTAAGTTATCAACCCTGACAATCACCGTGTACTGTTCTCCTGGGATTGGGATTAGTGGCAATGTCTGGTATGCACCCTGCATGAAACGTAAGGTTGGTTCAACAGGACGTTCTTTTACTTCAAAGCTAAAAGTGTAAGTGTTGTCCTCAGGGTTTGGGTCATCATAATTCAAAGAAGGGTCAATTGATAATGTGACAGTGTGAGAACCTACCTCGGTTGCCCACCAGTATAGAGTAATTTCTGCTTCACTGCCATCGTCTAGATTTGAAATCGTTATGTCAGATGGGTATACATCTGAATCATCACCAGGAGCCGTGAGTTTGACAAATACGTCATCCGCATTGAGGTCCCCGACATTTTTAATGGTAAATTTGATTGACAAAATCGAACCTGCAACAGCTGATTGTACTGGCAGTCCAACCTCATCAAATATTTCTACGACACCAGAGAAAACGAAATCTGGTGCTGCAGGCATATTGTCAACATCGATCGTTCGCCTGATATCGTCGGTTTTTACGCCAGATTCGTTGACCATGCGAAAACTCAATCGAGTTGCGCCGTCTGTTACTGAAGTTGAATCCCAGTTGAAAGACCAGTCTTGACTACCCACTTCTAATTCTGGCAAATCTGTAGCAAATTCCCACGCACCGTTATCGACTTTGTATTCCATGAAGTCATGTTGAACTCCATCTACAGTGCCACTAAATTCAACCATTCCGTTAACTGTTTGCCCTACTGTTGGACTAGCAATTGTTACTTTCATCCTGGCTAGACTGATATACCTGATGTCAGTATTTGATTCAGACTGTGTTTCAGTATCATATAGTTTCACACTAACTCTTACCCATTTTTCGTCAGCCTGTATCCAGTCTTCTAGCACATTGACATTCAAGTTCCAGTTATCGATATCTCCCCCAGCTATTGTCCATGGCTTCAACTCACGTTCAGTACCGGATTCAAGGTATTGTACTATTTGTACTTGAACCTGATCAAATTGCTCGCTAGAAGGAAAATTTGTAGTCCCTGTAATTGTTACTTTGTTGCCTTCCAACCACCATGTACCATTTGAAGGTTGGATAATTGAAACGAAATCGCCGGATCCGTTTCCGCTAGGTGGGGGAGGTATAATTCCTGTATCTTCCAATGAAGTACAAGGCTGATTAAGAGCAAAATCGATAGCACAAGATGCATCTATAAGGCCAAAACCCCATTTTTCATGCCATCTATCTGAAACTGTATTAGCCGGCTTATCTCTAATTTCGGATGAATTTCTTATCACATCCATAACTTCGAAAGCATCCAATGAAGGAGCAGCCTCTCTAACCAGTGCAACGATACCGGAAGCTATTGGTGTCGCCATGCTAGTTCCATCTTTTTCATCGTAACCTGAATCGGCTTCTGGCCTTGGAGCACCAGGGAAAGATGTCCCCGTAGCCGCGGTTGCTGAGATGATGTTAGAACCATATGATGATATATCTGGTTTGAGTTCATCCCATTCGTTATCATCATCATCATCGAGTCTAGGCCCGTAATTGGTGAAGCTTGAGATGCCATCGTTGGTTCTATTCGTTGTGCCAAAATCAGATGCTGATGAAACTGCGAAACCCATATCGGCACTCGCTGGTGATGGTACCCGCTTTGTGCCATCGTTGCCCATTGCAATGACACAAACAATATCTGCGCTTTCAGTAGCATTGTTGATTAGTCTGGCTTCTCCACCGGTCCCGTTATCTCCCTCATCTCCAGGATTTAGTGGTGATGAAACTGAACCGAATGACATCGAACCGACTTGAATTCCTCGGCTTGAGGAGTTGTGACCCCAATCTGTATCAGCGTTATTTATCATCCATTGAATACCGCTGATGGAGTATTGTGAGTTTGTCCCACCTGCATCCGTCAATACCTTGATATCGACAAGATATGCCCCGGGCGCAGTACCTCTGTGAACTCTGGAAGAATCACCGGTCCCTAGTGCTGATCCAGCAACGTGGGTTCCATGACCTTGTCCGTCATCTGGATCTTGACTACCGTCCGGATTTGCTGCTGCTGACGTTGCATCGTATCCAGCAACCCACTTGTGGTCGTCATATGAAAGTGGATTCGTGTCTGGAGCATCATTTTGGTCGTCAAAGTCATTTAGTGAACGATGTTCATTGTCGACTCCTGTGTCCAATATTGCAATTACTACTCCATCGCCAGTGTAGCCTCGCTCATAAGCGGTTTCAGTGTAAACTTCTGATGGCATGGCTCGGGTCGCTTTTCCAGCTACATCATTGGTTGGAATCATGACATTTTGCATCTCAATAACAACTACACCGTTTAGGTGATAAATGTCGATTAAAGCACTGACAGGTACTTTATCGACGACGATAGCGTCGATGCTTTCTGGCTGGTCAAACCAAGCACCAGAATCTATACCAATCCAGCCATGAAGGTCGAGTACGGCCTTCAGTTCTACTACCTCTATATCGGTTGGATGCCAGGCATAATCAACCACGATTGCGACGGTTTTCTTACCATCATTGCCAACAACTGCAGTTGGCGAAATTGAATCATGTCCCGAGATTACTCTTTGCAGGCGGTCATCCATGCCATTCCAATCCAGATCCGGACCGTAAGCAAGCCACCAGCCGTCTTTTTCTGAGGCAGGCATGTCACCTCTGAGGTCTAGCCTAAGAGGCCTATCACACAATTCTTCACCACACATCAATGGTGGCAATCCCTCAATCAAAATCGGCTCTGCGTGAGTTACTGGAAGGGAATTAGCTTGATATCTATCATTTTCATCAGTTAGTGAAGATGCTGCAAAAGAGCAATCTGCAATCAAGAAAATCAAGGCGATTAAAATCGCAGAGCGCCGTAAACCAATAGTAGAACTCATTGAAATAAACCCCTCAACATCTTCCCTGAGAGTTAACCATGTTTTGATAGTATCCATTTCTCGAGTATTCCCCAACCCCCTTAGGGGGTTTGGGGAAATTTATGGCCAATTGAAATGTTCTGGATTATTTGAACACTGTAGATGTGGGCCGTTAGACCGTTCAATCACGCCGATTTTATTCTCACAAATTGGACAGCTTGCGATGTCAGCTATGTGTTCCATCCAAGCCTGTCGCGTTTCTGGTTCGTCACTTGATTCCATCAAACTCTTAACAGATTCCCTGAGATGCTTTGGTAATTCAAAGTCCTGTGACTTCCAAGGGTCGCCCGATTGTGATAAATCCTTCATCTTGTTTTTCATTTGTCTCAAACGATTAATTACTTCACTTGACGATGAAGGTCCACCATCCTCAATGCCAAGCGGAACTGGGCCGCCTTTGGCCACTAGTGGTAGCATTACATAGGCTAAAATGAAGCCACCAAGATGCGCCATGTGACCAACATCGCTGGGTCTGTCCAAACCATAGGTTGAATATGCTCTTGCCACCTCTATGCCGAAGTAAATCATTGCTAGGTAAAATACAGGCCATTTTCTTATCAAAATTAATGGGAATGGAATCTCGTCTTTTGGCCAACCAGCCAAATATGCACCAAAGAGTCCAAATGCAGCACCTGATGCACCTAAGGCTGGTCTTGGGGAGTCAATATTGAACAAAAACCAAGCAATTGAACCGCCTAATAATCCGATAAAATACACAACTGCGAACCTAGTTCTGCCAAGTCGTTGCTCAAGGGGAATCCCGACCAGTGAAATTACTAGTATGTTACCTAAAACGTGAGTCGCATCAAATTGGCTATGGAGGAAACCTGCAGATACAAATGTTATCCACCCTGAGGGTTCCTTTGCTTCGGTTGGTCGCATCCAGAGATCTTCCCACAACCATAATGAAACCAAATCAAAATTGTAAAACAAAGACCATATCACTTGAACAAGATAACCCAATAGTAATCCAACTGTCATCGAAAGAGCGAATGACGTCTTGTGACGGTATGAGTAAAATATCGGCCAGAAAACAGCTACCAACCAGACAATAAACAGGCAACTCTCAACGACGCTGAACTGCGTATACTGGGCCGCCATGACACCGGTTAATGCTTACCACTTTTGAACTAGTGCAGAAAATCAGACAAATGGTAGGATTCATTGCTGTTTAGCCTATCGCCCAACCATGGCAGAGCCCATTCTCGTTCTAGACAGAGTAACTGTACGTCGTGGCATGGGAGTTGTTTTGCAAGACTTCTCTCTTACTGTGAACGCGGGCGAATGTGTAGTTCTAAATGGTGAAAATGGAATCGGAAAGTCAACCGTGCTAGAGACCGCTGCACGCCTATTACCGCTGGAAAGTGGTTCAGTTAATCACCATGGTAAAGTTGTCTGTGATGGTGAAGGAAGAAGAAATAACCCTGCTAAACCATTTGGACTCACGCTACAGGCAAACTGCCTTGTTTCTAGTCAAACTATTCAACAACAATTAGACAATGTAGTTGCTATGTGTGGCAAATCGTTTGATTGCAAAGGAGTTATTGATAGTTACAACATAGGCAATCGCCGCAATGACAAAATTGCTCACTTATCTGGCGGACAGCAAAGAAAAGTTGCGGTTCTCAGTGGTTTACTTCCTGGCATGGTCGATGAAGAAAGCACATTAATTCTGCTTGACGAGCCCGATTCCGGACTCGATGATGCAGCGGTCAATCAATTGGTAAAACATATCCACATGTTGAGAAATTTAGGCCATGCGATAGTGATTGCATCGCACGATAAGAGGCTACTAGAATGCGCTACTGCTTTGCATGATTTGAGTAAATCAACCGAACAAGAACCAACAAATAATGAAATTTGGCAGGTAAATTCCACTGTTAATAACTCCCCGCTCCTTAGGACAAAAATCGGCTGGAAAATGAATTTTAGCACGCTGGTGTCTGTACAGAGAAATTGGTTAGCAGCGTTACTCGTTATGGGAGGATTACTTTCAATAGTTGATCCACTAACTATCTCAGGAAATGATACTCTGGTGATGGGTTTCACCCTTGCTCCTGCATTCACATTGGGGTTGGTCGGAGACCCATTATTCAAGATACTCAGTGAACAAAAATCGATACATTGGTGGCGAGCACAGGGTAACATCATACCGAATTCGTACATCGAAAGTTTCCTTAGCGGACTAATTTTCACCTCTATAGCTATGCAGATTTTTACCCACTCGGTAGATTTCCACATAATCATTGTTGGAGGATTTATCACACTATCGACCTCGTTTGTGGTTAGGTTCCTACAAATGAGTACCATAAGACTTGCACACAGCAATGCAGTATTTGTCAGACTGCTAACGCCAATTCTCATCCTACCGTGGGGGATTATTGTCGATTATTGTGCGAAATTATAACCTTCAACTTCAATAAGGAGGCAGGAAAGCAGAAACCATGCGAGTTAAACTGGGAGAGGTACTACTCGCTACTGGCTTTGTCGGCTTGATGTTAACACTATACCTAGCATTCAACTGGGCTCCAAGTGTCAATATAGAGGCCTTTAAATCACCAGAAGCACAGCGAATATTCTACTGGCATGTTCCAGCTGCTTGGGCAGCATTCATTGCCTTCGCTGTGTTATTTATTGGCTCAGCAATGTGGATGTTTAAGCGTAGTCCAACCGGCTGGAAGTTACATGTTGCGGGCTCCGAGGCTGGTTTGGCTTGTGGCTTGATGGCCGTATGGTCAGGTTGCGTATGGGGTGCAGCTGAATGGGGAACGCCATGGGATTGGGAAGATTACCGTCTCAATACATTTGGACTATTGACTCTTCTAGCGATATTCTTAGTATTGGGCAGACAAAGCCAACCAGATGGTGTTGAAAGTAGGGACACTTTCGCAACTTTTGGGTTGTATGGTTTCGTCCTAGTACCCCTTACTTATGTGGCAACTAGAATCTGGGTAATTCGTCATCCTGGCCCGGTTATTGCGGGAGATGAAGACAGTTCAATTTCCGGAGATATGGCATTAGTTCTCATGATTGGCGCACTCTCATTTACTATCCTAATCATCGGTCACATACTTACTTCTATGGAAATTACCAAATTTGAGCAACGCTTGGAGAGACTGCAAAAGCAATTGGATGGTGAGTAAATGGACGACATCGCATACTTGTCAATTGCCTATTTAGGCATGATTTTTGGAATTGCCATATGGACATGGACAGTTGTCTCTCGTAGCAGGGTTTTGGAGCGAAGAATCACTGCCATGGAAGATAGCCTTAATATCGATTCAAAACCAATTGACTCTATTGCGGCAACAAATGATGCTGATGAAGAGTAATCTTGGCACAAATTGAAGCCAAGATGCATCTACGGAAGGTTGGTGGAGGAATGTCAGAACTCGGCACAGAATTTTGTCTAGTGTGCGGTTCACCACCGCCATTATTCGGTGAGAGGATGTGTGAAACGTGTTTACGAAAACGCATCAAGTTAGCTGAAGTTCCAGAAAATGTACCGTGGGTTAGGTGTGCAAGATGTGGTATTGTTGAAATTCAGGGCAAATGGGTCAATATTTCTGAGGATGAGGTTTGGGATGAGTTAATTCAAAGAAATCTAAAATTTCATGTTGATGCTGAGGATATTGCTGTTGGAGTTGAAACTAGGACTATCTCTGACCGACATACGATGATTTATCTTCAACTCGAAGGTGTTATCGATTCGCTGCTCTTTCAAGAAGAACACTCGATGCGAGCAAGAATGGCTAATGGGGTATGTTTGACCTGTACACGTAGAGCAGGGAATTACTATGAAGCAACTGTTCAACTTCGCTCAACAGGTAGAAAACTGAGCGATAAAGAATATCAAAATCTAAGAGCGACTCTTGACAATGTCAGAGAGTCACTTTCGGATGACCCTATGTTTTTCATAACCAATGAAGGACCTGTATCAGGAG
>MDTG01334113.1_pt1 | contig 17145 bp, 19 predicted proteins | sample 811421 | NCBI WGS metagenome assembly MDTG01 (sample SAMN05326645, study PRJNA326480) | marine metagenome | isolation source: seawater | place: Pacific Ocean: South East | collected 2011
CCACCACGTTGATAGGCTGGATGTGGAAGCGCAGTAATGCGTGCAGCTGACCAGTACTAATAGCTCAATTGGCTTGATTTATGCACTGAAAAAAAATTTCAGTCTAAAAAAGACACCAAATTAAATAATAATATTTTGATATTAATATAATTCTTAATAAAGCCCGTAATTTATTACGGGCTTTATTTATTTAAGTTTTTTATGATCAATTTTTTTAGCAGGTTTTAAAGTAGCAAGTCTTCCCTCAGAGTCTTTCGGAGGAATAGAATCAAAATGAAGAATTTTTCTTTGAATTTTAGTTAATTTTTTAATTTGTTTTTTTTTGAGTCCGTTACAAAAATTAAAATATGGTTTCATGAACCAAGGGCCATACATATTAAAAATTGACCAGCGTGAATTAAAGGATGATTTTCCAACTTGATGCCACAGTCCAGAGTCAAAAAATATTATTGAACCTGCTTTACAATTCATTTTTTTTGAAGGCTTTCGAGCAAATCTATTCAAAGGTTTTTTATATTTAAGGTGGGATTTTGGAACATATTCTGTTGAATTTTGTCCTTGAAAATTTTCTAATGCAATAATTGCGTAATAATTCATAGATGGTTTGAACAATAAATTTTTTACAGGATCGGCTACTCTAGAGTCAGTATGCCATCCAGACCCAGATGTTTTTTTTCCTTTTTTCAAACCAAGCTTAATTCTTGGATTACGTGCAGCAGGAGAAATTAAAACGTAATTTTCATCAATTAAAGTAGTCATGACAGAATCTATAATTTTAAGGTGAGCAAGTTTTAATAAATTTAAATCATGATAAAAATAATTATAAATCAATTGATTTGTATTTGATCCATAGTATAATTTTTTTTTGTAAAGGTTTGATAAAATTTTTTCTAATTTGACAATGGTTTTTTTACAGAAACTTTTAGTCAAAATGTTTTCTACCACACAAAAACCTTTAGTTTTTATAGACCTACGAATTTTTTTTACTGAGTATTTATCTGTCATTTTTTACAAATTGAAAGCAATGTTTTCGTATTTCCTTTTAAAATATTGGGCAACCATTTACTAGCATCACCTCTAAAAGGAATAAGCTTAGCAAGAAAAAAACTAAATGGTATTTTCCACATCCAGTTTGGTTTACAAACCAACCACGGTACAACTTTAATTTTGTTAAACCCACTCATTTCCAATAAGTATTTTAACGATCTTGCTGAGTAAGGATGTTTATGCGTAGGATCATCAAAAAAATTTTTATAATTAAGTGTCCAATTAGGAGTAACAATTATAAAACAACCATCCTTTTTTAACAATCTTTTAACTTCACTTAAAAGCATAGAGGGATTCTGCATATGTTCAATTAAAGATACTGCTGTTATTATATCGCAGCTTTCATTTTCTAAATTAATTTTTTCATTTTCAAAGTTTACTTGATCTATATCTAGCCCTTTTACCTTAAGACCTTTGCTTTTTGCAATTTCAAGTAGCGCACCATTTGCCGAACCTAAATCAAGAAGAAAATCTCCTTTATTTATTTTTTTATTCAAAAAAGTACCCATCAAGTTTTCAAATGTTTTTAAAGCTCTTGATTTTAAAATTAATTGGTTATCCCAATTGTACTTATTTGTTTTTTCAAGGTTTTTAAAATATTCTTTTTTCATTTCATTTTTTTTTGTTAAATCTATTTTTTGTTATAGCCAAGTATTTCATTAATTTGAACGATTTAATTTCATAATAAGAGTGATATTTTTTCAAATGTGCGTTTTTAGAAAAAATAAAAGGTTTTTCTTTGTAAAGTTTTTCTATTTTTTTCCAACTAAAGTGGATGTTTTTCATATTTATAATTATTTCTTCTATTACTTCTAAGTCCAAATCTGCATCTACTGTAATTCTTATTTTTGATAGATCTTTTTCATTAACAACTGCATAAGATTTAAATCTTTCAGATTTCCTTATGTATGTAGTAACATGTTCTTTATCGAATTTACTTAATGCTTTTTGATAGCATTTTTTTAAGCAATTAAATGTGAAGACCTCAACATCTAAGCCATCTGGAAATGTATAAGGATAAGAATTAGTTACATAGTCCATTTTTTTTTTAATTAAAACATCAATAAGATCATCGATCAATAATGGGTCTACAAGGGGGTTATCTGCTGTAAGTCTGACTATTATATTTGCCTTAGCTTTTTTTGCAGTGTAATAAAATCTTTCTAATACATTATTTTCATTTCCTCTAAAAATATTATATTTCTTCTTTTTTAAAAATTTATATAATTTTTCATTTGTTCTATTCCTCGGTATAGCAACTATAATTTTATCAGCATTTTTACACCTACTAATTCTTCTCAATAAAATTTCAATTAAAGGAATTCCTTGAACTTTTTTAAGTACTTTACCCGGCAATCTTTTTGATGAAAGTCTAGCTTGAAGAATAATTATTTTTTTCATAAAAAGTTACAATAAATTTTTTATTGTATTAAATAATATTTGCTTTTGGCTTACTCATCTTTTAAAAATTTTAGTTGGTTTTTTTTAGAATTTTTTTGTATTCTTCTACTTTGTTTCTGGGTATTAATTGTTCTGGAGTTTCTAAAGATAATTCTCCGTTATTGACAATCGATGGCACTGATTTATACCTTCTAACTTTCATTGCCATTTCACCTACAAGAGTTTTAAGCTCACCTTTCTCCTGTTTAAATGCGTAAGCACATTGGCGACAAGCAGAGTTATCTTTAAGATAAGTATGGTTTTTAAAGCTATCTCTTAATTTTTTATTTGGTTCACCGTTCCACACTTCTTTAATCGTTTGTGTGTTGACATTTCCCAAAATATTTTTACCATGATAATCAGAAATACACTGGTGAACTCTTCCATCGTGTGCGATTGCGAGTCTTTGAAATGGTTTAGGACACATAAAATAATGATTATATTCAATTTTATTTTCATCAATTTGATAGTCTCTTAATTGATCAGCTATTACGTTTATTCTATCGGCAACTTTCTCCCATGTTTTGTAAAATTTTTCAGAATTATTTTCAATTGCAGTTAGAATTGACTGTACTCTGATAAGAGGTTTTTTTTGTTTTTTTTCATCTCTTATTTGTTTTAAATATTTAATTCTTGCTACTGTCTCTTCAAATTTAGCAGGGAAACGTATCTTATCATATATTTCATCCACTCCGTCAGCTGAAATACTTATATAATCACAGCCACTTTCTAAAAGTTCGTGACTTTTTTTTTTCGTCAAAAGCTCAGCATTAGTTAAGAACGCTACGTGCTTTATCTTTTTCTTTTTAGCATACTTTATCATTTCAATTAAATTTGGATTAAGCATTGGCTCACCTCTCCAGCTTAACTTAATAGAAAAAACATTATTTGCTGCAGCTTCATCAACAATTTTTTTATATAAATCCATTTTCATAAGACCTTTTACATTTTCTTTCATGTATGTAGTCCAGCACATTGGACATTTCATTTGGCATTTACTTGCTGCTTCAACTTCTAAATGAGTCGGAAAAGAAGCTGACATTAAGAATTTCGGATAAATTTGAAATTTTATTCTATCAAGAATATGTGATGGAATGTTACCTAATTTTAAAAAAAAAGAAAATCTTTTTTTATAACCACCAACTGTAAAATAATCAGGTTCTATCGTAAAAAAGCCACTCATAAAGGCTGATAGTTTTTCTTTAAATTTTTTAAATGTGCTCATAATTATTAATTACGAATATTTATACCGTTCAATATTTGAACAGTAAAGATGTATTTATTAAAAATTTTTTTTTCAAAGGCCATTTTTTGCTGTTTTTTTATATTATTTTCCACCTGCTGGGAGTAATTAAATTTTTTTTATTAGATTTTAGGCCTAAAAAATTAAAATCTCGTTTTTTTTTAAATTTTATAATTTTATTTAGTTGGTCAATGTTATCTATTCCAAAAATTATTTTAATATTTGGAATTTGAAAAATAAAATTTAGACAACCCTCTAAATTATTTAATTTATTAATTCTAAGCCAATTATACCAATTATAAAATTCTTTTTTAAATTTCAAAAATTTTTTAGGCAAATCTTTTTTTTGTTTTAATAAAATTCCCTGTAAAAAAATTGACCTTACGTGAATTTCAACTTTATCTTTTTGTAGTTTTTTTAGCCATCCTGTTTCTAGAATTCTTTGATCAAAAACGTTCAAAGGAAATTGTATCAAATCTGGTTTAAATTTTTTATATAAGTTATCTAGGTCAGAAGGAGAGTTTATTGAGTAACCAATTTTTTTTACCAGTCCTCTTTTTTTTAAAATTTTTAGTGATTTATAAATTTTGAAACCTGATTTGTTTTTTAATTCTTTTGGGTTATGTATTAGCAGTCCGTAAATTTTATTTATTTTCATACATTGTAAAGATTTTAACAATTGATCTTTTACATATTCAAACGATTCAAATTTCGGTTCGATATTTTTAATTTTTGTAATTACATTAAAATTTTTTAGATCAAATTTCCCCAATAATTGTTCTGTATTTTTATAGGATCTTGCTGTGTCAATATAATTAATTTTATTTATTTTTATTATTTTAATTATTTCACTAATCTTTTTATAGTTCAGATTTTGTTTTCTATAATTGACTCCATAATTAGAACCAAAATTTGCTGTGCCTATAATTAGTTTTTTCTTTTTTTCCATATAGAAATGAAGCAACTTTAATTAAACAAGATCTATATATAGTATTTATTCTAGTTTTAAAATTAAATATAGAATTATCTTCAAAAAGTACTTTACAGTTCAATATTTGAACACTACATTGACAGTGTTCAAAAATTGAACAGTTTATGAAAAATAGACAAGATCACTTTGAAGTTTTGAGAAAAGTACAAAAACAACCCTCTAGTTCACAAAGAGAGTTGGCAAATGACCTGGGCTTTAGTTTAGGAAAACTTAACTATTGTCTTAAAGCTCTTAAAAGCAAAGGATTTGTTAAAATGAAAAATTTTCAAAAAAACCCAAACAAATTAAATTACGTATATGTAATTACCCCCAAAGGCGTTGCAGAAAAAACAAAAATGACAATTAATTTTATGAAAAGAAAAATGAAAGAATATGACGAACTTAAAGCAGAATTAAAAAAGGAAGAAAATGTGGACAATAATTAAATTTGAAAAAAAAAAATTAATTTTTTTAAAAGAGAATTTTGAAAAAATTCTAGGGAAAAGTTTTGTTTTTTACAAACCTAAAATTTTGACTCAACAATATCTAAAAAATAAGATTAAGGAAAAAGAGTACGATTTATTAGGAGACTATGTATTTTGTTATCATGAAAAATTTAAACAAAAAGAAGTTATTAATATATTAAAATACTCTAAAGGTTTAAAATATTTTCTTAACGGCTTTGAACAATGTCAAGAGGATATTAATAGATTTATTACTGAGTGCAAAGCATCAGAGGATGATAAAGGATATTTATCTAAAAATTTTTATAAAATTATAATAAATAATAATTATAAATTTTTAAGTGGAGCATTTACTGGTTCAATTTTTAAGATAATAGGACTACAAAACAAAAAAATAGAAATACTGTTGGGCAATATAAAGACAACAGTAAATAAAGAAGAGTTTTGTTTTAGGCCATTATAAACGAATGACAATAATTAAGGTAAAAAAGTATTTTTGCAAAGTGCGGAGCTATGGATATTTTGAGCCTTTTAATGCTAAAACAATATATAAATATTAAAATAAATTTATAATTAGAAAAAAATAAAATGCCTGGTTTTGAATTAATAGATAAAAAAGAAAAAAATGCATTAAATAAAATTTTCGATGAAGGAGGAATACTTTTTGCGCATGGATTCGAAAAATTTAGAAAAAAATTTCATGTAAGAGAATTTGAAAACCTTACCAAAAAAAAAATGAAATCGAAGTACGCTCTTGCAGTCACCAGCGGAACTTCTGCTACAAAAATTGCATTAAAAGCAATGGGTGTAAAAAAAGGAGATGAAGTGATAACTCAAGCATTTAATTTTATTGCAACCGTAGAAGCTATTATAGAAACTGGCGCAAAAGCAGTTGTCGTTAACGTAGATAAGTCTTTAAACATGTGTCCATTAGATTTAGAAAAAAAAATTAATAAAAAAACTAAAGTAATCATACCAGTTCATATGTTGGGTGTGTCAGCGAAAATGAGTCAAATCATGAAAATTGCAAAAAAATATAAATTAAAAGTTTTGGAAGATAACTGTGAGTCAATGGGAGCTAAGTATAAAAAAAATTATTTGTGTAATATTGGAGACGCAGGAGTAGTAAGCTTCGATTTTGGTAAAACTATTACTTGCGGTGAAGGAGGAATGATTTTAACAAAAAATAAATTAATAGACAAATATGCTAGAGAATACCATGATCACGGTCATGAATTAAACCCAAAATATCCTAGAGGGTTAGATACAAGAACAATATCTGGATTTAATTATAGAATGACAGAAATGCAAGCTGTTGTTGGGAAAATTCAATTAAAAAGATTAGATACTATTATCAAAGAGAATAAAAAAAGATATCTCGGTTTGTATAAAAATATTTTGAATAAAAGTAAAAAAATAGAATTTAGAGAAATACCTAAACATTCAGAGCCAATATACGATACTCTAATTATATTTGTAAAAAATAAAGACTTAAGAAAAAAAATAGTAAAATTATTGAAAAAATCAGGAATAGGAACAAAAAATTTACCCGATGCCATTAACTGGCACTGCGCATCTTGGTGGGATCATGCCATAAGTAAAGATCAAATTTCAAAAATAGTAAGTACAAAAAAACTACTACAGTCAGCAATAGCAATACCGATTTGGCTAAAAAAGTCAGTTACTGAATACAACATTGTAGCTAATAAAATTAATAAACTTGTGATATAGATTTTTTAATGAAAAATTTAGACAAAAAATATCAAAAAGAAATTAAAAGTTTTTATAATAAAAACGGATGGGTAAAAATAAAAAATTTTCTTTCAATAAAATCAGCACTAACAAAAAAAAAAACCATTTTAGATTTTTTGAGAAAAGAACATACGAAATATAAAGGTAGAGATATTAATTACTTGAGTAATAAAAAAATTCATTCAAATATTACATCTTTTCATTCTTTAAAAAATATTAAAAAAATTGATTATCAAAAAACAAATAAAGATACTAAAAGCATAGCAGAATATCTATTAGGCACAAAAGTTCGATTAAGATCGTGTGAAGTTTTTTTAAAACCCCCAAGATCAACTCATAAGACCCCTGCGCATCAAGATGCTGCTTTTTGGAATATACGAGGCAACAAAGGATTAACTTTTTGGATTGCCTTAACTAAATGTGAAAAAAAAAATGGATCATTGTATTATTTAAATGGTTCTCATAAAAAAGGCGTGGTGAGTCATAAAAAATCATTTGTAAAAGGAACGTCACAGAAAATTAAATCTAAAAAATTTTTTAAAAACTATCAAAAAATTGCCACAAGCTGTTTACCTGGAGACCTTTTAGTACACGACTGTAAAGTAGCTCATGGAAGTTTTAAAAATTCTAGCTCTACAAAAAGAATTGGATGGACCCTCTCATTCATAGATAAGTATGGAAAAATAAATTCTAAAAAATCTATTTCTTATGAAAAATCTTTATCAGAACAAATAAATATAAAATAAATATTTACATAAAATGTTTTCAAATAAAACAATCTTAATAACCGGTGGAACTGGATCATTTGGTCAAAAATTTGTCGAAGTTATTCTTAAAAAATATAAACCAAAAAAAATTATAATTTATAGCAGGGATGAGCTTAAACAATTTCATATGCAAGAAAAATTTAAAGATAATAAAAATTTAAGATTTTTTATTGGTGATGTAAGAGATGAAAAAAGATTAACATTGGCTATGGAAAATGTAGATTTTGTTGTTCACTCTGCAGCATTAAAGCATGTACCAATAATAGAATACAATCCAATAGAGGCAATACAAACCAATGTATTGGGCTCACAAAATGTAATAACTGCAGCTATAAAATCTGGAGTAAAAAAAATTTTGGCTTTAAGCACAGACAAAGCTGCGGCTCCAATAAATTTGTATGGTGCTACAAAATTAGCTTCAGATAAACTTTTTATATCTGCTAACAATCTAGTAGGAAGAAGAAATACAAAATTTTCAGTTGTAAGATATGGAAATGTGATGGGAAGCAGAGGATCAGTAATTCCTCATTTTATAAATTGTAAAAATAAAGGTTTTATGCCGGTCACACATCCAGATATGACAAGATTTAATATTACATTAGAAGAAGGTGTTGATTTTGTAATTAAATCATTTAGCAGAATGTATGGTGGAGAATTATTTATCCCGAAGATTCCATCGTACAAAGTAGTTGATGTTGCAAAAGCTGTATCTGCTAAGGATAAGATTAAAATTGTTGGTATTAGGCCTGGTGAAAAAATACACGAAGAGATGATAACTACTTCTGACTCTCTAAATACCATTGAATTTAAAGATTATTTTGCAATAATTTCAGATGCAAGATTCGGACCTATGAGTAAAAAAGACCATATTCAAAAATTAAAAAAAATGGGTGGTAAAATTACAAAAAAAGAATTTAATTATAGTAGTGAAAATAACGGAAATTTTTTATCTATAAAACAATTACAAAATCTAATTAAAAAAAATGTTGCTGAATGATAAGATACGGCAAACAACACATAGACAAAGCTGACATTAATTCAGTTGTATCAGTCTTAAAAAGTGACTGGATTACACAAGGTCCAAAAGTTAATGAATTTGAGAGCAAATTAAAAAAAAAATTTGGTTCAAAATTTTGTTGTGTAGTTTCAAATGGTACTGCAGCACTTCACTTGACAGCTTTAGCATTAGGATGGTCAAAACAAGACACAGTCTTATGTTCTCCAATAAGTTTTCTTTCGGCATCTAATGCTGTTATATATTCTGGAGCAAAGCCAGATTTTGTTGATATAAATACTAACGATTATAATATTGATACAGAAAAATTAAAAAAGAAAATTCAATTTTATTTAAAAAAAAATAAAAAAATTAAAGCAATCATAGCTACTGATTTTGCTGGACAACCCTGCGACTGGAAAGAATTAAAAAAAATTTCTAAAAAATATAAAATAACTTTAATTAACGATAACTGCCATGCAATTGGAGCAAAATATTTTAAAAATGAAAAATATGCTTCTAAATATGCAGATATTGTTACTCACAGTTACCACCCAGTAAAAAATATTACAACGGGTGAAGGAGGTGCGGTTTTAACAAATAATAAAAAAATACATTTAAAGATTAAATTATTACGATCCCATGGAGTAATAAAATCTAAAAAATTTACTAAAGAAAAACCTTGGTTTTATCAAATGCAAGAGTTAGGATTTAATTATAGATTGACTGACATCCAATGTGCCCTTGGTATTACCCAACTTTTAAAAATATCAAAATTTATTAAACGAAGAAATCAAATAGCCAAAATATACAACAAGTTTTTTAGTAAATTTAGATTTATCAAAACTCCTAAAATTAAAAGAAATAATGAACATGCATTTCATATATATCCATTGCTTATTGATTTTAAAAAATTGGGCATAACTAGATCTAATTTTTTTAAGAAATTATCAAAATATAATATTTTTCTTCAAGTACATTATATTCCAATTTATCTTCAGCCTTACTATAAAAAAAAATTTAATTTTAATGAAAAAAACTTTCCTATTTCTAAAAAATTTTATTCTCAAGAAGCATCGCTACCTATTTTTTATTCACTTGAAGATAGGCAAATTTATAAAATATGTCGTTTAATAAAAAAAGTACTTAAGTTAAAATATTGTGATTAAAAAAAATAAAACAATTCTTGTTGTTGCTGCACATCCAGATGATGATGTTTTGGGGTGCGGAGGTACATTAAAAAAATTATCTAAAAAAGGAAGTGATATTAATCTTATTTTTTTATCCGATGGAGTTAGTTCAAGAAAAATGACAAACAAAAAATTTTTACAAGAGATAAGTAGAAGAAAAAAAGCATGTGAAAGAGCGTGTAGGATCCTTGGATCAAACAAACCAATTTTTTACGATCTTCCAGATAATTCTCTCGATACAGTTTCTTTTTTAAAAATTGTTAAATTAATAAAAAATCATATTGACAAGATTAAACCAGAAATAATATTTACTCATTTTCATAATGATTTAAATATAGACCACAGTATTACAAATAGAGCTGTGGTAACAGCATGTAGGCCGTTAAAAAATAATCCTGTTAAAATTTTATTATTTTTTGAAGTTCCCTCTAGCACTGAATGGCAAATTACTGGAAAAAAAGAAAATTTATTTAATCCTAACTGGTTTGAAGACATCAGCCTTGAATTAAATTCAAAAATTAAGGCTTTAAAAGCTTATAAAAGTGAAATTAGAAAATGGCCCCACCCAAGATCTGAAAAAGGTGTCAAAGCTCTTGCTCAATGGAGGGGAGCTACCGCTGGTTTTAAAGCAGCTGAAGCGTTTATTTTAGGAAGAAAAATATAAAATAATGAATATTGTTTTTAGGGTTGATGCCGAAAGCTCTATTATAGGAACCGGGCATGTTATGAGATGCTTAAATTTAGCAGAGGAATTATCAAAGAATAATAAAATCATATTTATTACAAGAAAATTTGATGGACACCTCGGGAGTATTATTAAAAAAAAGAAGTATAAAGTATTTTATCTAGAAAAAAAAAAAATTAGAAATCTTTTAAGAAAAGATAATAAAATTTTTAAAAAAGAAGTACAAATTAATGAAGCTAAAATTATTTTAAAATTTGTAAAAAGAATATTTAATCCAATTTTGATTATTGATCATTATTTTTTAGATTTATCATTTGAAAATTTAATAAAGAATTATTTTAAAAAAACTATTATTATAGATGACTTGGCTAACAGAAAACATAATTGTGATTTAATAATAGATCAAAATTATTACAATCCCAATCATAGTAAATATAAAAAACTTCTTGTTAAAAAATCCAAAAAAGTGTTTGGTCCTAAGTTTGCTTTGATTAATAAAAAATATAAAACGCTAAGAAATAAAATAAAAATAAGAAGAAAAAAAATGAAAAAGCTATTAATTTTTATGGGAGGTAGCGACCCCAGTAAAGAAATTTTTAAGGCAATTAAAGGTCTAAACCTCGCTAAATTAGACAAATGTCATGCTAATATAGTAGTAGGCAAAGCATTTAAGTTTGTTAAAGAATTAAAATTTTTATTAAAAAAAGTAAAATTTAATTATAAAATTTATATACAAACCAAAAATATGCATAAATTACTTTTTAACTCTGATTTAGCTATTCTATCTGGTGGAATGATAACCTGGGAAAAATGTGTAGTTGGAGCAGCTAGTTTAGTTACTATTAAATCAAAAAATCAAATAATTAACAGCAAAGCTTTAGAAAATAAAGGAGCGCATATAATTACAGGATTTTCACATAGAACAACTCCTAATTTATATAAAAAAAAAAATTGAAGAAATTAAATTCAACAAAATAAATTCGATGATGGAAAAATCTAAAGTTTTGTGTGATGGTAATGGTGTCAAAAGAATTTCAGATTTAATTTTAAAAAATTAAGATAATAAAAAAATGTTAATTTCAATAATAGTTCCTACTTATAATCAAGAACTTTATATAGGTAGGTGTTTAAGATCGTTGATAGATCAATCAATACATTCTAATGAGTATGAAATACTAGTGATAAATGATGGTAGTAAGGACGGTACATCTGAGGTATTAAACTTATATAAAAAAGATATTGAAATTATAACGAATAAAAAAAACAAAGGTTTGCCTTATTCAATTAACAAAGGAATTTCTCAAGCAAGAGGAAGATTCATAGTACGAGTAGACTCTGATGATTATGTAAATAAAGATTTTCTAAAAGTTTTAGAAATTTTTTTATCATCAAACAAAGCTATAGATGCCGTATGTTGCGATTATTATTTAGTTAATGATAAAGAGGAAGTTATAGAGAGAAAAAATGCAAGCAAATATCCTATTGGCTGTGGAATCCTTTTTAGAATAGAACAATTAATTAAGTTAGGTTTGTATGATGAAACTTTTGAAGTTCATGAGGATGAGGATTTGAGACTAAGATTTTTAAAAGATTATAAAATCCACAGAGTTGCAGTTCCTTTATACAGGTATAGAAAACATGAATCAAATATAACTAATAATAAAGTCAATATGCTTAAACATTATAAAAGATTAAAAAAAAAACATAAAATTAAATAATTAATGAGCATTTTCAATTACAAAAAAATTCAACAAAAAAATAGCTGCTACTTGATTGCAGAAGTTGGAGTAAACCATGAATGTTCATTAGCCAAGGCAAAAAAATTAATATTTCTTGCAAAAAAAAATGGTGCACAAGCTGTTAAATTTCAAACATATAAAGCAGAAAAACTAGCATCGAGAGATTCCAAGGCTTATTGGGATATAAAAAAAGAAAAAATTAAGTCTCAATATGAATTATTTTCAAAATATGACAAATTTGAAAATGCAGACTATTATAAATTATATAAATATTGTAAAAAAATAAAAATAGATTTTTTATCGACTCCTTTTGATTTAGAAAGTGTAGATTTTTTAGACAAATTAGTACCTGCATTCAAGATTTCTTCTTCAGACATAACCAATTACCCATTATTAGAAAAAATATCGAAAAAAAATAAGCCAATTCTACTATCTACAGGAGCATCATCATTAAACGAAATAAAAAAAGCTTTAAAAGTTATTCAAACCAATAAAACAAAAAAAATTGTTTTGATGCACTGCATACTAAATTATCCAACTAAAAAAAAAGATGCTAGTTTATTAATGATTCAAAATTTAACAAAAGTATTTCCAAATTTAGTGATTGGTTACTCAGACCACACAATGCCAGATAAAGAAATGTCAGTTTTGACAACAGCATATTTAATGGGTGCTAAAGTAATTGAAAAACATTTCACTTTTAATAAAAAAAAAGAAGGAAACGATCACTATCATTCAATGGATTTCAAAGATCTAAAAATTTTTTCAAATACTATAGAAAAATTAAAGATAATTTTAGGAAAAAAAGAAAAAAAAACATACCTTATGTCAGAAAAAAAATCTAGAAAGTATGCAAGAAGAGGCATTTATATTAAAAGCTTAATAAGGAAGAATGAAAAGTTAAGCAAAAAAAACTTAATATGCTTAAGACCAGCCAAAGGTATAAGCGCTATGGATTGGAAAAAAGTTTTAGGAAAAAAATCATTAAGAGAATTAAAACCAGGCAAAAGTCTTAATACATTTGATTTTAAGTAATTTATTTTAATGGAAAAAAGAAAAGTTTTTTACACAAAGTTATTTACACCTTTACAACAGGCTAGAGTGCTTGATGTGCCTTTTTTTTTAGAAAATTTTTTTATTAGTAAATTAAAATACAAAAATAATTTGAATTTTTTTGAACAAATATTAATTTTTTTTTATCAGTCAAAGATTATAAGTAGAATTTTCTTGTATATAAAGATTATTTATTCTATCAAAGTTTCATTTTCTATTCCAAAAAAAAAAATTATAATATTTGACTGTGTCGGTGCCACTGATCTTCAAAAATTAATAAAGAAGGATTATTTTATCTTATCTACAAGAGTTGAAAAAGTAAAAAAAATTTACATTAATAAAAAAATTGCTACTTATATAATTAAAAATTTTTTTAAAAGATCAATAAAGCAAAATTATCTTATAGCACTAATCATCAATATCTCACCAAAGATTACTATAACAAAAATAGATAATTCAAAAGATTTTTATGAAATAAGCAAAGTTCTTTCAAGAAAAATAAAATTTATTGCAGTTCAAAATGCCCATAGAGGAGATACATTTCATAAAAATATAAATGAAACTAAAAAAATATTTATTCCTAAATATTTGTGTTTTAGTAATTATGAAAGAGATGTGTATAAGTTTAAAAAAGCTAATGTTGGTAAATTTATACCTATAGGCTCTATTAGAATATTATTAGCACTCGATCATTTAAAAAATAAAAAAAAAAATTACAAAAAGCAAAAATCAATTTGATATTTGTTTAATTTCAGAACCTCATAATGATATTACAGATGACTTTTTAGGAGCAAAAAATTGGGTCGAAGTAATAGGAGCAATAGCTCAATATGCTCACAAACTTTCCTCAGAAAAAAAATTAAATTTAATTTTTGTTGGAAAAAAAGTAGATCCTTTAGCCAGAAAATTGGAGATTGAATTTTACAAATATTTTTTAAAGAAAAATTTTAAAATAGATTATGGACCAAGAAATAAATTTAATTCCTACAAACGTATTATGCAAAGTGAATTAGTTATAGGCCATAATTCAACTTTATTACGAGAAGCGATTGCTCTAAAAAAGAAAGTTTTATGTTGTAATTTTACAGGTAGTAATTTTATTAATTTTCCAACAAGTGGAATTTGTGTATTGAAAGAAAACAATTATGAACTATTTAAAAAAAGAACTTTAGAAATATTATTGATGTCGAACAAAAAATATTTTTCGAAAATTAAAAAAGATTATATCATGGGCTCTTTAATTAAAACTAAATCCCTTTTTGAAAAAGAAGTTTTATCAGCTAAGGAAAAAATAAAATAAAATGATTAAATCATTTAAAATAGGAAATAAAAAAATATCAGATAATAGTCCTGCTTTTATTATTGCAGAAATTGGAATAAATCATAGTGGATCTAAGGCAAAATGTTTAAAATTAATAATAGCAGCACATAAATCTGGTGCCGATGCAGTAAAATTACAAATTGCAAATCCAGAATATAGCTATGCTAAGAATCATCCTTCATTTAAAGAATTTAAAAATAAAGATTTAAAAGATAAAGATTTAATTAAATTAATAAGTTATGCCAAATCGTTAGGGTTAATTATGTTTGCCACCCCAGGAGATTTTAAAAGTTTAGAAAGAATTAAAAAATTAAAAATGCCTGCGATTAAAATTTCATCAGGTCTTTTATCAAACTTACCATTAATAAAAGAGGCATCAAATGCAAAAGTTCCAGTAATTTTTTCAACGGGCATGTCTTATTTAAAAGAAGTACATGAAGCTATAAACATTTGTAAGATCAAACAAAAGAAAATTGCAATATTAAAGTGTACCTCTATTTACCCCGCGCCAATAAAATATTTAAATTTAAAAGGAATAAAAAAATATAAAAAAATCTTTAAAGTTCCAATCGGTTATTCAGATCATGCAATGGGAATAGATGCTTCTGTTAATGCAGTAGCTTGTGGAGCAAAAATTATTGAAAAACACTTTACTTTAAATAAATTAGCCAAAGGAGCAGATCATAGAATTTCTGTAGAACCAAAAGAATTCAAATTAATGGTTAGTAAAATAAGAAATCTAGAGACTATGTTAGGTAACGGGATTTTAAAACCAACAAAAGAAGAAGAAGCAAATAGAAAAAACAACCTAAGAAAATTAGTAACTTTAAAAGAAATACTAAAAGGAGAAAAAATCAGTTTAAATAATATTTCCCTAAAAAGAATTAATTCAAATAAAAAAAGCATTGAACTTAAAAATTTTTATAAGATTTTGGGCAGAAGAGCTTTAAGAAATCTAAAAAAAGAAGAAGTATTATCAATGAAAGATATTAATAAACATTAACAATGATGAATAAAATAAATATTCTAATAACTTGTATCAACGGTAAGTATGTTTACGATTTAATAAATTCAATTTATTCAATTAAAAATATGAAGATAAATATTTTTGGTGCAGACTCAAATCCAAAATCAAAAATTATTTATATAAAAAAAATTTATAAAATTCCTAGAGCAAACAAAGAAAAACTATTTCTAAAAAAAGTATTTTCAATTTGTAAAAAAGAAAAAATTAACATTATTTTTCCAGGTTCTGAGGCAGAGTCAATCTTATTTTCAAAATACAAAAATCTTTTCAAACAAAAAAAAATAAAAATCTTAGTTAGTGATTATAAAATAGTTACCAGCTTAATAGATAAAGGTAAAATGTTTGATTTTCTCGAAAAAAATAAAATAAATGTAGGCAAATGGAGCAATATAAACTCATTTATGGACTTAAAAATTTTAATTAAAAAATTTGGATACCCCGTTAAAAAAGTTGTCTTAAAGCCTAGAAAAGGAGCAGGATCAAGAGGCGTTATTATTTTAGATAAAAAAATAAAAAAATTTAAACTTTTATTAGAAAATAGATTTTGTGGAACAGGTGATATTATTTCGGTACAAAAAGAATTTAAAAGAAGAAAGATTATGTTTAATAATTTAATTTGTATGCCTTATTATGGAGGTAACACTTATGATGTCGATTGTTTTGCTGTCGATGGCAAACCAAAAGTTATAATTCCGAGATTAAGACAGTATGAAAACCCTCTTTCAGAATATAATCAGGGTTGTGTTGTGGAAAAAAATTTAAAAATTATAAATTATATTAAAAAAATTATAAAAGTTTTCAAAATTCATGGTCCATGTGATTTTGATGTAACTATTGATGATTCAGGAAACCCTAAATTATTAGATAGCTCAAATCGTATGAGTGGATCTGTGGGAGCGTCGCTTGTAGCGGGATATAATTTACCAGAACAAGTCATTAGATATATGTGTAATCTTCAAATAAAAAAAATTATTCCAAATAAAAAAACTAGAATAGTTCCAGTAAATAAATTTGTATTAGTATAAATTATGAATAAAAAAGTATTATTAGTAGGATGTGGGTCTGAGATTGGATCAATGCTTTTATCAATGAATCAACAATTAAAAGATAAGTTCATTATAGACACAGTATTGACTAATAAAATTTCTAATAACGAAAAGGAAGACATGGACTCCATAAATGCACGTTTAATATTATGTAACCCACAAATGATTGACAAAATTAAAGTTGATTATAAAAAAAATATTTTAATTATAAATGAGAAAAAAATAAAATTCTTCTTTGGAGATATAAATAATTTTAAATTAAATAAGATAAAAAAAAAATTTAATGCCACTATTATAGCGACTTCTAAAAAACATATTTCAAATAAAAACTTAATGAAAAAATTTATCAAAATTTCCGATTTAGTACTTGGCGTTGCTGAATCTGAAAAAATACCCTCTATTTATCC
>MDTG01176514.1_pt1 | contig 17144 bp, 18 predicted proteins | sample 811421 | NCBI WGS metagenome assembly MDTG01 (sample SAMN05326645, study PRJNA326480) | marine metagenome | isolation source: seawater | place: Pacific Ocean: South East | collected 2011
AATATTCTGCGATTAAATTATGATAGTAGTCATCTAGTAATAAAAGTTTATATGGAGAGCAAAATTTATAACATGTTTTAGTCATTATTATAATAGTATGCATAAATTATTTATATAGTTTAAATAATTTAAGAACATTATTGTATTTTAAATTTGTATAATATATGAGCAATTATAACGAAAATTATAAAAATTAATATAGATGTGTATATACTCATTCGTTTAATATTTTTATCATACATTAATGCAATTACTATTCCAATTGTATTTGAAATAATATCACCTATTGTATTAGGTAATGAATTGCAACATAATATTTCTTCTTTTGTAAAATATGTTAGATTATAATACAATATAAACATTGAATTTATAACAAAATTAAATAAAGGTCTCATAAAGTTTGGTATTAATTTATTTAACTCTGATTTTTTCTCAAATAAACAAGCTAAATCTTTAATCTCGTATAAAGTAGATATTATAAAAACTATAACAAAGGTTTTAAAATTAGATAAATTAAAAAATTTTTTAATCAAGATAACAAGTATAATAGTAAATAATACGTGAAAAATTGAGAAAATAGTAAATAAACTTTTGGGATACGTTATATCATCTTGTGTTGAAAAAATCTTGTCTACTTTTAATTCTTTTAATAATATATTATTCATTGTAATATATTATATTATTATATTTAATATTCGTATCCACAAATCGAACAAACTCTCCAAGTTTTTCCATAGGGACCAGATTCAGTCTCTAAATATATATCATGTCCATTTACACTATTATGACATTCTCTAATTAAATTTAGATTATTAATTGAAATAAATTTTTCAATTTCGAGAAGTTTTTTCTCAATATTATCTCTTTTATCTAGTAATTTTTCTAAATTTTCTTTATAATTATTAATAACAATTTTATCTTTTATAATATTTATAACTTGTTTAATAGTATTTTCATTTTCCATATTTTACTGTATATTTATTAATGATAAATAATAGTAATTTTTTTATCACAATAATTATATGGATCGTCCAAATTGGAAACAATATTTTAAAGAAATAGTTGAAGTTACTTCAAAACGTTCGCCATGTGAAAGATTAAAAGTAGGTTGTCTTCTTGTAAATGATAATAGAATTATTAGTCAAGGATATAATGGGTTTTTACCTGGTTGTCAACATAAAAGTATAGTAAGAGATAATCATGAACAAGCAACATTACATGCAGAACAAAACGCAATATGTGATTGTGCAAAGAGAGGAGTATCATCAAAAAATTGTATTGCTTATATAACACATTATCCTTGTATTATATGCACTCGTTTATTAATAGCATCAGGTGTAAATGAAATTTATTATATAAATGATTATAAAAATGATGAGTTGGTGAAGTATTTTACAAAAGAAAAAAACATTAAAGTAGAAAAAATATAATTAATTTGAGAAAAAATAATCATAATAAAGTAATTAAAAATATAACACATAATGTAGTATGCGTTATAAAAAAAAGAACAATAGTATAACATACAATGAACATGCAAGTTATTTGTTAATAGTAGAATCACCATCAAAATGTAAAAAAATCGAGAACTATTTGGGAATAAATTATGCATGCATAGCTAGCGTTGGTCATCTTCAAGGACTAACAGGATTAAAAAGTATAGATATGAAAAATAATTATAGTCCAAAATTTACAATTATATCAGAAAAGAAAGGTCATATAAATGAAATGACACGTATAATCGAAAAGTTCTCAAAAAACAATATATATTTAGCAACAGATGATGACAGAGAAGGAGAAGCAATAGCATGGCATATATGTAACTTATTTAATTTGGATATTTTAACAACAAAAAGGATTATATTTCATGAAATTACAAAACCAGCAATAATACATGCAGTAAAGAATCCAGTAACGATTAAAATGAATTTAGTAAATGCCCAGTTATCAAGACAAATACTTGATATTATAGTTGGATTTAAAATATCACCATTTTTATGGAAATATTTATATAATTATAAAGAGAATTCATTATCAGCAGGAAGATGTCAAACACCAGCATTAAGATTGATATATGATAGTTCTCAAAAAAATGATAAAAAATACGATATAAAATATAAATTATCAGGTATATTTACAAGTAAAAAATTGGTATTTAACTTAAATAATGTCTTTAATAGTGAAGAAGATGTTAAAAATTTTCTCAAAAAATCTATAAAATTTACTTATAAAATGGAAATAGGAAATACAACAACGACAACAACATCAGCACCAGTTCCATTTAATACATCAAAATTGTTACAAGTTGCAGGTAATAGGTTAAATTTTTCTCCAAAACAAACAATGTTATTGTGTCAAAAATTATACCAAGCAGGATATATTACTTATATGAGGACAGAAAGTACAAAATATGCTTCGGCATTTATAGAAGTAACAAAAAAACATATAATAAACACATATGGGGAAAAATACATAGGAAATTTAAAAAAAATTGAGAACCTTGATGTAAATAATCCACATGAAGCAATAAGAGTAACAAGTTTATTAAATACAAACATAAGTAGTGAGAGTGATCCAAAAGCCAATACATTATATAAATTAATATACAGTAATACAATTGAAAGTTGTATGGAAAAATATAGTGGAAGTATAACAAAAATTTTGATTAATAGTCCAGAAGAAGGTTTATATTATGAATATAATAATGAAATACCAACATTTTTAGGATGGAAAGTTCTCAAAAATAAAGAAAAAAACATTCAAGACCTACCAATGGGTTTATCATTATACTTCAAGAGCACAAATAATAGTAATATAAAATGTTTTGGAATAAATTCAAGTGTAAGTTTTAAAACAAATGATTATTATTACACAGAACACAGTTTAATTAACAAGTTAGAATCTCTTGAAATAGGAAGACCATCAACATACGCATCAATTGTTGATACAATCCAAGAAAGAAAATATGTAGAAAAAAAAGATATATTAGGAGAAAAAGTGGAAATAACTGATTACATATTAGAAAATGATATAATAGTTGAGAAAAAAGAAGAAAAAATAGTAGGAAATGAAAAAAATAAATTAGTAATTACAAATTTAGGAGTAATTACATTAGAGTTCCTTTGTAAAAATTTTAATGATATATTTTCATATGAATATACAAAAACAATGGAAAATGAATTAGATAAAATAGCAAATGGAACAGAATCAAAATGGTATTCTGTATGTGATAACTGTAATATGGATATAAAAAATAAATCAAAAACAATAAAAAATGTAGAAAAATGTTCTTTTTTAATAGAAGATGGTTATGAAGTAATATTTGAAAGATATGGACCTTGTATTAGAAAAAAAAACAAAGAAGATAAATATGATTATTATAATGTGAAATCAGAAATTGAACTAGACTTAAATAGATTAAAGGAAAGTAAGTATACATTTAATGAATTAATTCAAGAAAATAATGCATTTTTAGGTATATATAACGAAGTAAACATATACAAAAAGAATGGAATATATGGTCCATATATTGAATATGATAATAAAAATATTAGTTTAAAAAAATTAAATAAGGATTATAATGATATTAATTTAGAAGATGTTATAGAAATTATAAATAAAGAAAAGGATTCTAATATATTAAGAGAGATTACACCGTATTTAAGTATTAGAAAAGGAAAATATGGTATTTATGCATATTATAAAAAAGAATATATGAAGAAACCAAAATTTTTTAACATAAAAAAATTCAAAGGAAATAGTTTAGAATGTGAGAAAACAGAATTTATAGAGTGGTTAAATTCAAATTATAATACTAAAAATGAAGATTTTGTATAATTATAATATATTATGATGGATGATAAAAATGAAATAATTAAAAGAGATACATTCAATTTTTTAAATTTTATAATATTTTTTGTATTGTATATATTTGTTATTATTTACCAGTATGCATTAAACGACCCAACAAGTTATTATATATCGTTAGGTGTAGACATATTTTTCTCAATATTTTTGATAAGTTACACGCAAATATTATTTACAAATTATGATACAATAATATCAATAATATCAGGAATAGTTATATTTGCATTTATAGTTACAAGATTATTATCAATAATAATATTTTCTGATACTTTTTTAAAAATTGAGAAAAAGAGAATTAGTAAAGGTTGTCAATATGAAGATATGTCAAAATTACTTCAACAAGACATATATTTAAATAGAGTTTGGTATTTATATAGCACATTATCAATATTAGCACTATTATACATGTTAATGTTTTGGAGTGATAAAATTAATAAAATAAAACTAGGTATTACAGACTATAGCAAACAACAGGTTGTAACATATATTATTTTTGCATTAATAATCACATTTTCAACATTGAATACAGTTTGGTCATTTGAAGTCAATCGAAAATACAAACGTACGGAAATCTGTGATAAAAAACCTAGTGAAGAAACAGAAAAAATAAACAAATATAATATTAATACAGTTTTACGTGACCCAATAATCAAAATAAAATAGTAAAATACTGAAAAGTATAAAGAAAAATAATAAATTAATGCGTATAATTATATAAAATAATTGTTTTATATAATATAATTTATGAAGTATTACGAAACTAACTATCTAGATTATATAAATTCTATAAATGGGAATAATTTACATGAATATAAAGAAAAGCTATTCGATAAAATTCCTTCTTCATTTGATAAACTTTCAAATTTTATATTTAACGGGCCATCAGGTGTTGGAAAATATTCACAAGTTTTAAACATTATAAAAAAGTTCAGTGATACAGGATTACGATATGATAAGAAATTAACTTGTTATTATGAGAAGCAAAATTATACATATAAAATAAGTGACATACATTATGAAATAGATATTTCACAATTAGGATGTAATTCAAAACAACTATGGCATGACATTTTTTTTCAAATTGTAGATATAATAACAATTAAACCTAGAAAAGAAGCAATAATTATGTGTTATAATTTTCATACTATCAATAATGAACTGTTAGATATATTCTATAGCTATATGCAAAATGGAAAAATAAATTCAAACATAAATATAAAATTTTTTATAATAACCGAACATGTTAGTTTTTTACCATATAATATTATAAATAATTCAATTATTATTAACTTTAAAAGACCATCTATAAGTCAATATAAAAAACTTTATAATACTGAATTAAATATTGAAAAAAATATATCATTTTCCAAACGTTTATCTAATAATACAACATTAAATAAGGATTCAAATGAAGTCATTAGTAACATATCAGAAAATAATATTGTTAATATAAAAGATTTAAAATATTTTGATCTTATAAAAAATTGTGATAATATACCCTCGGAATTATGTGATATTATAGTAAATAAATTAATAGATGAAATTATTAATTTTAAAAATAGTAGCTTTATTAATATAAGAGAATATTTATATGATTTATTAACGTATAATATTGATATTTATGAGAGCATTTGGTATATATTATACTATTTAATTAATAATAAATACATAGATAAAAATGAAGAAATAATTAAAGACATATATATTGAATTAAAATATTTTAATAATAACTATAGACCTATTTATCATTTAGAGAGAATTTTTTATAATATTGTAGTTAAAATAAATAGTATATGAAGATTAAAGATGCCCGCAATATATTTGAAATAAATGAAGAAGATTTTGATAATAAAGATTTAATTAAAAAAAAATATAGAATATTAGCATTAAAATATCATCCAGATAAAAATAAATCTGAATATGCTACAAGTAAATTTCAAGATATAAATTTAGCATATGAAACATTATTAAAAGAAAAAAATCATAATACTAGTTATGAAACAATATTAAAAGAATATTTAAATAGTCTCTTAAAAAATGAAACACATGTAGATATAACATATAACATATTAATTAATATAATTTACAAATGCAAAGAAAAAGGTCTTATGTATTTCAATTCATTGAGTAGAGAATATTTATATAATATAATAACAATACTTAAAAAACATAAAGATATTTTTGATATTGATGAGAAATTTATTAATGAAATAGAAGAAATTTATAAGAATAAAACAAAAAATTCCTGTTCTTATGTATTAAATCCAGATATAAATGACTTATTAGAAGATAATGTATATAAACTTGTTATTAATGAAAATGAAAAATTAATACCATTATGGCATAAACAAGTTTATTATACTGATTATAATAACAATGATATTGATTTATATTGCATACCTCTTCTAGAAGATAATATATGGGTTGATGAAAACAATAATTTATTTATAAACATTGAGAAAAAAATATCAGATATAATGAATATTGATAAAATACCAATTCATATAGGTAAGCATATAAGATATTTAAAAAATGATAATATAAGATTCGTGAATAAACAACAAATTATATTATACAATTGTGGAATATCAAAAATAAATTATCACGATGTAATGGATAATAGTTCAAGATCAAATATAATTATAAATCTAACAATTATATAAAAATAAATTATATAAATTATATATAAATGATTAATAATATATTCCAGTTTGCTTGCGTAATTATTAGTTATAAATTATTTCATCAAAAGAATCATTATAATAATATAGAAAAAATCAATAAAAGTATAATAGATTCAAATAAAGATTTGGATTTTATTCCATTAAATAATGAAAATAAATATTTAATATTATCGTCAAATGCTTTACTCCCGGCAGGCCTATATACATTATTTTATAATAATTATAAATTGTCTATTATATATAATATTCAATATTATGTTTCACAACACTATTGGAAATATCCTACAAATATAAATAGATATATTGATTGTTCAATACAAACTATAAGTATGATATATAATTTTATATATGGTAATTATTTTATAAGAACAAATATGCATAGGTTACTTGGTAATACTTCATGTTTAATATCTTTATACTTATTCCATAGGTCCTGTAGTTTATATTCGAATAAAAAACTTAATTGGTATAAGTATCATTATTCATTTCATATATGTGGTGGATTATGTGCAATGATTTGTGCACACGGGTTAACAGACTAATTATAATTTGTCGATTTAAATTTTTTTATTCATATATATATAAAGTTTTATGTTATATATATATAATAAGCTATTAATGAATAACATATTAGATTGCTTTAATGATAATATTTTTAATTTTGTAGGAGTTATTTTTTTAAATAAATATTTACAACAAATATATTACCTACGAAACACAAAGACCAATAATAGAATTAGTTATTATAATATAACACCATTCTCTTCACATAGTGAAAAAAATGAGAATGAAATTATAAAAAAAACAGATGAAGATGATAACTGTAAAATGTTTAATAATGAAAACAGATATTTAATGGTTTCAACAAATGCATTAAGTATTTCATGTTTATATGCATTATTTAAAAAAAATTATAGATTAAGTTCATTATTCGGATTACAGTATTTTGTTGCTAACAAATATTGGAAAAATCCAACATACAATATGAGAAAAATAGATCTATTAGTTCAAAGAATTTGTATAACATATAATTTTATTTACTATAATTCAAATGTTGAAAATTTTAATAATAATATAGCAAGTAATATTTTATTGTTATTCGGATTATTTTTTTATAAAAAAGGGTGGATATCTTATGAGAATAGAGAAATTGATTGGTATAAATATCATGTATTATTCCATATAAGTGGGTCTATGTCTCAAATGATTACTATAAACTAATAGTTAATAATTTTATTTAAATTAAAATTAGGTTCACACATATCTAATTCAATAGTATCAAATACATCTGTCTTATTATTTAGAATTTTATATAAAAGATTATGTTTTAACTTTTTCAAAGGTGGTTTACAATCTTTAGTGCACCAATACGTAGGACTAATTAATCTGAAAATACAATAATCATTTCTAATTTTATCATTTTCTAATTCCATTGAAAATAACTTATCTATTTCCATATAGGCAGACTTTAATGATATTATCATTTCATATAATTTTTTTCTTTTATAATGATTTATATCTTTGAATTTTAATATATTTGATATTTCTTGTTTTAAATTTTTAGATTTTGGATACTTATTTAATAATTTTTTACAAGTATAAATATAAACTTTACTACACTTTATGTTATTCTTAATTATCCATAATTTATGAATCAAATTTGATTTGAAATCTTCTAATGATTTTATAATTGAAAAAACATTAGTTCCATAACTAAAAGGAAATCTATAACGTATAGATTGTGGTATTTCAAAATGATTGGTTTCTTTTATTTCTTTTATTTGTTTTTGCAAGATTGATATTTCTTCTCTTATTTCATCAATTAAATTTTGTTGCATATTGTTATCAGTTTTTTCTAATTCTACAATAGAATCATTTATCAAACCTTCTTTTATGTCATCAACATCGTCATTACATTTTTCTTTTTGTTTGTTATATTCGTCTTTTAACTTTTCTAATTTATGCATAAAAATTTGTTCTGATAACTTTTCATTTATTAATTTTTGTTTTGATTCTTGATAATTAGTTTTTGCTTTTTTATGACATTCAATACGTTTTTGACTAGTAGAAGAATTAACTTCTGTTGTTTTTCTTCTTAATTTATCATGAAATGTATGAAAACTGAAACTTGCTTCACTAAAAAGTAAGGTTTTTCCTGATAAAAACATAATATGATTTTGTAATTTGTCATATTGATGAGATGTCATTTTATGTGCTTCTGAAGCTGCATCTAATTTCAAATAATTAATTATTGCTAATAAAAATGCTCCAAAAGCTGTAATACACGATATTATAATAGATGAATGTGGTATAGTTTCTCCTGCACCACTTAATACTGACGCAGAACACGATATTACTATTGTTGGTATCATTAATGCATTTAACCATTTAGAAGTAAGATGACTTGATTCCAAATATATTATTTTTTGACTACATAAATAACTAGCAATAATATCTAAATGATTTGATGTTAATGTTACCATATCAGTTTTAAAATGTTTATCAATTTCTTCTTTAATATAATATAAATCATATTTATCCCATTCTATAGTATTTAATATTGCCCTTATTTCTGATAATGATATTTCTTCAGTAATTATGTTTTTAAAATCTATAGTTTCATCATCTGAATTTGACCCTAATCTTAATTTATTAACATTGTTTTCAATATTATTAAATGAAACAATATCTTCATCTGAATCAGATGGACTTACTCCTCCTGGTGATGATATTAAATAGTTTGTCATTTTATTTCCTACAATTTCTTTTTTTGAAATATATTCTCGTAACTCATTTATATCAGAGTTATTTGTAGTGATGCTTAATCCATTTTCTATATCATTCATACTTACATCAATCATTAAAAAATATATAATAATATTATAAATATAAGAAATATAATATTATTACGCATAAAAAAACGTTAGTTTACTAAATGATTAATTTAAAATTTTACAAAATCTATTTCTACTAATAATTTATTCACTTTTTTTTACTTTCTTTACAACTCTCTTTTTCTTTACAACTGCTGGCTCTGGTTCAGCTACTTTTTCAACTGCTACTGGTGTATCTTCTTCATCGCTATCTTCAACTGTTGTTTCTACAACTTTTACTGCTGGTGCGGTGTCTTCATCAATATCATCACCTGTAGTAACTGCAGGTGGTGTATTAATACTTGCGACATCTTCTGGTGTTAGGTCGATATGACATTTTCCAAAAACACTTACTACTTGTGGAGGTTTTACTACAGCTTGAATAAGTTTCCAAGTTACACCCCACCCTTTACCACCGAACCACAATCCGCCACACTGTAGAACGCAAGCACAATTAGATTTCTTTGGAACAAAATCAACAGGAGTTAGATTCTCATTCTCGCAAGGATAAATACAAGTATGATTTGTATCATACAATTCAACCGACCATTTTCCATTATAATTAGGAACTTTAGCACGAAGAGATGGTGATTTTGTGGTATCAATTTTTTTAGTTACTTTATCTTTGGAGTATTTAAGGAAAGGAAAGAATGTATGTTTGGCTACTTCTCTAGACATTTCTTCACCAAACCACAATTCACTATTCTTGACTGCATCATCAAGAATTTTATTTTCAAAATCTTTAAGTTTATCTAAAAACTGTGTTGATTCTTCAGTTTTATATTCTTCACTTGGGAAAACCAAAGACATTGTAAAACGACCGTCTGAAACACCATGTTCATCAACATAATCTGAAATACCCCAAGTCATCATACGAGGACTAGTAATATGCAAAGAACGATTTGTTTGAGTGCTGATAATTGAAACCGATTTTGCACCTCTATCTGAAACACGAGGTTGCATATATCGAATATCATTTGTATTCCATTCGTTAATCTTAAGAGTAATAGGCTGTGCTGACATATTTATAATACAATAAGGAGCTAAATCTTTATATAGATTTATAATTGTATTTTTGAATCAATTTTATGTTATTTATGTAAAAAAAATGCATGATTTTTTGATGTTTTTTCATAAATCAAATAATACACTTAACATAAAGTATATTGAAAATATATTTCTATCATAGACAGCATTATAACCATATAAACAATTATAATAATTAATGATAATAAAGAAATATATATATATATTTTATAATACATTTAACAAATATGACTAATATATTTTCAAAACCCATAAATGAAAATTTAATTGTCAATAAGAATATTGATAATGTATTTATTAGAAATGAAAATATTATAAAAGTAAATGATTATTTTGATAAAAATATTGATTTGAATAAATTTAAATTATACAATTTAAAACCGATTGCAAAATACTATAAACTAAAAATCAGTGGGCGTAAACATGAAATAATTGCACGAATCGAAACTTTTTTTATTCAGACAAAAAATGCTATTATTATTCAAACATTATGGAGAAAAAAATTAGTTTCAATGTTTTTTTTACTAAAAGGTAATATAAATATCAAAAATCAATGTATTAATGACAATGATTTTTGGACATTAGAGCCTTTAAATGAAATAAATGATATAGATTTCTTTTCATATAAATCATTAAATAGGTATTATGGTTGTAATTTTAATTCTATAATTGAACTACTCAGTCAAAATAGTAATCCACAAAATCCATATGACAGAGAACCTATTAATAAAGAAACTATTAAAAATATTATGAAACTTTTTAATATTAAAAATATTCTTTTTCCTAGAATAGATGAGATTAACACAAATAATCAAAATTTTAATATACATACAATTAATATACCACAAGAATACAGTAATCTTGGACTATGCTATAATTATTTCAGACCTAAAACATTTAATAAAAATTTATTAAAAAACAGTCAAAATAAAAATACATATATTGAACTATGTAATAGACGTTTATTATCAATTGAAGAAAGAATTCGATATATTTTTTATATATTTGATGAAAATGGTAACTATACGAATTCAACCTGGTTTTATAATCTATCATTTAATAGATTAGTTGGTTTTTATAGAACTTTATTTGAAATATGGAATAGTAGAGTGAATATTATTCCACCAAATGAAAAAAGGAAAATTTCTAGATTATTTGAACCTTTTCAAAGTATTTTTAGAGGTGCTGTTATTTATAATCACAATGAACATGAACAATCTATATATTGTATGCGTGTTGCATGTATTACTGTAATTGAAAATTTATGTTTATTATCTATTGATAATGAATATTCCAAAATTGGTATGCTACATTGTTTAACTGCATTTACTGTTGTATCAAGTTCAGCTAGAACAGCAATGCCTTGGTTATATGAATCAATTAGATGAGTTTTTTAATTTATATATTTCATTCTGTAAATTATTTATAATTTCTTCATATTCTTTAAATTTCCTTTTTATTGCTTCATTATTTAGGATTTCATCATGAAATTGCTTATACATTAAATATTTTTCATATATAATACTATATTCTAAAGCTTGACTATTTATTATTCTTTGTAAATCTTTTTCATTATTATTATCAAAACAATTCATATTTTTTTTATAAATTATATGAATTTATTATTATTCAATTTTATAAAAATCTTTTAATGTTTTTTCAAAAGCATCACATATATCTAATTGATTATTATAAACTTCCGCATTTTTCAAATTATAAATATTTTGCAGATCTTTATCTATTAAACATTTTATATTATATCCATTTGCATAATTAACAGTGGATGTTAATTTTTTCGTGTAATATTGTGGGTGTGATGATTTAGTTATTAATGGTAATATACAATAACAACTTGTAAACTCATTATGGTAATCTTGGAAATTTAAATTTGCTTTGCATAAAATTTTACTTTTATAATCATTTAATTCATTTGGAAAACTTCCATTACCTATTAGTTTTATAGTATACTTATATTGATAATCTTTGCTTAAAATCTTTTTTAATGAATTTAAATGTCTTCTCCCATGATTTAAATTACCCTGAATTATATATATTGGTATATCAGTCTTTATTTTTTTTTCTATAAATGGTAATATGTTTGCTGTAAATATATTCTTATTTGAAATTGGTGTAAGATAATAAACATTTGGATTAGTCAATAATCTATCTGTTATTTCATGGGAAATATACTTTTCTTTACTATTTATACCTTTTTCTAAATAATTGAAATGTTTATCATAAATTGTTGCATGTATAATATAATCATAATCTTTTATTAACTTCAATATAACATTTGGATATTTATCTTTTATATAATTAACATAAGATTTATTTCTCTCTATATTGCTAACATATATTTGAGCATCTTCATCTTTTAAATTGATATTTAATATTTCCCTATATTTTACAATTAATGATTCTATTATTTCATAATGATAATTTACATTATTTAACAATAAAATTTTTTTCATTATATAATAACATTTTTTATTTTTATGTGTGTTTTTACAAAATACCTAAATATTTATACCATATTTTTTTAAACGCAATTTAATTAAAAGCATATATCCTGTTAATTTATTAATTAAAAAAAAAGTATTTAAAAACGAAACACTATATATTATTATAATTAGAATGGTTAGAACCGCTAAGACTGCTACTGCTCCTAAAACTCCTGCTAAATCTGCTAAAGCTTCTTCAAAGAAAACTGAAGAAGTAGCAACCCCTCCTCCTGCTCCTACCCCTGTTGTTCAAGAAGTTGCTGCTACTGAAGCTCCTGTTGATACTATCAATGTAAAAATGGCTGAATTCGGTGCTAAACTTATGCAAATGATGCAACTTCATACTACATTAAAACAAGATTTCAAAACCCTAGCTCGTTCTGTAGAACGTGAACTTAAAGCTGCCCAAAAAGCTTCTGCTAAAAAACGCCGTTCTTCCGGTAATCGTCAGCCATCTGGTTTCATTAAACCAACTCTAATTACTGATGAATTAGCCAGTTTCCTTGGTCGTGAAAGTGGTACTGAAATGGCTCGCACTGAAGTTAGTAAAGAAATTAACCAATATATTCGTTCAAAGAAACTTCAAGACGAAAATAATGGACGTATCATTCGCCCTGACTCTGCTTTGAAAAAGCTTCTACGTGTAGGTGAAGGTGAGGAACTTACATACTTCAATCTTCAACGTTACATGAAATGTCACTTCGTCAAGGCTGAAGCTCCATCAACTGCATAAATAATTAACTTATTTAATATTCTAAAAATATAATAAATAAATAGTTTTATTATATTTTGACCTTTCACAATAAAAAATTTACTATAAACCATATAAATGTTATATTTTTATACATTTAATTACACCAACAAAACCCATATGGTTCTAGTAAATATTTCATATCATCCATTTTAATCAAGCTGTTCGTATTTCTTATTAACATGTTAGTGTTTTCTAATGAGTTTAACATTTTTTTTAATTTATGTAATTTATTAATATCTATTGTTTTATCTGTATCTTGTAAATATTGAAAATAACTTTTCTTATCTTCAATTGTATTATATACTTTATAATTTGCAAATGCATTTACTATTGTATAATTATTTTTTAAATTATAATCACTCCCTACTGTTAATAATATATCTTGTAAATCACTCGTTTTTACATTTAGATCTCTACATATCTTTTCTCTATCATATAATACTACTGTATGGTTTAACAAACTCAAGTGTCTTAATATATATTTACAATTATACATAAACATATCCATATCATCACTTATGCAACCATATATATTTTCTTTATTTGCTAAATAACCACATAATTGGTCTGCTTCTTCATCCGCATCCAAATATTGAACACCATACACCCTCATTAACTCCTTAACTATATTAATATCATTCTCTTTTATACGTATTGATTTTTTTTTTAATAATAATATCTGTTTTTCTAGTTCTCTTTTTTTTTCGATTGACACATCTTCTAATGATTTTTCTAATTTTCTGCATTCTTTTGCTGCTTCTTTCTTCTCAATATAACGTTTCATTAATATTTCTCTCTTCTCTTCAGGTGGCTTACCATCAAATATAAATATCGGCACTATATTGTAACTCCTTAATATCGATATAAATAAGTACATTTGTTCTATTAAATCACCATTACTTAAAAATTTATACAAATATATTGATACGTCTATTACTATTGTCTTTGATTCTAGTTCTTTTAAATGTATTTTTCTAATTGTTCCATTTTTACAGTTATCTGTTAAATATCTATTTAATTTTGCGATCCCCATTATTTTCTTTTTATTCTTTTATTCTTTTATTTTTTTTCTTTCAATTTTTTATATTCTATAATATATAAATGTCCTTTATTGATAATTTTATTAAAGATTTTATTAAAAATAATAATGTTATTCATTTTGATATTCTTAATAATTCCAATTATAAATTTCATTCTAATTTTATAAATACTATCCTTCTAGGACATCAAGAATCAAAAAATATTGTTCTAACTCCGAACACTTTATCTAATAAATTAATTAAAGGTAATTCATTTAATCATATTCCTATTTCTATACGAAAACAAATTCTTAATAATTCTTGTTATATATTACAATACTCTTTCATTATTGATAAAAGAGTTTTTAATATTTTCTTTCATATTTTTAATAATGACAATCCTTCTAATGCTATTATTCTTCAACTTTATAATATTTTATTTTTTTTCAATTACTATTCTCATAAAAAACCTTGTAATCAAATTTTAAATATTTATATATACCTTATTGACCAACCAAAACTTTTACCCGCCAAATTTAAGATACTTGACCGAGAAAATATTAATACTGCATTTACTTATAGTTGCTCTATCAATAATGAAATTTATATCTTTCGTAAAGAAGAATGGTTTAAATCTATTATTCATGAATCTATCCATTCTTTTGGTTTTGATTTTTCTCAAAATTATTCCAAAAATAATGATATATATTCTTCTAAAATATTACAAAAATACTTTAATGTTAATTTTGACTTACATTTATACGAATCTTATGTTGATATGTTTGCTATTTATATTAATTCATTATTCTATTCCTTTTATAAAACATATAATAAGGATTCTTCTGAATTTATTAATAAAGTTTTAAAAAAGGTTAATATTATTCTTAAACATGAATTATATTTTTCCATTTTTCAATCTGTTAAAATTCTTAACTTTTATGACATTAATTATAATGACTTAATTTCCAATTCTAATAAATCATATAGATATGATGAAAATACTCCTATATTCTCTTATTTTTTTATTAAAACCATACTTTTTTATAATTTTAATGGATTTTTTGAATGGTGCTCGAAAAATAATTCTAATATTATTGATTTTGAATGTAATAATAAAACTAAAGATAAAAATAAACTTACATGCAATAAAAAAATAAAATCTTTTTGTAATTTCATTATTCAAAATTATAATAAAAATGATTTAATTCAGACTTTTAATTTTTTTCAAAAAAAACTTATTAATATTCAAAATAATAATTTCATTTTTAATACACTTAGATTCACTATATATGGATAATTATTAATGTTATATATTTTATATACTAATATAATATATATTATGTCTTTTACAAATAAAGGAGATTTTTCCAATGATAACAAAGTTGATAGTAAAGATATCAACAATATGCTTAGTAATTTTTCATCTTTATTTACAAGTAATCGCTTTAATACTATTTTAGGAAGTTGGGGTATTTCTTATCCTGAACCTGAACCTGAACCTGAACCTGAACCTGACTTTGAACCTGAACCTGAACCTGAACCTGAATTTGAACCTGAACCTGAACCAGAACCAGAACCTGAACCTGTGTATGAATTTTTTAGACCACCTCGAATTGGAGGCACAATAATGGATTATCATACAATTATCCTTAGAACAGCTGGGACTGCTGGAAACATAGTTAATACTCCAGATTCAATTACTTTCTTTTATAAAGGAATTGCTGACATATTAAATGAACATCCAGAGTTATATTATAATAAATTAGACATCAGAATAATCAGACCATTGGCTAATGAAATAGAAAATAATTGGTACATGGAAATAGAAGATAAATATGAAAATGGTGCTAATACTGGACAATTTACAAAATATATTATAACCGCAGCCATACAGAGTGGTACAACATATATAGGCTTCAATACAGTACCTGATTTTACCAGAGGTAATATCAATAGTCTGACTGGGAATCGATCGTATAATATTAAGTTTTACACAACAAGAGTATTAGCATATGAACCAGAACCTGAACCTGAACCTGAACCTGAAGCGGAACCGGAATCTGAACCCGAACCTGAACCCGAACCTGAACCCGAACCTGTTATTGATTATCCATTTCAAAATACATCCGAACTTCAAAGTGCTGTAAACTCATGGATAAATAATAAGACATGGGCATTAAACAAGTATGGTGAAATTAATACATGGGATACTTCATTAATTACAAATATGCTTCGATTATTTGTCGCCAAAAGTACATTTAATGATGATATTAGTAATTGGAATGTTTCTAATGTGACTGATATGAGTTATATGTTTGATGGTGCATCATCATTTAATCAGGATATCTCCCAATGGAATGTCTCTAGTGTAAAAGATATGGAGCGATGTTTTAGAGCTACGA
>MDTG01226082.1_pt1 | contig 17143 bp, 29 predicted proteins | sample 811421 | NCBI WGS metagenome assembly MDTG01 (sample SAMN05326645, study PRJNA326480) | marine metagenome | isolation source: seawater | place: Pacific Ocean: South East | collected 2011
TATTGGCGTATTGGACAATGGGTTACTACAGGCTTCCTGTGGTTTACTTGGTTAAGTCATGATATGGCAAATATTGCTGTGTTCCTACCAAGACAGATACCTTGGGACTTAATGATTATGATCAGCATTGTGTTTATTGCTGGACTTGGATTTATGTTCCGTGAAGGTGGTGGAAAGATACAGAAGATTGTATTAGAAAAACACAACACTCGATACGTAAGGTCAGCAACTATTATTGATGCTGTTTATTGGTTAATACTTTGGTTCTTCAAAGAACTAAACGATATTCCAATGTCAACAACTTGGGTGTTCGTTGGATTACTATGCGGTCGTGAACTTGCTATGGCTACTATTACAGGCAAAGAAAAGTTCAAAACTGTATTTCCATTGATTGGCAAAGACTTCTTTAAGATGATGATTGGCTTAGGCGCATCAGTTGGAGTAGTTCTTGCTATCCATTACATAATCGTTCCAAACGGTTGGTAATAAAAAATATAAGAATTGGCCCTTAGGGGCCTTTTTTTATGGTTGACAAAATGTTATATATTAACTATAATATAACAATGTCAGACTTTGAAAAATATTCCGAATCTAATAAGAAACTTTTTCTAGAAGAAATGGAAAAATTAAACAACAAAATTGATCGTTTACAGACTACTGTAGACGAACTTAATACAAAACTTAACAAGCACATTAGTTTTATAGACGAAACCTACGAAGGTTTAAAGAATCCAATTAATGCCGCAAGGAAATGGTTGGGCAGGTGAAAATAGATATATTAGACATTGGTGGCGAAATTGCCAAACAGGATGATAGATATACTGTCAAGGACAATACCAAACTTAAAAATTTAGTTGTAAGTTCTACAGATCTTAAGCCAAACAAAAGCACATCTGGGCATAAACATGAAGGGCAAGAAGAAGTATATCATTTTGTAAAAGGCAGTGGCACAATGGAATTAGATGATAAAAAGTTTTTTGTTAATGAAGGAGATGTAGTGTTAATAGAAGATGGTGTATTTCATAGGGTACACGCAGGCGCACGTGGTTGCTACTTTGTTTGTGTGTTCGACGGTAGGAGAAAATTTTGAAGGTAGGTATAACATTTAGTTCATTTGATTTATTTCATACAGGTCATGTTGCTATGCTCAAAGAAGCAAAAGCAAATTGTGATCATTTAATGGTTGGATTGCAAACTGATCCTACAGTGGATAGGCCAGAAAAAAACAAACCAATCCAAAGTGTATTTGAAAGGTATGTCCAATTAGAAGGTTGCAAATATATTGATCAAATTATTCCTTACTCCACTGAAAAAGAAATTGAAGATATCTTATTAACTTACAATATAGATATCCGTTTTATTGGTGAAGAATACAAGGAAAAAGAGTTTACCGGAAAACAATTATGTATTGACAAAGACATAAAATTATACTATAATAAACGACAACACTCATTTAGTACAACTAATTTGAGAACAAGAATATTGGAGACACGTGAATGAAAGACTTATGGGTAGAAAAATATCGTCCTAAGACTGTAGGCGACTATGTATTTAGAGATGATACACAAAAGAATCAAGTCACTGCATGGATAAAAGACGGTAGTATTCCGCACTTATTATTCAGCGGTAATGCAGGTATTGGTAAAACAACATTGGCAAAGGTGTTGTTGAATGAACTTGAAGTAAATGAATATGATGTGCTAGAAATAAATGCTAGTAGAACAAACAGTGTGGAAGACGTTAGAGATAAAATTGTAAATTTTGTACAAATGATTCCATTCGGTGATTTCAAAGTTGTATTGCTTGATGAGGCTGATTATCTAAGTCCAAACGCACAGGCGGCACTTCGTGGTGTAATGGAAGAATATCATACAACTGCAAGATTTATTTTAACGTGTAACTATCCAAATAGAATTATTCCTGCACTGCATTCAAGATGTCAGGGTTTTCATATTGCAAAAGTTGATCAAACAGAGTTTACTGCAAGGGTGGCAAAAATATTATTAGATGAAGGTGTTGAACCTGACTTAGATGTGCTTGATACATTTGTAAAAGCAACATATCCTGATTTGCGTAAATGCATCAATATGGCACAAATGAATAGCACAACAGGAAAACTACTTCCGCCACAAAAAGGTGATACAGGAGAACAAGATTACAAACTTGATATGGTAGAATTGTTTAAGGCAGGTAAGATTAGCGAAGCACGTAAACTTATTTGTACACAGGCAAGGCCGGAAGAGATGGAAGATATTTTCCGTTGGTGTTATGAAAACGTAGAAGTATTTTCAAAAGAAGAAGAGAAACAAGATCAAGCAATTCTAATTATAAAACAAGGATTAGTTGATCATTCATTTGTTGCTGATCCAGAGATTAATATGAGTGCAACATTGATAAAACTTGCACGTCTTAACAAGGAATGAAAATAAGATATTATCACAAGATAGATGGCTGGCGATGGCTTGGCTTTGTATTAGCAATGGTCGGTGCTTTTATTTTAAGCGGTGGTAATCCAAACAATCAATGGGTTGGTTGGGCAGTTGCTTGTTTTAGTTGTAGTATTTGGATCTACATGGGAATAAAAGATAAAGATACTCCAAGAGCATTAATGGAGTTGTTTTACTTGCTACTAGCGATTAGAGGTATTTGGAACTGGTTAGGTTTATGAAGAATGAAGCAGATATTATTTACATATACGAAGCATTAGGAAAATATTGGCCTAAGTATGCTAATAAAAAACCTGCGGCAAAAATACACAAACAAGCATATACAAGTCTAATAGGAGTAATGCTTTCAGCACAAAGTCAAGATGCAAGAACTGCCGTTGCTTGTAAACAATTATTCGCACTTGCAGATACTCCAGAAGAAATGATTAAACTTACACAAGAGCAAGTAATTGATGCAATTAGGCCTGCTGGATTACACAATGCTAAAAGCAAAAACATATTAGCAACAAGTAAAATTTTAATTGAAAACTTTAATAGCATAGTGCCACAAACACAAAAAGAACTTATGTCTTTACCTGGCGTAGGAAGAAAAAGTTCAGATATAATGATGAGGTTTGTGTTTGGTGCACCTAACATAGCAGTTGATACACACGTATTTCGTTTACTGTGGAGATTAGGATGGACAGATAGTTTAGATGAAGGAAAGTCAAGTATTACTGTCAATAATTCTACTCCTGATAAGTACAAGTACGCCGCTCATATGCAACTTATTACTCACGCAAAGCGAGTTTGTAAGAGCAGAAATCCGCGGTGTAACATCTGTGTAATTGAAAAGGTTTGCGACAAACGTCATGTTGATGTACCAAAGTCGAAACTAAGAAAGGTCGTGAATGGATGATAAAAATTATAAGCCTGTTCATACAAACAAAGTGGGTGGTTCGCCGTTCACTGGTGTATTAGGTTGGCTAGATGACAGGCTACCGATATTTAGAATGTTCAAGTATGAATATCTTGACTTTCAAGTTCCTAGAAGTCTAAATTACTTTTGGAGTTTTGGCGGAATATTAATGATTTGCTTATTACTGCTTATCATTACAGGACTTACTTTAGGTATGCACTACAAACCATCAGCAGATGATGCCTTTGTAAGTGTAGAACATATAATGAGAGATGTAAATTATGGTTGGCTCATACGTTACTTACATATGAATCTAGCATCTTTCTTTTTTATTGCAGTCTATATACATATTTTTAGAGCCATGTACTTTGGTTCATATAAAGATCCACGGCAAGTAATGTGGCTTATAGGTATTATAATATTTTTCCTAATGGTAGCAACTGCATTTTTAGGATATACTTTACCATGGGGACAAATGAGTCTGTGGGGAGCAACTGTAATCACAAGTCTTTTTAGTGCTATTCCTATATTTGGTGAATCTATAGTTCAATGGTTATGGGGAGGATATGGAGTTGATGATCCAACTATAAACAGATTTTACGTTTTACATTGGTTATTAGCATTTGTTATTTTAGGCATTGTAGTAATTCATGTTATCGCACTGCACATTGTAGGATCAAATAATCCTTCAGGTATTGAACCCAAAGACACTAGAGATACGGTAAGTTTTCATCCTTACACTACAATGAAAGATTTGTTTGGTATGGCTGTGTTCGCAACACTATTCGCGGCCTTCGTATTTTTTATGCCAAATATTTTAGGACATCCTGACAATTACATTCCTGCTGATCCATTAGTGACTCCAGCACATATTGTACCTGAATGGTACTTCTTACCTTTTTATGCAATCTTAAGAGCAATCCCTGATAAACTGGGAGGTGTAATTGCAATGGTATCTGCAATAGCAATACTAGGATTACTTCCTTGGTTAGATAGAAGCAAAATAAGAAGTTGTATTTTTAGACCTTTACATAGACAATGGTTCATAATATTTGTTTTAAACTTTATGATGCTTACATACGTAGGGGCTATGCCGGCAGAAGGTATATATGTTACATTAGGAAGATTAGGTACTGCTTATTGGTTTGCTTACTTTTTAATAATTGTTCCTATTAACAGTATGCTTGAAAAACCTGTGCCAATGCCACAATCTATCCATGAATATTTAGAATGGAAAAAACAAGGTAAGATAAAAGCAATATTTCCTTGGATGAAGTGACGATTGACAAATTGTTAAATATACTGTAATATATTAGATATGACTCACGTAGTAGATAGTAAATGCATTAATTGTAAACATACAACCTGCGTAAGCGTCTGCCCTGTAGATTGCTTTTACGAAGGTGAAAATATGTTAGTGATCAATCCTAATGAATGTATTGATTGTGGTGTATGTGTTCCTGAATGTCCAGAAGAAGCAATATATCAAACTGACGATACAGAAGATCCTTGGTACAAACACAACGAATATTTTTCTGAAAAAGCAGATTGGCCTTTAATTACTGAGGAAAAAGAACCTATGGCTGAGTATGAAAAGTTTAGTGGGCAGTCGGACAAAACCAAACTTTTTAAAAAATTACCTTACAAAGAAATTTAATCTTCACCGTAAATATCTAAAACTTCTTTGACAGCCTCGTGTCTTTCTACATCTCCTTTTTCAAAGTTGCAGACTGCTAATCTATCTAAATTTTTGCTTTTCACTTTATGTGTAAAGTCAAGCAATCCATTAGACGTCATGCGATCCGCTTGTTGTAAATCACCAGTGACAACCATACGAGAGCCTTTACCTATTCTAGTTAAAAGCATCTTCATTTGGCTTGGTGTTGCGTTTTGCATTTCATCTGCTATGATGAATGCGTTCTTAAATGTACGTCCTCTCATATATGCCAAAGGTGCTATTTCTATTACATCCTCCTCTATCATACCTTTGATTTCATGTTTAAAGAAATATTCAGCGAACACATCAAATATAGGTCTAGTCCATGGTTCCATTTTTTGTTCTAAACTTCCTGGTAGAAACCCGTGTTTTTCATCGACGCTTACAGCAGGTCTAGTAATCACGATTTTATCTACCTGTTTCTCTTTGAACGCCCTAATGGCCATTATTACACCTATTAACGTTTTACCCGTACCAGCAGGGCCTATAGCAAATACTATATCCTTTTTTTGGTTTTGTAATGTCGCTAGGAATGTTTCTTGATTGACGTTGCGAGGAAGAATTTTAACTTCCTGCTTCTTGTTTACATAATTGTTGTAATCGATTAAATTGTTACGATTACGTGCTTTACGTTTTGCTCTTGACAATATATACCTCCTTTAAGGTTTATTTGCCCGACTGCAATAGTATTTACCTAAAATCCGTGGTTTTAAACGTATAACATAATTTTTTTAAAGGCGCACATAAGACTAAATAATAGTAGGAGAGTTTAAATGCTGGACGTACTTAAAGTAATTGAAAATGTAAAGGGCATATACGAGTCTAATAACAGCCTTAGAGTGCTTAAAGACTTTGAAAGAGTGCTCGATGAATTAGATTTATATGTGTTTGAGAACTGGACTAAAGGTGAATTAATTGAAGGTCCTATTGTAGACAGACATACAGTAACTTGTTCTTTTATGTGGCCTAAGGCTGAAATGCCAAACCCAAGAGCAGGTGAAAGACTGCTAGAATATAACTGCAAAGTTTCATATGCAAAAGATTTTATGTCCCAGCCTAGAAAAATTAAATCTCCAGATGATTATCGCCCAGGTACTAAAAAAGGAAAAATAGATAGGCATCCTATTTGGATTGTAAAAATTGCTATGCCTAAAAGTTTAATGTTTGATATGTACAAAGGATACTTGAGAAGCATAGATGAAACATTATATGGTGATATTGAACAAGCAGTTACACAACCTAACATAAATCCTCAACCAGGAAGTGACGTGGAGAACGCAGATGACCTCGCTGAAATCTAAAGATTTAGAAAATTACGTAAACAATATATTCACAATAGATAATTTTAAAAGCAAAATGGGCCGAGACGAAGATGTTTCGGTTTTAGCATTTGAAGTAATGGACCAAGAGCCAGCAAAAGACCTTATGAACTTTATAGAAAAAGGTTATGCAAGTGTTCTTGATGCAGATATTTCAACAGGTGAAAATTCTAAAGGCAAATACAATGTATTTGTTGAATTGGAAAGAAACAGAAGATTGCCTGAACATATTCAAAAAATACTTGATGATGTTACTAAACTTACAGGTATTAAAGAATGGAAGTACAGATACTACAAAGACGTTGAGAGCAAACCTTTTACTGAAGAATCCGAAATTCCTATGGACAAAGAATCCTATAACACATTTATAGAAACTTTCAAACAGGAAGAATTGGATAGATTTTTCAACAAAGGTGCAACAGACCAAACGTATATTGGTGATAACAAAATAGAATTCAAACGTTATGCAAGTGGATCTGTGGTTATGGAAGTAGTTGATGAAGATACAACAGAAAATATAACAAACAAATACACTGGAATTTCATTATTGGACGAAGATTCAGTGTCAGAAATGTTATGGTTGACGAAGTTTTTCGGTAATTATAACATATACAAAATAGATGAAAATCTATTTTTTACAAATGGTGTAAGAACCAAAGTATTAAAAAGGATCTAAAATGGCAGACAATTATGATAAATGTTTGGAGATTATTCTCCATCACGAAGGTGGTTACGTAAATCATCCAAAAGACCCAGGTGGAGAAACAAACCTTGGAGTTACAAAAAGAGTATACGAAGAGTTTGGTGGAACTAAAGATATGAAAGATTTAACTGTGGAAGATGTTGCACCTATTTACAAAAAAGGATATTGGGATAAACTAAAAGGAGATGATCTACCAAGCGGTTTAGATTTGTGTGTATTCGACTTTGGTGTAAACGCAGGTCCTGGAAGAGCCGCAAAGTATTTGCAAACAATGATTGGCACAGTAGCAGACGGAGGCATTGGTCCTAACACTTTAAGAGCATTAGCAAATTACGAAGAAGAAGTAGGCGGTGTATCTGAAATGATAAAAGAGTATCAAAAACGTAGACAGGAATACTACGAAAAACTATCAACATTTTCAACATTTGGAAGAGGCTGGACACGTAGAGTAGACGAAACTACGGAGACAGCATTAGGAATGGTATGAGCCATTGTCAGAATTGTGGACATGAAAAACACGATGGACCGTTGTATAAAGAATTTAAAGACGGAGACAATAAGCCTGTCATTATAGAAGTGTGTAAACAATACAGAGGAAAAGATGTTTAGTGCAATAAGAATGGGTTTGATATTAGTAGTACTAGCAGGTGCTGGTGGAGGTTTTATGTATGTTAAGAACTTACAAAAAAATCTTGCTATCAGCGAGGCCAACAATGCTAAATTAGAACAAAGTGTTGAAAGTCAAAAACTTGTAATAGAACAAATGAAAGCAGATTTCGAAGCACAGGCAAAAATAAACAAAAAACTAAATGAACAAAATATTACTTTGAAGAAAGAATATGCCGCACTTGACAAACGTTTTAATAAAATAAACGCAAAAGGTGAAGTACGAGACATAGGTAAACTTGCTGAAGAAAGAACTAAAGCAGTAGAAAAAATTATTAACAAAGGAACTGTCAATGCACAACGTTGTGTTGAAATTGCAATGGGCAGTCCATTAACGGAGAAAGAGAAGAATGCTACTAAGAAATCAGAGATCAATCCTGAATGTCCTAGTATTGCTAATCCTAGTTACGTTCCTTACTAGTTGTGGAACAGCGGTTAAGCAATTAGATATCTTCACAAAAGAAGTTGAACGCCAACCTCTTAATCTTCCTGAGCCTTTAACTCCTAAACTTGAAGAAATCAAGTGGACAATTATTACGTCTGAAAATGCAGATGAAGTATTTGAAAAACTAAAAGCAGGCGGTATTGACCCTGTACTTTTTGGTTTGACAGATGATGGATACGAAGCATTGGCTAAAAACTTTGCACAAATACGTGCATATATGCTACAACAGGACGAAATAATCAAGTCATACAAAGAATATTACGAGTCGACAAATAAAGATAAAAAGTAATGTATGCTATTGCATTGATAATAGCATTATTGCTATTAACTTCTTGTGGTTATAAACACACGGATTGTAGTTTTAAACCAGGCGTAGATGTAGAAGCAACGTCCCCTGAGAAGATTACAAAAGAAGGTGTTAAAGACAACGTCAAAGTATCACCCAACGCAAACGTCACCTGTAACTTCTAATCTGTACGTATAAATACATATAGAAAGGGAATCTATATGTGGTTTTTCTTAATAAAAGCAATCGCTGGTAGTATAATTGGTAATGCAACTTCTACCTGGTTTAAAGATACAAAACTAGGTGTGTGGTTCTACAACAAAGTAGATCAATTATATAACTGGGCGGCCAAACGTTATAACGTCAAAATTCTTACTGACGAAGAAAAACGTATGGCACAATTTCCGACTCTAAAAGCAAAACTTGAAGAGATGGAAAAACGTATCAAAAAGTTAGAGAAGAAGTAGTAAAATGTTTGACCAATTAGGACTTGACATGGCGGATGTACTCGCACCGTGGATAGCGATATTAATATCGATATCGGCGGCCTTTTGGTTTAAAGATTTTGCAGTTAACTTAATGGCTGGTTTAAAGTTTAAATTTAATCCTGCTTTTAATGAAGGCGATGCTATTATACTTGACGGCTGTGATGCAATAATAGTTAAAATAGGTCTTAGAGAAAGTGTGTTTGGTGTATATACAGATAAAGGATATACATGGAGATACATTAGTAATGATAGGATCGAGTTTCATAAACTTGAGAAGATTATTAACAAAGACTTGCATCTTGACAGTGATGAAGAAAAAGGTAAACGTATTCAAAAAATGATAGATGCCGCACAAGATTCTCAAATTGATGAAAACAAAACAGCAATAGAAATATTGAAGAAAAGTAGAGGGAAAAAATAATGTCAGACTTAAAAACTGAAATAGAAAAAATGGAAAAATTAAAATCACTAGAAGATAATGCACCAGCGCCTGCTCCTAAGAAAAAAAGAAGTATTGCTGAGATATCTGCAGAATTGTCAAAAGCATTTGACGTTTGGAGAGTTTTTCCAAGAGTGTTTATAACTGTTTACATTGTTCTTTTATATCAAGTCACACATTGGTTTATGAATTTGGCTGATCCAAATAATGCACAGGCAGGTTTAGTTTCTGTTGTAGTTGGTGCTGGAGCGGCTTGGTTTGGTTTATATACCGGTACAGGTGGCAAAAAGAATAGCAAGTAACACTTGACAAAACACTGTAGATACACTATATTATATATATGAACTACTATGACCTTTTAGGTGTATCTAAAAATGCCACCGATAAAGAAATAAAAAATGCTTTCCGTAAACTTGCGGCAAAGCACCACCCTGACAAAGGCGGTGACCATAAAAAGTTTACAGAACTTAACGAAGCATACCAAGTTCTTACAAATCCAGAAAAGAAACAAATGTATGATCAGTTTGGAACTGTTGATCCACAACAAGCAGGTTTCAATCAACAAGGTTTTGAATTTCATGGAAATGGTGGATTTCAAGATATATTTGAGCAAATGTTTGGCGGTGGTGGAAGTCCTTTTGATAATGTATTCCAACAGCAACGCAGACCAAGGAACCAAAATGTACGCACTGGTTTAATGATAAGTCTTTTACAAGCATACAACGGAGACAACGTTACAGTTGGTATTCCTATGCCCGGTGGTGATACTAGGACAGTAGAAGTTAAAATACCAAAAGGAGTTGATCACGGACAAACTATTCGATTACGTGGTTTGGGTGGCAATAATGTAAAAGGTGCTCCTCCAGGAGACCTTCATGTGACTTGCCAAATTAGAGATTATATGGGATATAAAAGAGAAGGTTTTGACCTCCAAAAGGACTTGACAGTTTCAGTATTTGACCTTATACTAGGTACTAAGGTAGAAGTAAAACATTTAGATGATCATACATATAGACTCAACATACAGCCAGGAACACAACCAGGAACGGTATTAAGTATGAATGGATTAGGTATGCCAGTTTTAAATGGCAATGGTTATGGTAATCTCTTTGTTACAATAAAAGGAGAAATACCTAAGAATTTAACCGATGAACAAAAAGAAATGATAACTAAAATTAGAGGATAAAATGGAATTATTATATTACCCAGACGAATTTCTTACAAAAAAGTTAGAAGATTTTAACTTTGAAAAACCACAAGTAAACATTGAAGAAGCAAAAAAAGAAATGCTTGATATTATGTTTGCACAAGATGGTGTGGGCCTTAGTGCAAGTCAAGTTGGCATTAATGCACAGATGTTTGTTATGGGTAGCAAACATTTTCCAGACAAAGCAACTATTTTTATTAATCCTAAGGTTGTACAAGCAAGTGAAGAAACAGTTTTAGATGTTGAAGGTTGTTTAAGTTTTCCTGGAATATTTGTACAACTGCACAGACCTAAGTGGATCATTGCAGAATTTATGAATGAAAAAGGTGAAAAGCAAACAGGAAGAATTGAAGGTTATGATGCAAGATGTTACTTGCATGAATTAGATCATTTGCTAGGTATTACATACAAAGATAGAGCAAGTAAACTCAAATGGGATATGGCAACCAAAAGAGCCAAAAAGAAAGGATACAAAGTATATGCTTGAACCAGATTCGCATCTAGAAGAGGTTTTTGAAACTGCAATGAAGTTGGCATCTGATGCCAAACATGAATACGTGACTGTTGAACACTTTACGTATGCACTTATTCTCAACGAAGAATTTAGCAAAGTATTAGACGACTTTGGTGCTGATAGAGAAAACATGGGTAAAGAGATCAATACCTATTTAGGTGAAAAATTAAAAGATATTGTAACTGATAAAAAAGTAAGACCTTTAAAGACTCAAGCATTAGAAAGAGTTTTAAACAGAGCATTTACACAAACATTGTTTAGTGGAAGAACTAATATTAGTCCTAGTGATGTGTTCTTAAGTATACTAAATGAAAAGAAATCTTTTAGTGCTTTCTTAATGAAAAAATATAAAATTGACAAAGAGAAGTTTAGTAACTTTATTGAGACAGAAGCAATTATTGGAGAAGCGGCAAGTTCTGATTTTAACAGAAGTCAACTTGAAAGAGTAATTACAAGTTTCTGCACTAACCTTACTGCTAAAGCAAAACAAGGAAAAATTGATCCTGTAATAGGACGTGGTAAAGAAATTGAAGAAACAATATTAATTTTAGCACGTAGACAAAAAGCAAACGTAATGCTTGTAGGTGATCCAGGTGTAGGTAAAACTGCTATTGCAGAAGGCCTTGCCGTAGAAGTTGTAAATGATAATGTTCCTGAATTTATTAAAGGCGCAACTGTATATGCACTTGATATTGGTGCAATGGTGGCTGGATCTAAATTTAGAGGTGATTTTGAAGAACGTTTAAAAATGGTAATCACTGCTTTAGAGAAAAAGAAAAATGCTATTTTGTTTATAGATGAAGCACACATGATTAATGGTGCAGGAGCAGGTGGACAAGGTCAAGCAAACGATATGGCAAATATGTTAAAGCCTGCTTTATCTAAAGGAACTATCAAAGTTGTTGCGTCAACAACTTGGGAAGAATATAGAAAGCATTTTGAAAAAGATCGTGCTTTAATGAGAAGATTCCAAAGAGTAACAGTTGATGAGCCAGATGAAGAAACATCAATTGAAATATTAAAAGGTATTAAAAAATACTATGAAGAACATCACGGAGTTACAATTACAGAACGTGCAATTGAAGATAGTGTAAAATATAGTATCAAGTACATGGCAGATAAGAAACTTCCAGATAAAGCAATTGATATTATAGATCGTGCAGGTGCAAGGTTTAAAATATTTGATAAAGAAAAAGGTGTAGTAGATCATGAACAAGTTGTTTATGAAATAGCAAAACTTACAAACTTACCTTTAGAACAAATTGCGTCTAAAGAAACTGAAAGTATGCGTGACTTAGAGAAAAATATGAAAACACAGGTGTTTGGCCAGAATGATGCTATTACTAGTTTATTAGATAAAATCTTTATTGCCCAAGCAGGATTGAAATCTCTTAATAAGCCAGTGGGGTCATTTTTATTTGTTGGTCCTACAGGTTGTGGTAAAACAGAAACTGCTAAAGTACTTGCAAAAGAAATGGGTGTTGAACTAGTACGTTTTGATATGAGTGAATTCCAAGAGAAACACGCAGTTGCTAAATTTATAGGTGCTCCTCCAGGATACGTTGGATTTGAAGAAGATGCAGGCCAATTAATTACTAAACTGCAAGAGAATCCAAATGCCATTGTGTTACTAGATGAAATTGAAAAAGCACATCCTGATGTTGCAAATGTTTTATTAGGATTGATGGATAATGGATTTGTTACTGGTTCTAATGGTAAGAAAGCAGATGCCAGAAACGCAGTAATCATTATGACATCTAATTTAGGTGCTAGAGAAATGGAAAAGAATGCAGTAGGTTTTGGGGACTTAGAACGTGACGGTGAAGATGACATTGCCGTAAATGATTTCTTTGCACCAGAGTTTAGAAACAGATTAGATGCTACAATTAAATTTGGTAAATTAGACAAAGAAACTTGTAGCATGATTGTAGATAAATTTATAAAAGAAACTAACGATCTTGTAAAAGACAAAGGAATTTATCTAATACTTACAGATGAGGCTAGAAAACATCTTGTTAAAAAAGGCTTCAACCGTAAAATGGGGGCAAGACCATTACAACGTGTAATTGACAACGAAATCAAAAAACCAATGAGTAAAGAAGTATTGTTTGGTGATTTGGTTAGCGGTGGTAAAGTTACAGTAGATGTTGTAGATGGAAAGATAACTTTATCAGTAGAAAGTTTTATGCCTGATAGTACGGAGAATGAAGTTGCAAGTAAATCACACTAGTAAATTATTTTTCAAAAAATTCTTATACAAGGTAGAATTAAATGTGCCTTCTATATGCTTCTTAAGATACTATAACGGAAATGACATCATGAATGCTATATTATCTAGTGAAACATTTGATCAATTTAATAGAAAGGTAGACAGACTAAAATACTTTAATAGAAAATACCAAAATGTAAAAACATATTGGGAAAATAGATTTGCGTATCATAGGTTTGTAAAACTAAGACAATCACTTATAGATTGGGAAGATGAACATCAATTTAGATTTGAATCAAACAAAGTTGGCATTTACGTAAATGATAATAATCTCTTTGAACGTATATGCCGAGAGTTTCACAATGAAGTTTGCAGTCTTGTTTGGCCTGCAAATAGAAACGTAATTAGATATCTTAGAGAAAATCCTACTAATGAAGTTGTAGACACATTACCGCATAACAAATATAGATATAAGGTTAATTTGAGAAACGGAAAAGTTACAACACAAATAAAGGATAATTTTGCTGATTGGATTAGTCAATACGGTGATATGCACGTAACAGATATTATGTTGCAAAAAATGAGAAAGGGCGGGTATAGTTTAAATGGCAAATTTATATACTCGACAAATAAAGAAAGTATGTTATTATTACAAATGTTTCTTGGTGATTTAATCAAGGACGTAACAGAATATAAACTAACAAAGGAACTATAATGCAAACAGAAACACTAATAAAAGAGTTTATTAAACGCAAAATAATTACAGATGGCACTAATGTAAATGCTGATCTTAATGCCAACGGTATTGGAGGTTATCCAGTACGTGTAAACAAGAACGTGGTATTAGGCGATTTCAACGGACATTGGGCAAACGGATTTGAACGTGATGATGCTGGAAAAGACTGGACATACAAGGTCAAATACTCCGATATAACACACGTAGAAGGTATGGAAGTACCCAGACTTGCCCAAGCATATAAAATTAAAATCAAATAAATAAAAGTGTTATGCCAGAACTGAGTCAAAATTTTGAATTTACAATCAACAGTGCGTCTACAGTACAAGTAGATCATCCAGCCGATAGTACGGTTGTTACCTATACAAGCGAAAGCAGAAAAGGTGATGGATACTACAAAGGCGGTGATGCTTTCCATACAGTTGAAATTAAATTAGACGATTTCATAGGAAACATAAAGTTCCAAGGATCACTTGCACAAGAACCTGCAGATAGCGATTGGTTTGATGTTACATTAGAAGGACAGGCGAGTGCAGACTTAGAATACACTAACGGCACGTCTGAAGCAAAATTATACAATATGATCGGCAACTTTGTATATGTAAGAGTTGTTGTTTCAAACTTTACACAAGGAACAATAAGTTATATAAGGATGAATTACTAATGGAACATTTTATTAGAATAATTTTTCAAGAAGATCAAGGAAAACAATTTATGAGAACCTTTGCTGGTGCAATGGCTCATACATTAGATGAAAATTTAATGGAATCAGAAAACAAAGTAACTTTTGATCACTACACTACAACTGAAGGTGACTTTGTTTATGAAGTAGCACTTACACAAGAATTAAGCAATGATAAAGCAGATGAAGTTGCTAATACCATTGCTAACACAATTGATGGTGATTATACTATTGAAGTAAGTGGTCCTGGATATACTATCCAATAACCTTTAAATAATTTATAACAGTATCTGTTACGTTTCCGTAAAACTTGTTTAAAGAACTTCTCTTTACTTTCGCTTTTATCTTGTAAGTGTTACCAACTTTCATTTTGAAATCTTCCAAAGATTTACCACTGAATGAAGTAAGTAAATTTCCATTCATTGCAAAAGTGTATACATGAAATCCTCTGCTTTCAATAAACCTTGCATCGTGTAAGTATGCTTCGCCAGTAATTACATCTCCTGCTGAACCAACTTCTTTGCTTTCGCTTATTGTTTTTCCAAACTGCTCTGCTTGTAATTTAGAAAAGTATAGTTTTGGTAACGGAGCAATATAACCTAAATTATTAGTATTGATTTCATCTCCGCCAACAAGTTTAAAAACATTTTCTTCAAAATTATTTGCAGTGCCAGACATTACGGATAACAATAAACTTTTTTGATGATCCATAATATCCTGTACAACCTGATCATATTTTGGATCTGTCTTTACAGTATCAGCATCTATAATCATTTGTCTAATTAAATTTTTGTTTGCGTATTTTTGCACACCAAAAGAACCATCTTCTAATGTACCCGAAATATCGTACTTTAGATATTGTTCTTCATTTATGTAATATGCCTGAACGGCAACATTAATTGCGTCTTTTGTGCTTACCATTGTTCTGTATTTAATCTGTTCCATTTCGCCCTCTTTAAATTATAATACTACTATACAACAGGTTTTACCGATTGTCAACCATAAAATAAATTATTTTGGTAAAAAAACATTGTAAAAAACTTGACTTCACTGCCCGTTGATTGTATTATGTATATTGTAACGTTAACAAAAGTTACAGTGTAACTAAGGAGAAAATACATGAAAAACACTAAGACAATTCAAGCAAAAGTACTTTCTGCACTACAAGGTGGTCAGGAATTAACTTCTGCACAAATCAAATCTAGATTTGGTGCTGGTAACCCTCAGGCTGTTATTCAGGCTTTGAGATTTAACGGTTTCGCAATCTACTTAAACGACGTGAAAACATCTAAAGGCGTTGTTAAAAAGTACAGATTGGGTACTGCATCTAGAGCCGTTATTGCGGCTGGTTACAAAGCACTTGCTACAAAGCAAGTTGCCTAATTAATTAGGAAATGAGGCCCTTTCGGGGGCCTCATTTTTTATCATGAATAAACAAGTATTACCAGAAAAAATAGCAGTAACCTGCACAGACAACGATAAAGTCGTCGAAGCATACCTTGATAGGTATGTGGAGCAATCACATATGGACGTCATTGTAAACACCGTTAGAATGCGTTTAAACCATAAAAAAGCAGACCTGTATGTAGGAAACATGACAGGACTTGAATTCACTGCTAGAGCACCTGAAATAGTAGAAATCAAACCATTCCGAAGATAGTCTGTTTTGTATAAATACTTCATATAGGAGTATTAAACATGGACTTTCGAAAACTTATTGATACTATTGATAGTATCCAAAATCAGCCTGAATTAGAGGCAAAAAAAGAGCCTGAACGCAAAGTATATAAAACAGTATCAGACGTTGTTAATGATCTAAAAGATGCTGTATTTGCCGAACCTAGCAAAACGCAAACAAAATACTCCAGTGCAAATATTAAAAAATTTGCTGATCCAAGAGCAGAAGCGGCATTCAAAGTTGGCGAACTTGCCAGCAGAATTAACAACAATGACGAACTATCTATGTTTTTAGATACACTTGCAAGTAAAGTAAACAATCCAGAATTCGAAATTAGTCCAGCAGTAAACAAAGTAGTCCAAGCAGTTTTAGATAAGCACAGTGAAATGCATATCGAAAAAGATCCAGATTCAGATATTCCTTATGATGATAGCGACGACGATGAAAAAGAAGAATCTATTTCAAGTGCTTTAAATAATTTAGACAGTGAAGTAGGCGAAGCAAAACCTGCCTACTACAAACAAACTATTGAGTCATTAGAACAACTAAAGAAAAATTGCATACGTATTAGCACAGATACACGAATGGGCATGAGTACCAAAGCAGAACATATAGAAAGAATGTTTTCAGAGTACGAACAAATGATGGCAGGTGCAGAAGGTCCAAGTGAAGCAGTAAAAGAAGAAGATCCAAAAGAATTAGATTTTGA
>MDTG01174260.1_pt1 | contig 17142 bp, 18 predicted proteins | sample 811421 | NCBI WGS metagenome assembly MDTG01 (sample SAMN05326645, study PRJNA326480) | marine metagenome | isolation source: seawater | place: Pacific Ocean: South East | collected 2011
AAAAAAAAATTATTTAAAAAAATACATTCAATTCCTGCACAGCCTGATGCAATACCATACATTACATCTTACTATAAAAAATATTGGGGATTTTGCGTATCTCATAATAATAAAATGAAGTTTCAAAAAAAATATAAAGATACAGATAAATTTAAAGTTGTTATAGACTCCTCCTTAAATAAAAGAGGAAAACTAAATTATGGTGAAATTTTTTTAAAAGGAAAGTCAAAACAAGAAATATTAATAAGTACTTATATATGCCATCCATCTTTGGCAAACAATGAGTTATCTGGGCCAATTGTATCTCTAGCTTTAATAAAATATTTTTCAAAGTTTAAAAGACTAAATAAATCTATACGATTTATTTTTATACCTGAAACTATAGGTTCGATTACTTTTTTAAGTAGAAATTTAAATAATCTCAAAAAAAATTTAATAGGTGGATATAATCTGAGTTGTATTGGAGATGATAGGCAATACTCATGTATGTTATCGAAATATGAGAATACATTAGCAGATATTGCTTTAATAGAGAGTTTTAAAAAATTAAAAATAAATTATAAGATATATTCTTTTTTAAAAAGAGGTTCCGACGAAAGACAATACAATTCCCCAGGTATTGATCTTCCTATTGCTTCAATATTCAGATCGAAATATGGAGAATATCCTGAATATCATACTTCATTAGATAATTTTAAATTAGTTACTAAGTCAGGTATATATGGTGGTTTTAAGGTTGCTAAAACAGCTATTAGAATTTTAATTAATAAAATAATTCCAATTAATAGAATTTTATGTGAACCACAAATGGGTAAAAGAGGATTATATTCAAACTTATCTACAAAAAATGTAAATATTTTTAGTAGAAGATTAATGAACTTTTTACAGTACTCAGATGGAAAAAATGACTTATTCAAAATTTCAAAGTTAATCAAACTTAAAATGTCTGAAGTTTTAAAAATTTATAAAATCCTCAAAAAGGAAAAATTAGTTCAATAATCTATAATGATTTTGACAAACCACCATCTATAGATATGCTTTGTCCAGTGATATAGGTGTTTTGCTCAGACAGTAAAAAAGCTGCGGCGTTTGCTATTTCTTGAATATTTGCTATTCTTTTTGCAGGTATTATATTTTCAATAATTTTAATTTCTTTTTTAAAATTTACTTTCTTTTTTTTTGCATTAAACTTTATCAATGAAAGCAATCTTTCTGTTAACACCCCTCCTAAACATAATACATTACAGTTAATATTATATTTTGCTAGATCTATAGATACTGCCTTGTTTACTGCAATTACACCAGCTCTCATTGAGGCTGAAAGTACCATGCTTGGTGGAGGTTCTTTGGCTACAGTAGAAGATATAGTTAATATTCTACCCCATTTATTTTTTTTCATGCTTGGAACCGTATACTTAATAAAATTCACAACGCTCATCAAATTGTTTTTATAAGCATCATGCCAATCTTTATTTTTAGTTTCAGAAATATTATAAGGAGGTGGTCCACCTGTATTATTAACTAAAATGTCAATTCTACCCCATTTTTTTAGACATTTACTAACTATTCTTTTTGGTGAATTTAAATCAGAAAGATCTCCCTTTAAAATATCGATTTTAACTCCAGCATTTTTTAAAATTACTTTTTGAGCTTTTAAAAGATTTTTTTTATTTCTTGAAACTCCAATAACATTAAATCCTGATTTAGCAAGATTTTCAAGTATTCCGAACCCCACTCCTTTACTTGCTCCAGTAACTAAAGCAACTTTTTTTTTATTTAAATTTTTCATAATATTTTTAAAGTTAATCTATCAATGATTTACTATTGCTCAACAATATAATTTACTTAATGAAATAATAATATAGATTAAATGTTTATTTATGAAAGATAAAATTGATTCCTTTAAATCTAATGGTTTTATTCATTACGAAAATTTATTAGATAAAAAAGAGTGCAACAAACTGTACCTTAAATTAAAAAATAATCGACAGTGGAATAAAGATCTTTTTCAGTCAGAAGACAAATTCAAAGAGGAGTTTAAAGATAATCCAAAATTAAAAAAAACAAATCCCGGTAAAGGAATACAAAATCTTGTAGATGATTGTGATTTAAATTTTATAGAAAAAAACCCTAATATTATCGAAACTTTGACCTCGATACTAGGGAGTAATTATGAAATAATGCTATCAAAATTTGTTGTTGCCGTCCCTGTTCAATGGATGCCCAATTATTTAAAAATTATAAATCAAAACTCTCTTATATCTAATTTTAATCCTTATATTAAAAAAGAATACAGAGATGTAACATATTTTAGAGGAATAGATTATCACATGGACTCCATAGATTGGGAAGAGCAGGACAATCATTTTATAACTATGTATGTATATTTAAATTCTGTTGATGAAAACATGTCTCCCTTAAATATTATAAAAAAAAGTCATATGTTTGGACATACTTCTTTTCCTCACTATATTAAAGATTATCCTAAAGAAAATTACTTAGAATATAGTTCTGATAATAATAATTTTAAAAAATTTGAAAAAGAAATGCTAGTTGGTGAAACAGGTTCAGTTTATTTTTGGACAAGTAATACCTTGCACGGCACGGCACCAAGTAACTCAGAAAAAGAAGATTTTAGAATTTCACTAAGATATTTGATTAAAAAAAACAAAAGTTCAAAAAGTCTTTTAAGTGAAATGTTGCCAGAAAACAAAGTTGGGGCAACAAAAATTGAAAAAGATAATTATAAAAGAATTTTAATTTAAAATGATTTTGTATAAAGAATGTTCTCTGCATTGCCAGATTTTATTATATTTGAAATAAACTCAAACAATTCAGTGCTTTTAATAGTCCTTAGACCATAATTAACATTCGGCTTATCACCTTTATATAAGCCTTCTTTCCAAAGCAACTCACCAGCAGGGTTAACGTGAGTTTTTACTCCTTTCTCAATGTCCCTAACAAATAGACAGTAAGTTTTTTTATCTTTGATATGATTTCTGTCTATATAATCTCCTGAAAATTTCTTGAAGTATCTATAATTAACATTATTTATCTCTTCAATGTAATGATAAAAAGTCATGGAATGCTGATCATCAAGATCTAATATAGCTATTTTACCGTTTAAGTCTTTTAAGATACCAAATGGAGAATCACTTCCGTAGCCACTATAATTATTTACATTTAAAAATTTTTTATCTTCGCAACCGATTACACCAAATGAGTAAATAGGATGACCTGTTCTTATTATATTGTAATTTTTTCTAAAAAATTCAGTTAATATACCCATTTTTGATGGAGTAGAATTAATATCAAAAGTCTCACCTATGGTAAAATCAAAATTAAATAATGGAATTAGCAAAGTCCCATTTGTTCCAATGCTATCTAAGAAACTATCTATTATCAATTTAATATCTGGTTTTATTCCTTTTGATTTTAAATCAAATAATAATCTTCTGATATTTGAGTGTAATAAGACTGTATCTCCTTTTTCGATACCCGAACAACTCCATCTGTCGGACAACTTATTTAACTCTGATTTGTTCATATTTTTCAGTTAATACTTTAAAATTAATAATAATAGTTTATACAAAAAATATTTTTGTTTAAATTTTATATATAAATATCTACAAAATGAATAAAAAAATAGTCATAACATTGGGTCCTTCATCGGTGAGGACTAGTATGTTACGTAAATTGAGGTTAAAAAAAATCGACCTATTCAGAATTAATCTATCACATACTAGCATTCGGGATTTACCTAGAATACTAAAAAAATTAAAAAGAGAAAAAATAGCTCCGATTTGCATAGATACTGAGGGAGCTCAAATAAGAACTTTTGGAGTAAAGAAAAAATATTATAGAATTGGACAAAAATTAAATATTACAAACTCATATAATTTAATTAATAAAAGAAATACTATTAATCTTTATCCTAAGTTGAACCTAAAAAACTTTACAAAAGGAACAAAAGTTTTAATTGGTTTTGAAAACCTAAAAGTAAAAATATTATCGTCAAATGAAAAAATTGCGAAAGCGATAGTAATTGAAGATGGACTAATTGAAAATAACAAAGGTGTTCATGTTATAAATAAAGACATAAAACTTTGGGCTTTAACTGAAAAAGATAAACAATCAATTAAAATAGCAAAGAGTTACAATATTAAAAATTTTGCTCTCTCATTTGCAAATGATTTAAATTCCATAAATACAATTAGGAAATATATAAATAAATCAGATAAATTAATCTCTAAAATTGAAACAAAAAAAGGATTTATTAATAGAAAAAAAATAATAGCAGCATCAAATACTGTTTTAATTGATAGGGGAGATTTATCTAGATATATTCCTGTTGAGAAAATTCCCTTAGCTCAAAAAATAATTACAAAAGAATGTGTAAATCAAAAGAGAGAGCTTTTTATTGCTACTAATCTTTTAGAAACAATGGTTAACGGAAAAAATCCTACGAGAGCTGAAAGTAATGATATTTATAATTCATTAGTCGATGGAGCATCAGGATTGGTTTTGGCTGCAGAAACAGCAATTGGAAGATTTCCTTTAGAATGTGTAGATTTTTTAAAAAGGTGTATTAAAAATTTTTCATACTCAAAAAAAAATAAAAATTTTTTATTTAATTAATTTAGATTTTTTTTCTAGTATGAGCTCTGACCATCTCAATGGATCGATCAGTTCCTCATCTTTTGATTTTAATTTTTCTAGTTTATTTAATTTACAATCTAGATTACTAACTGAATTTAGTTCTTTAAATTCCTTAAAATTTCTTACCCCAAATATTACTTTATCTATATATTTATTATTTAACACAAAAGCCAAAGCATACTTTATTTTCTTTAGATGATTTCTTTCTGATAACTGGTTAAAGTTATCATATAACAATGAAAGCTTTTTATTAGTATTAATTTTTGAGAGTAATGAGCCTTGCAAAAAAATAGATCTTACTTGAATTTCGACATTATTATATTTTAACTTTTTAAAGAATCTTTCTGCACGTCTATCAACTAAACTGTAAGGCAATTGAATTGTATCAAATTTAATTTTTTTTAAAATCTTGTCCAATGATTTAAAATGATGAATTGATATTCCAACTTTTTGGATTAGTTTTTCCCTTTTTAATTTTTTTAAGTTATAAAGCAGCTTTATTCCTTTTTTTGAGAGAACGTTCTGTCCATCGTGTATAAATACTATATTATTTAGTGCTTTATTTTTTTTTGTAAAAATTCTTTTTAAATTTTTGTAAGTGAGGTCATCTTCTGTATGAATTTTATTATTTAGTAAAATTTTTCTTTTAACATTTTTAATATCTCTAAAAGATAAATTATAATTAGTTGCTGTATCAATCTCCTCAATATCTGTTTGTTCATCTAAACTTGAAATAATTTTTTTTATTTCATTAGATTTCATTAAATTTCTATTTTTATTAGTTACACCATACCTACTTCTGAATTGTGCAGATCCAAGAATAAGTTTGGGATAAAAATTTATACACCTCATTGTATAGTAAACTTTATTTTCTTTAACTATTTTAAATTTACAAGACTTATACAATTTAATAGCTGAAATATTAGATCTATGAACTCCTAACTCTATAAAATAAATTTTTTTTTTTAGAAGCCAACTTTTAATCAAACTGATTGTCTCTTTACCAAAACCTTTATTTCTTACATTTTTTTCCCCTATCAATATTCCTAATGATGCAGAAAATTTTTTATAATTAATATCGTGGATTTTTAAATTACCAATATGCTTAGACTTGTGAAATATTCCAAAAAAATAACAATTTTTTTCCTTTAAAACTTTAGAAACACTTTTTTTTAAATCCGTTAAATTTCTTGGATTATATTTTATAAATTTTTTAACATTAGCATCATTAAACCAATTTAAATAATTGGGTTTTATATCAGATACTTTTAAAATCTTTAATTTAATATTTTTTGAAATTATTTGCATATGTTAATAATATTTTTAGAATTAAAAATTGAAATTTCATTTCTTAATTTTTTTTAAGCCTTGGTATAAAACTTCTGCAAATTTCCAGTCCTCAATATGATCTATATCAACTGATTTTTCTAAAGGTATCGTAAGTACAGAAATTTTATCTTTAAAACTGAAATCTTTTTTTTTTAAATATGAGTTGTTAAAACAATAAACTTGACCAGAGTCATAATAAAACTTTTTTTTACTTAATTTTAGATCCCGCATTTTTTTATTTACATTTTTTAATAAATTATTTTTTATTTCAAAGCTCCAGTTAAGAGGTGAAGGGTATGGAGAAGCAATTATCATTGGATTATTTTTTTTATTATAAAATTTTGCAAATTTTTTTAAATCATTAGAAGTGAGTAAAGGTGATGAGGGCAATATGCACCAAATTTCATCAAAATTTGAACCTAATAACTCATATTTTTTTTTTACATATTTTATTACTTGAAATAATGAAGCATTGTCACCAGATAGCTTTTTTGGTCTTAAAAAATCTACACTTGCACCACTTTTTATCGAGACATTAGCTATTTTATTTGAGTCTGTTGAAACGTGAATTTTATTGAATAAATTTGATTTGGCTGCCTCTTTAATTGGGTAGGTAATTATAGGCTTGCCATTAAATAATTTTATATTTTTATTTCTAATTCTTTTTGAACCAGATCTAGCAGGTATAATCAATATTCTGCTTTTTTTCATTTAATTAGTATATCTTTTAAATCCTACTTCAGAAACTTTGGATTCTAAAAAACTATTTATTGGAACATTATTGTGTTCAAATTCAGAAATTAATTTAAATATTTTGTCAAGATTATTTTTATAATTTTGTAAGTGCTTTTTTTCATGAGCAATAGAGATATAAATTTGCGTAGTTGCTAAAATTCTTTTTTTTAGCATTTGTTGTGTTAAAAAAGTTTTATAAGCTAAATGATTTTTATATAAAAATTGAAAACAAGGTATTGAATCTAAGCCATATATTTTAATTTTTAATTTATGCTTAGATGACAACTCTTGCCAAATTTTTTTAACATTTTTTCCGATTTTTTTAATTTTACTGTATGTTTTGTCTCTTTTCATAATTTCTATTGTTTTACAAGCTGCCACAGCTCCTGATCTTTCAGTCCAAAATGTACTACTCACAAAACAGTTGGAAACTTTATTGATAAATTTTTTCCTTCCTAATATTGATGTTATTGGGTAACCATTACCCATTGCTTTGCCAAGCATTAATAAATCTGGATAAATTTTGTAATTTTTATGTATACCACCATATGTCTCTCTGAAACCTGATGTGCATTCATCAAAGATAAGTACAATGTTATTCTTATCACAATGCTTTCTAATATTTTTTAAAAATTTCAAATTTGGTTTTTTTTCTCTAAAAACTTCCATCTTTATAACTCCCAAACCTTTTATCTTTTTAATCTTATTTAAATCATTAAAATTATTCATTCTAAATGGATAAACTGTATTCTTTAACGCCTTTGGCACTCCATCTACTTTTAATTCTTGAATATGATGGTCATTTAGTTTTTTTTTTGATTTTAAATTTGCAGCTAAATACCAATCATGCCACCCATGGTATCCACATATAGCAATTTTATCTTTTTTAGAGATAGCTCTCGCATATCTTATAGAGACTGCATTGGCCTCTCCACCTGATTTAGCAAATCTTGCAAAGCCTGCCCAAGGATGAATCTTAATTAGTTTCTTTGCTAATTTTACGTCTTGATCAGAGTTTAATGAGCACATATTTCCATTTCTGTTTGATTTAATAACAGCATTATCTACCTCCATATTTGCATAACCAAGAGTGTTTTGCCCTACTCCAAAATACATATCTAAATATTTTTTTTTTTCTAAATCCCATACATAAGCTTTCTTTGCTTTAGAATAATACGTTGGCCATTTACCAGGAAGATATATTTCTGGTTTTTTTGAAAAAAGCATTGTTCCGTTTGGAATAATTTTTATTGCTTCACTATATAATTTTTGATTTTTATCTTTCATTTATTATTTTAAATTTTTTAAAATTATTCTATCTCCAATATTAAAATTTTTTTTTGCTAATTTTCCAAGTATTTTATAATAATATTTGGAATCAAGACTAAAACCTGGTCTTACTAATTTTACATTATTTTTATTTATTTTCTCATTTTTTTTTATGTTTTTACTGACATAAATAGATCTTCTATATTTTATCGATTTTTTTTCTGTATTTGTTGGCCCATAAAATATTTTGCCTTTCGATTGCGCAGCTTTATAACAGTTTTTAATTAAAGTTTTTAATTCTTTGGGATCAGATGAGAAAAAATTATCTATAGAATTAATCTTTTTACTATAAGTAAAATGTTTCTCAATTATTGATGCGCCTAAAGATACAGCACTAATCGCAGCAATATCTCCAACTGTATGATCTGAATATCCAATTTCAAGATTTTTAAACTGATTTTTTAAATCTAAAATAGTGTTTAAATTTAACTGATCTAAATCTGCAGGATAATTTACAGTACATTTTAAAAGAGCAATATTTTTATTTTTTTTAAAAAAAGTGAGGGCATATTTAATTTCATCCAATGTAGCTCCACCAGTAGAAATAATAACTGGTTTATTAGTTTTTGAAATTTCTTTTAGTAATGGAAAATTTGTGATTTCTAAAGATGCAATCTTGTAAACAGGACAATTTAATTTTTCTAGCTCTTTTACTGAATTGATACTGAATGGAGAGGCAAAACATATAATCCGTTTACTTTTGCAAAATTTAAATATTTTTTTTAACCAATTTAATGGAGTTTGTCCTTCTTCATAAAGTTTATATAAATATTTTTTATTCCATTTATTTTTTGCACCCTTAACGATAAAATCTCTTTTTAAAGTATTTAATGTTAGGTCATCTGGAGAATATGACTGAAGTTTAACTGCACTAGCACCACATTTAATCGCTGTGACTATAGTTTTTTTTAGCAGATTATATTTACCCGCATGATTTCCTGAAATTTCAGCAACTATAAATGGTTTTTTATTTGAAATTTTATAGTTACTAATTTTCATAATGTTATTTTAGTAAGACCACTTAATTATTGTAGTTCCGAAGATAAATCCTGCACCAACACCACTTATTAATACAATATTATTTTTTTTTATTTTTTTTTTTGTAACAGCTTCATGTAAAGTAATACCCATTGAAGCATCAGCTGTATTTCCATATTTATTTGCAGTTATAAAAGTTTTATTCATTGGAATTTCTAGTCTGTGCATCAGAAATTTAATTAAATTATAATTTGCTTGATGAAAAATAAAGTAATCAATATCTTTAGGTTTTAATTTTGCATCTTTAAGAGCTAGTCTAATATTTTTTGGTTGGTTTGTTACTACTTGCTTCCAAACTTCCAAACCGCTTATTTCATATTTTTGGTTATTTTTTTTTTTTAAATAATTAGATGTTACAAAACTTGATCCACCACCACGCATTCTCACTGCATCATATACTTTGGTATTACTTATTAATGAAGATCCCAGATGACCATAGTTTTTTTTTACTCTAGACACTATTGCAGCAGACGCTCCGTCTCCAAAATATATGGCACTATTTTTATCTCTCCAGTCAATATATCTGGATTGCATTGCGACAGCTACCACTAGTATCTTATTTATATTTTTAGAAGTTTTAATTTTTTCAAAAGCAATATCTAGACCTGTTTGAAAACCAGTACAATTAGCCATAACGTCAAAACAACCTGGTTCATTTAAATCTAAAAGTTGTGAAATTTTACATGCTAGTGCTGGATATATATATTCGCCACTAAAGGAGCAACAAATAACCTGGTCAATCTCGTTTTTGTCAATTTTAGAATTTTTTATTGCTTGAACTGAAGCTCTATATCCCATTGATGATGCCGTTTCATCTTTATGAGCAATTCTTCTAAATTTAATTCCTGTTTTGGTGAAGATTTCTTTCGATGAAATCTTACAAATTTTCCCTAAGTCTGAATTATTTAATTTTTTTGAGGGTAAATATGCTCCTGTACCTATTATGCCAGAGGAACTAATCATATTACCGTACCAATTGAAATTTCTTGTCCTGTTATTAATCTATTCTTTTTATCTGATAAAAAGCAAACTAGGTTGACAAAAGAGATTATTTCTCCAACCTTTTTTGAGTCTTGCATTGACAAAATTTTATTTTTCCAGGCGCTTCCTCTTTTTTTTGTTTCTTTATTCTCAATATACATTGGCAATATTACGTTTGCATTAATATTAAAATTTAAATTTTCTTTTGCTAAAATTTTTGTAAATTTTGAGATTGCAGATTTTGCTGATGAATAGATAGCTGAACCTACTAAATTTTTTTTTTCAGCTATAGAGGAAATATTTATTATCGAACCACCTTTGCTTTTAATTAAGTATTTTAAAACCTCTTTATTGCAAATAAAGGTACTTTTAATAGTGGATAAAATATTTGCATTAAACTCATTACTAGAAAAGTTATATACTAAATTTCCTCCTGAGGTTGTTCCAGATAAACATAATAAGGTATTTATTTTTTTTTCTTTTTTAAAAATATTTTCAAACCACTCTCTGATTTTTTTTTGATTTGTTGTATCGATTATTTTATGATTATAATTTTTGTTAACTATTTTAGTTATTGAAGTTGAGCAACCATAAATTTTATATCTTTTTTTTTTTAATAATTTTTCAATTAAAGCTGAAGCTATGCTTCCAGTATCACCTGTAATACAAATTATTTCCATTAATTAAAAATTACTTTTTAGTTTTTTTTAGAATATACTTTTTTAAATCTTTGATTTTTATTGTACCAAGACCTTTTTTAAATTGTGGTATTTCATTTAAAATAATATGAAAACTTTTTTTACTAAACTTTTCAACTTCTTCCTCAAGTAAAGTAGTTAATTCAATAAAAGAAACTGAGTCAAATGGAGATAATGGTCCATTAACAATCGTATTATCGTTTACTTTAGTAGTTTTTTGAATACTGTTCGTTTTTTTTAATTTCTTAATTACGGCTTCAAAAAGATTATTTAAGTTTTTTTCCTGCATATTTTTTTTTTGGTTTTAATATCCAAACAAATGCTGATGGAACTTTTGATTTGTTAGCATTATCAAACAACCACTTATATTCTAGAGTATATGGGCTGTCAATTAATAATGATCTATACTCTTTCCAAGACATTATTCCTTGGCCTGAAATTTTATGAAAAAAAAGATATTCAGGCATTAAACTTTTGTTATAGATTTCATTTAAAATTTTGTCTTCTAATCTAACTATTTCACCAATTACAACAGAAGAGTTTGGGAAATTTTTATTTAATTGATGAAGAAATTTTTTTAAATTTTTTACTTTGTGGTTAGATATTTCATGAAGCATAAACCATAAAGAAATTAAAGGTTTATTTCCATGCAAAAAATTTGAAATTTTATTTTTCCAATTACTTACTTTTGAAATATCATGCTTGAAAACCTTAAATTTATTTTTAGGTATATATTTTGAAATATTTTTTTTACATGTATTTACCGAGTCTACGGATAAATCAATACCAACAACTTTAATATTTTTTTTTCTTTTCAAAACTTCATTTATAAAATGACCATTTCCACAACCTAAATCAATTAATGAGTCATAATTAATTTTTGAATTACAATAATTAATAGATTGAAAAAAATATCTCAAATGTGTTAATCCACTACCTAAAATATTTTCCTTCCTATCAACCTTGCAAGAAGCTAATTTTTTTTTATTTTGTAGAATGTTCCCTAAATTTAAAATTACTTCACGATAAGAGTGTGGGACAAAAAACGAATTTGATCTTCTGAATATCTCATATCCCATTTCAGAAAGTTCATAATTATTTGGCTTCTTAATAAGAATCCCAATATTTGAAAGATAATCAAGACAAAGATTTAAAACAAAACTGTTTTTAATTTTTGATTTATTTTTTAAATTTATTTTTTTTGATGCTTTTGTAAAAATACCCAGCTTACTCAATTCACAAATTATAGGTGTTGCATATAAACCTCTCAGAATGTGAGCTGGTGTCTTCTCATCATATATTTCCATAATTTCCTTTTAAATATTTATAACCAAAACTTTTTAACCAATTTGAATTGGTTAATTTTGTGCATATAAAATCTACACCCTTTTTTTTACTTTCTTTATAACCAGACATTTTATTTAATTTTCTTATTTTTTTATTTTTTATATTTATATAACTTTCTATGACTCTATAACCAAGCTCAATAAAGACTTTATAATGTAGTAGGTTGATAATTAAAAATGTTAAATATGAATACTTTTTCTGTATTATGTAAAAGCCTGCATTACACGTTTTTTTTTTCAATTTTTCAAGCTGAACTAACCCTATTTTTTCTTTATTAAAAATAACAATCCAAGCAAATGAATCATTTTTTTTTAATTTTTCATCAAACCATTTATTGTGCTCACTTAATTTAATTTTTTTTTTCAATAAAAATTGATTAACTAATTTACTATTTCTCCACTTAAACACTAAGGGTTTATCCCTTTTTTTTACATAACAAAATTTGAGGTTACTCATTTTTTATTAATAATAATCTCTTCTATTAATTCATAATTAAGCATTTCATTAATTTCATCATCAGAGAATTTTATCTTAAATTCTTTTTCAAAAGCCATAACTAAATTCATATGAGCAAGTGAGTCCCACTTTTTTGTATTTTCTGGGGATGTATTTGGCTTTATTTTAGCAGTATTAATTCCAACAATTTTAGAAAAAATTTTTTTTATTTTATTTTGCATAATTTATTTTAATTGGACCATCGTTTTTAATATTTTTTAAATAATCAGATATGTTTACTGAAAATATTTTTTTACTCTTAAGCTTTTTTATAATTTTAAAACCATTTTGACTATAAAAATTTTCAACAATATTATTTTTTGGTCCTCTCACAAAAATAGCTTCTACTGATTTAAGTTTTTTTCTTGATATTTTTTTTATTACCTCTTTTAAAAATGTATTTTCCACCTCTCGACCCATTACCCTACAACTCATCAGAAAATTTTTAATTATGGCTTTTTTTTGCGTGCTTAACGAAATATCTATTAATCCAACTGTACCATATTCACCAAATTTATCCTTTAAAGAAAATGCGTAAATTTTGCAATTTTTTTTTTTTATTTTTTTTTGAATTTCAATAAGAGTTTGTCTTTCTAATGAAAGATTAAATTGATTTGTTTTTTGTGTTAGTTGAGCTAGTCTCTCTAAATTGAATTGTTCAGCTGAACCAAAATTTAGTTCTAGTTTCAATGATTTTAAATATTTATCATAAGAATTAGTTTTTTTAATTTTCAATCGTTTATTTTCTTGAGAATAAAATTCAGTTCTCAATTTATCTTCTTTGGTTGATTTTGCATTTTTATTAAAAAATTTACATAAATCTAACAATACTTTTTTATAATCATTCAAATCTTTTGGAACTTTAATACAGTCAATATCTTTGATAGAATTTTGAACTTCAGATATTTCAAAGTCTGAGTCATCTAAAAATACAAAAGAACTCGTTCCTAAATTTAGTTCCTTTGAAATATTTAAGATATTTTCTGATTTTGAATTCCAATTTATTTTTGTGATACTAAATTTTTCAAAATTTATAAGAAACTTATTTTTTTTTATAAAAAATTTTTTTACATCTTCATAATTATTTTTAGAACATATAGCTAAAATTATTCCCTTATCATTTAAATGCTCTAAAACTTTCGATACAAATCGGAATTTTTCTAGATGTTTATCAGATTGTGAAAATATTTTATTGTTATCGTCTTCTCCTATAATGCCATTCCATAAAGTATTGTCACAATCTACAACTAATACTTTTTTTGAGTGACCAAAATGATTTAAAATTATTAAAGATAACTTAAATGATATGTCTATAAGAGCTTGAAGTGAATAATATGGTAGTTTAGCACTTTTTAGATTTCTAGAATAATAATCTTGACCATGATTTTTAAAAACATCAAAGTCATCAAAAAGTATTAAATTCTTATATTTTTTACTTAACTGCTCTAGATAATTATTAATTTTAAGGCATATTTTGCTTATTTTATCCTCATATATTGAGTCTGTTAAATAATTATAATTACTAAATTTTTTAAAAATTATCATTTTAAAATTTTTTACTTGTTCAAAAAATATTTGAAGTTTTTCTATTTCAAATTTAATTTTTTCTTCTATATATCTTTCATCTTTCAAATCTAAGTCTGAAAATTTATTTGGAAAAATATTTTCTAACTCCCACAAAACTGCAGCAATTAGATTATTATCTTTTTTTTTTGTTTTAAAATTTAAATTATCAAAGTCATAATAATCTATATAAGAATTTAAATTTTTTTTATCCAATTGATATTTTAAAATTTTATCTATTGGATTAATAATTGAGTTCGTAAAAAATTTAATATTTATACTATTATGTGTTTTTACATTTTTAAGAGAATTTGATTTTGAAATTATTTCTACAAAGTTATTTTCCATCTTAAACTAATCCACCATCAATATTAATATCCGCTCCGTTTACAAAGCTAGATTCTTCAGATACAAGATATTTTACAGCGTTTGAAACATCTTCAGGTGTAGCTATTCTTTTTAATGGTGTTTTTGCAGAGATCAGCATTTTTTGTCTTTTTGTCATATTGGATATCTGCTGAGTATCCGTCACACCTGCTGTGATAATATTCGTTCTAATATTATATCCTGATAATTCAATAGAAAGTGATTTTATAAAGTGCTTCATTGCACCTTTATAAGTTATATATGGTAGTAGATTTTTTTCTGGAATTTTTAGATAAATTGTCGATATGTCAATAATATTACCATTCTTATTTTTTATAAACTTTTTCGATACCTTGTTAATAATTTCAATTATATTATAAAATAAACTTGAAAAATAATATTCAAAATCATTTTTTTTAATATTTAAAAAATGCACATTATATATTTTAGGTATTATGCAGTTAATTAAATGAGTAAAATTTATACCATCTATTTTTATTAAAAATTCTTTAAAACTTTTTTTATTATTTAAATTTAGTTTTAAAATAAAAATTTTGTTTTTGTATTTTTTTTTTTAATTTAAGTAAATTTTTACTTTCCGAATGATACTGACAATAAATTGTGTATCCAGATTTCAAAAGTTTCTTTGTAATCTCTAAACCTATGCCCCCAGAAGCTCCTAATAATAAAACATTTTTTTTTGGTTTTTTTTTTACATTTGTAAAATTACTTTTTTTTAATTTTTGATTATTGCTAATAATTTTACATTTATCAGAAATAATTACTTTATTTTGACTATCTATTACCTTTTCACCAAATTGATTAATTCCATTAATACTTAAAAAAGCAATTCTACTTTTTTCATCAATAAATGTTACTTCTGCGTTAAAAGTAATTAAATCATTTACTCTTACAATTTTGATATATTTAACTTCTTTTTCTATCCATAATGATCCTTTGCCGGGCAACTTTGTACCTATTATTGTTGATAAAAAGGTTTCACTTAACATTCCGTGTGCAACAATGTTTTTATATGAAGTTTTTTTTGCGTAATTTTCGTTTACATGAATTGGGTTGTTGTCACCAGATAATTTAACAAATTGACTAATTAAATCTTTATTAATTTTTTTAGTTAAAGATATTTTTTTCCCAATATGAATATTCATATTTTATTGATGTTTTAAAATTGCACTATAATTAACAGTTATTTTTTTTTGCAAAGCCATTCTATATGAAACGTTTTCAACAGGTAAAACTTTTCGAGAAACCACCTTAAGTTTCGATTTTTTGAAAAGTTTTTCTATCTCATTTATATTAAAAAATTCATTCACATGGTCTATTGCGGGACAATTAGCACATGTAGAAATGAATACTCTTCCATTTTTATCCAGACGATTAGTTAGACTTTTTAACAAGTTTATTGGATTTGAAACATGCTCTAGAACTTCTCCACAAACAATTAAGTCGTATTTTTTTTTATCCTTTATCTTAAGAAAATCTTTATTTATAAAATTACCTACTTTATTAAAATCAGTTTTCGAACTAAATTCTAGAAAATCTTTTGTAAGCCTAAGTGATGTTTTGCTAATATCTATAGCAGTATAATCAGACAAACTTTTTAGTACGTTCAATGAAAAATGAGAAAATAAACCATGCCCAGGTCCAATTTCTAAATAAGAATGTGCTTTACTCCTTGATAAAATCATTTTTTGAAGATGTTTAAACATCTTATAATGTGTTTCCCAAAAAAATTGAGAAATCGCTAAACCAACCATATAAGACTTCATCTTAACAGAATTGAAATAAACATTTTTTTTTGCCTCTTTCAGGCTTTGAACTGGATATCTACCAGTCCGAAGAAATTTGATATGACAGTTAAACATATCGGTGCACATTTCATGATATGAATTTACACCATTTTCTAAAGATAATTTATTTTTAGATAAAAATTTTTTATATAATTTTAGATATACCTCAATTTCTTTAAAATCTTTTTTATTTAAGTTTTTATGAAATGAATCTATTTTTTTTTTTTTGAAAAGAGGATTTTTTTGCAATCAAATTAAATATTTTTTTTGTTATTGCCTCTCTTTTTACAGTCATTTATAATTTAGTAAGTTTTTTTGCAAGTGAACTTATTTTTTTATCGTCCTTATAAATTTTGCTGAAAATCTTGACTGACTCTTTTGGAGATTTTGAATATGCTAATCTCAAAATATTCATCCAATTAATATTATTTTTTGATCGGCATTTTTCAATTTCGTCAATAATTTTATAAAAATTTTTTTTTTTCATCTTAATTATGTAATAATAACATTAAAATAAATACTAGTTATATTAAAATATAAAACGTAATATTTATTTCATTAAATACTAGGTTTAGCAATAAAATGACAGATTGGTAAATAACAAATTAAAAGTAATATTGTTATTCTTGTATTTTTGAAGGATAAAAAAGCATTGTATTTAAATACATTTTTTAATATTTAATAATCAATATTTTTAATTCTAAAAATTTTTTTCAGTGCATAAATCAAGCCAATTGAGCTATTAGTACTGGTCAGCTGCACGCATTACTGCGCTTCCACATCCAGCCTATCAA
>MDTG01056390.1_pt1 | contig 17141 bp, 14 predicted proteins | sample 811421 | NCBI WGS metagenome assembly MDTG01 (sample SAMN05326645, study PRJNA326480) | marine metagenome | isolation source: seawater | place: Pacific Ocean: South East | collected 2011
ATAATCCACGAGCTTCTTTTCTGGGAATTCCTCTTGATTGTAGATAAAATAATGCTTCTTCATCTAACTGCCCGATCGTACAACCGTGACTGCAACGTACATCATCTGCAAAGATCTCTAGCTGGGGTTTGGAGTTGATAGTTGCCTTATCATCTACCAGGATGTTATTGTTAGCTTGATATGCGTTGGTTTTTTGAGCCTCTTTTTCTACAACCACTTTCCCGTTAAATACTCCAACAGATTTATCTGAGAAAATTCCTTTATAATCCTGATGGCTTTCACAGTTAGGGTAAATATGATGAACAAGTGTGTTATGATCTACATGCTGTTTTCCCTCAATAATAGTAACTCCTTTCATGGTCGAGTCGATACGCTCTCCCTTTTGATAGAAGTTAAGATTGTTTCTGGTAAGGTTCCCACCAAAAGAAAAGGTATGTACAGAACAGTTACTCTCGTCTTTTTGCTCGATAAATGTATTATCGATTAAAGAAGAAGTTTCTTTATCATTCTGGATTTTATAATAATCTACAATGGCCCGGCGATCTGCAAAAATTTCAGTAACCGAATTGGTTAACACCGGATGGCTGGTTAAACTTTGGTGTTTTTCGATAATTTGAACATGAGAGTTCTCATCGACCACAATAAGGTTTCTTGGCTGAAGCAATAAAGATGATTCATTTCCTGTAGAGAAATTAATGATCTGAATAGGCTTATCTGCCATTATATTTTTATGAATATGTATATAAGCACCCTCTTTGGTAAATGCAGTATTTAGGGCATTAAGACCATTTTTTGGAGCAAGTTTGTTAAAGTAATTATCGATAACCGGTTTGAATTTGTCCTTATTTAATGCAGAAGACATTAAACAGACATCAATTTTATCGTGTGTGGTATTTGATAAATGAGATGAATAAATACCATCGATAAATACCAAATCATAGGTGTCTATATCATGAATAAGGTACTTTTTTATCTGCCTGTACTCTATAGCATTTTCTTCTTTTGGGAAAATGCTATAGTCATGTTTAAGAGTAGATTTTAGAGAAGTATATTTCCAGGCTTCCTCTTTTTTGCTAGGGAAACCAATGGTTTCAAAATCTTTTATTGCCTGACTTCTTATTTGATGAACATCATCACCTACCTGATATTGCTCGTCGAAAGCTAAAAATGATGATACTAATTTATCTTTTAATTCCATTTTCTTCTGTTTATCAGTTGTAATACAAATTCTTAGGGAGATCGAAAAACCGACCTGTTTTTATAGAATTTCGATATTAAACTGCTTTTTCTTGCTTAATCCAGTCGTAACCTCTTTCTTCTAATTCGTAAGCAAGTTCTTTTCCGCCTGTTTTAACGATTTTACCATCGATTAACACGTGTACAACATCTGGTACAATATAATTTAAAAGTCTCTGATAGTGTGTAATTACAAGAACGGCATTGTTTTCAGTTCTCAATTTATTCACCCCGTTTGATACAATTCTTAGCGCATCGATATCCAAACCAGAGTCTGTTTCGTCCAAAATAGATAATTTTGGCTCTAGCATTGCCATTTGGAAAATCTCGTTTCTCTTTTTCTCTCCACCAGAAAATCCTTCGTTTAATGATCTGGATAAAAATTTACGATCGATTTCCAGTAACTCAGATTTTTCACGAATAAGCTTAAGCATTTCGTTAGCTGGCATATCGTCTAAACCATTAGCTTTACGATGTGCGTTGATTGCAGTCTTCATAAAGTTAGTTACCGATACTCCTGGAATTTCCACCGGGTATTGAAAAGAAAGAAAAACACCTTTATGAGCTCTTTCCTCTGGATCAAGTTCAGCAAGGTCTTCGTTTTCAAAAATGATTTCACCATCTGTCATTTCGTATTCTTCTCTACCTGCAATGACAGAAGATAAAGTACTTTTTCCAGATCCGTTAGGACCCATAATAGCGTGTACTTCACCCGGGTTAATCTCAAGATCGATTCCCTTTAGAATTTCTTTTCCTTCTATACTTGCGTGTAAATTCTTTATCTTAAGCATAATTATTTGGTATACATTTAGGCTAAGCCTAAACTATGTTTGTTATTCCTGTCTTTTATTTCTTATGCTATCGGTAAGGATAGCTACAATTTCTCGTAATTCTATATTTTTTTTGATACCGGTTTGTCTTGGACTTTGTTTTATTTTTCCTTTAACCTTTACCGGAACCATTTCGAAATCATCAGTTTTATAAGCTTCAACTTGTTTTCCTAAATTTCGGCTTAAGCTGTCTATTTCGACATTGTATATAAAGTCATCGCCTCTTAAAATGGCGTCTTTTTCAGTGAAAATGAATTTACCACTTACTGTGGGTACGGTATCCTGTTCAGTCTCTTCCTCTGCAGTATTATTTTCCTGCACCGCCTTTGCAGTATCATTGCAGGATGCAATTGTGAAAAGCACTAAAAATATAAACAGAACTTTCTTCATTTTCTACAACTTAGATCGCTTATCCTACAGAACCTTCTAATGAAATCTCTAATAGTTTTTGTGCTTCTACAGCGAACTCCATCGGCAGTTTATTTAATACTTCTTTACTAAAGCCATTAACGATTAGAGCAATTGCTTTTTCAGTGTCAATTCCTCGCTGATTACAGTAAAAAATCTGGTCTTCACCAATTTTACTGGTCGTGGCTTCGTGCTCTACCTTTGCGGTTTTGTTTTTTGCCTCGATATATGGGAAAGTGTGTGCACCGCAAGCGTTGCCCATTAAAAGGGAATCACATTGTGAAAAGTTTCTTGCATTGTCTGCACGCGGATTTATTTGTACCAAACCACGATACGAATTTTGCGATTTCCCTGCAGAGATTCCTTTAGAGATAATGGTGCTCCTGGTGTTTTTACCAAGATGAACCATTTTTGTTCCTGTATCAGCTTGCTGATAATTATTTGTTACCGCGATTGAATAAAATTCTCCAACTGAATTATCTCCTTTTAGGATACATGAAGGGTACTTCCAGGTAACTGCAGATCCTGTTTCGACCTGTGTCCAGGAGATTTTTGCATTTTTCTCGCAAAGACCTCTTTTGGTAACAAAGTTAAAAACTCCTCCTTTACCATCTTTTCCGCCTGGGAACCAGTTTTGTACGGTGCTGTATTTTATTTCAGCATCATCTAAAGCTACTAGTTCTACTACGGCAGCGTGCAACTGATTTTCGTCACGCATTGGAGCGGTACAACCTTCAAGGTAGCTCACATAGCTGCCTTCATCTGCAATGACTAAAGTTCTTTCAAATTGCCCGGTTCCTGCCTGATTAATTCTGAAATATGTAGAAAGTTCCATCGGGCAACGAACGCCTTTTGGAATATAACAGAAAGACCCATCACTAAAAACAGCCGAATTTAATGCTGCGTAGAAGTTATCCTTCTTAGGAACAACAGAGCCTATATATTTTTTAACTAATTCAGGATGTTCTTTAATAGCTTCTGAAATCGAACAGAAAATAATACCTTTTTCAGCCAGTGTCTTTTTAAAAGTAGTGGTTACAGAAACTGAATCCATGACCACATCTACGGCAACTCCAGCTAGTTTTTTCTGCTCGTCTATAGAGATGCCTAGCTTTTTAAAAGTATCCAGCAACTCGGGATCAACTTCATCTAAACTATCGTATTTAGGTTTTTTGTTAGGAGCCGAGTAGTAAGAAATATTTTGGAAGTCTGGTTTTTTATAGTGCACGTTTGCCCATTCAGGCTCTTCCATTTGTTCCCATGCTCTAAAAGCTTCCAGTCTCCATTCTGTCATCCATTCAGGTTCTTCTTTCTTTTTAGAGATTGCTCTAACAATATCCTCGTTTAAACCAACAGGAAAGGTATCAGATTCTATATCTGTATAAAATCCGTACTCATATTCTTTGGTTTCGAGTTCTTTTTTTAAGTCGTCTTCAGTGTATGCCATTTCAGTATTTTATAATTCAAGGTTCAAAATTCAACGTTATTTAAATTTTGTTCCTTTAAAATCACTCTTTTGCAAATAATCTATAAAACCATTTATTTGCCTGCTCAATGAAATAACTTTGGTCTTAAAGTCTTCAAAATCATCATCATTTAAATATCCACGGTCAAATGCTCTATATAATTGTGATCTGGTTTCTCCACAAGATGCTTTTGCAATAGAAAGAAATTGAATAAATTCTCTATTTCCATTTCTTTCGAATCCTTCTGCTATATTATCCATTATGGAACCTGAGGATCCATTTAATTGATTATATAGTTTAAAATCATTTTTAAGGTTTGAATTCTTTTTCGTTTCGTAAACAATCCTACAGATTTCTCTGGCCTTTTGCCAAATTTCTAAATCTTCAAATTGTTTAATTGTTGCCAATTTTGAATATTAAACCTTTAACATTGAATTTTTAATTTTAAAGCGAAAAACTTTCACCGCATCCACAGGTTCTTTGAGCGTTGGGATTATTGAAAATAAAACCCTTGCCATTTAATCCACCAGAATATTCTAAAATAGTTCCTGCCAGATATAGAACGCTGCGTTTATCTACCACGATTTTAATATCGTTGTCTTCAAATAGTTTGTCATCATCGGCTTTGGATTTATCAAATTTTAATTCATAAGATAAACCAGAACAGCCGCCGCTCTTCACACCAACGCGCACAAAATCCTGAAGGCTGTTAAAACCTTCTTCTTCCATTAGAGCAGAAATCTTTTTTCTTGCGTCTTCACTAACTTTTATCATAGCTTCAAAAGATCTTTTTAAATCGCGTACAAATATACATTAAAACAAGCGTTTTACCATAGCGGTAATATTTGTTTTAAAAATGTAGAAATAGACGTATTCAATTATTGTTAGATGCCTCCGTTTAACCGGATAAAAAAGGCTAAGTTGTTTTGTTTCAAAATCTTCCGGCAGACTTGTATTTTTTTGCACTTCCTCTAGTATTAGTGGGATTATATATAAAACCTTTCAGTTTATATGATAAAATTTGTTAACTGTATGTTGTTGCCATAATATTCATTTATTTTGCATAAAATTTATTTGTGATGTTTGATAATAGTGAGCCTACCAAAACAAGTTTATCTGAATTAGGAGAATTTGGGTTAATCGATCATTTAACCAAAAATTTTTCTCCTAAACATGCTTCTACCATTAAAGCTATTGGTGACGATGCTGCAGTTTTAGATTTTAAAGACAAGCAAACTCTGGTAAGTACAGATATGCTGGTAGAAGGTGTTCACTTTGATCTTGCATATATGCCACTAAAGCATTTGGGATATAAAGCGGTAATGGTTAATGCATCAGATATTTATGCGATGAATGGTAAAGCTACTCACATCACCGTTTCGATTGCTCCATCTAACCGTTTCCCGGTAGAAGCTTTAGAAGAACTATACGCCGGTATTCAATTAGCTGCTGATTTATACAATATCGACGTTGTTGGTGGGGATACTACTTCTTCAACCTCTGGCTTATTTATAAGTATTTCGGTTTTTGGTGAAGCCGAAAAAGAGGATGTTGTATATCGAAGCGGAGCGCAAGCCAATGATTTACTAGTTGTTACGGGCGATCTTGGTGCGGCATATATGGGATTGCAAGTTTTAGAACGTGAAAAACAGGTTTTTAAAGCCAACCCAAATGCACAACCAGATTTAGATCAATATACTTATTTAATCGAACGCCAGTTAAAACCTGAGGCCCGTAAAGATATCCCTCCTTTGCTAAAAGAACTGGGAGTAAAGCCAACTTCGATGATTGATATTAGCGATGGACTTTCTTCTGAAGTGATACATCTTTGTAAAAACTCGAAAACTGGAGTGAATTTATATGAAGAAAAAGTACCATTGGATCCTGCCGTCATATCGGTATGTGAAGAATTTGAACTGGACAGTACAATGATTGCTTTAAGCGGGGGTGAGGATTATGAATTACTTTTTACCATTGCACAGTCAGATTTTGATAAAATAAAAGGAAATCCAAACCTCACTGTTATTGGCCATATGACTGAAGAGAGCGCAGGTATGCATCTTATCACTCGTGCTAACCAGGCCATACCATTAGTTGCCCGTGGATGGAACTCTATGAAAAGCGAAGATTAAAAACTTAAGACGCTTTGGCGTAGTGGCGTAGACGACGATTTTTTCGTCTTCTGTGAATTTTAGCGATGTAGTTGTTCGTTTCTTTGAATTTCTTTGTTAAAGGTGCTAAAAATCCATTAGCAGTGTCTGTCATTTCTTGTCCGCAGTTGGCACATTTGTATTCGTGTACATGATCGGTAACGTTTTTGGTTACCTTTAACTTGTGGCCAAAAATACTACAGTAAACCTTAGCGAAAGAAAATTTATTGGGTGTGTCTTTCATAAAAGATTGATTTTTAAGTTTTTGACACCTTAAAATTAAAAAAGACTTGCTAAAATCCCAAAGAATAGCTAATTTTTTGTTAAAAATTATTTTTTAAGTTTTTAATTGCAAATACTGTAATATTCATGGGTTATTTTGAACAAATAGTAAGTTTGGATATAAAAAAACCATAAGTTTTATAAGCGCGGAATCTATATTGTTGAACGATTTAGCGCTATTTTGCCCTAAATCCTTCATGATTGTACTGTTAAATTAGTCTTGACTATCCTTTTTATAGGCTTTAGTATTGATAACTTATTTTTATTTTTAGCTCTCGCAATCATATCTACATACATTTTTTGCTGTTATTAATATTTCGATTTCTATCCGAAGAAAAAATATTTGAATGTTCGGTCAATGATTTAAATCAATATTCAGATAAAAGTCCTGAGCTTAATTTGATTTTATAGGCTCAGGACTTCTGTTAACTAATATTATCGTAAAATTATTTTTGTTTTCTTAGGATTATTCCTGAGCTTCTTCCAGTGCTATTTTACGAAAACGATGGTTCGATTTATCACCTATATAAAACGCCTTTTCTTCTTCGTTATAAGCAATGCCGGTAGGCTGGTCAAAACGAGCTTCCTCTCTAAGATCACCATTTACATAACCCCAGGGATCAGGGTTTATACTGGAACTCCCTCTTCCTGCAAATGTGGTCACACTACCTTCAGGAGTTAATTTTCGAATGTCATGATTGCCTTGCTCTGTAAAATAGAAGTCATATTGATCATTCTTACCGGCCTCACTATAATCCTCATTTTTTACAAAAACCCCTTGATAAGGCTTATTAAGACGAACACTGGAACCTACTCCATCTTGATAACCACCATTATTACTAAGTTTACCACACACCAGATAGGGTTGATTAAATCGTTCTTTTTCCCAATTATAATCTATACGCAGGATGTAGTGCTTATTAATAACTACGATATATGCATAGTTTCCGGTAGGATGTATAAAAATCTTATATTCCCAGCCGGGATCCTGTACTACGAACAATTGTTCATAGTCTTTATCGCCCAGGCCATCTTCAAAATATTTATTTAAATCGAACCGGAAAAATTGTCCTTTTTCATAACTATTAAAATATAATTCCCCGTTTACCGGATGCACTGAAGCACCATTACAGTTTTTATATCTGGTTAAAATTTCTCTATCCTGCCAATCTTTATCTCTGGATAACCGATACGTAGCGCGGTCATTTTCGCCTCCACGGTCTTCTGCGATAATCATATACTTCCCATCGTTGGTAAAATCAATACTCCTGGGGCGATCAAAATCAGAGCGTACTTTAACAACGGTACTATCGGCAAAATCTATTTTATAGAGACCATTATTAAAGTCAAATACCACCCATAGATGTTTGGGATTCATAGGGTCAAATTTCATAAAAGAAGGCTCCCAAAATCCACTGGCCATATCATTCTGGTTATCAGACTTGAATTTACCGTCTTTCCATGGTTCATCACCCCGATCATTTTTGTAACCAATAAGGGTAGATACGACCATCTTACGTTGGTAATCAAAATTATTTGTAGCATAGGCTTTAACCTGTCTTTCCTCTTCGCCTACACGAACTTCAATGTCACCATCAAATGCTTGTTTGGGTACTAAGCAGTAAAGTGATTCGCCATTAACATTGATTACTTTGGCTTCTTTACCACCTATTAGAACAGTAACAATGCTGGGGTCTGTTCCAAAGTTTTTTCCATAAATAACGAGACGCTGTCCTGCGCCACCAGATTCAGGAGTAAATCCCAAAACTTCAACTGGTCTCGATGGATCAAATTCCTGAGATGTTATATCATCATTATCGTCGCCCTGACAACTATAAAAAACAATGGTTAAAGAGGCTAATATCAAATAGAATGGATATAACCTCGTTTTTAATATATTTAAAGACATAGTTTCTTAATTTTAAATTCAAAATTCATACTCAATAATAGAGATTAGATGCTCCATAATTTCCGGTAGCTTGTTCTTCAATTTCAATTTTTTAAAAAGATATTGACCTACCATTCTATTTGCTGATCTTCATCTGGAATCTGTGTGTTTAGCTGGCGTTCTAAAATTAGAGAGCCTGAGACTTTGTAATTGATATCTACATTAGGGACCATTGTATAATCAGAAAATGTGTAGTCGATATTATTAATTGTTAAATATCGATGTAGCAAATACGGTCGGATTTCATCCATTTGTTCTGTGATGGTATAACTTGCTGTTTTATTTACCTGAAAATTCATATCGGGATTATCAACATCAAATGTTACCCCTCCATTACCATCAAAAGTGGCAAAGATCTTATAACTACGTCGATCCTGGCGATCTTCATCGATATTCCCTGCATAGAAAAAGATCGTGTTTTCATCTACTACGTAAGATTTTATCTCTGATTTTACAATAGGTGTTTCATTTTCGTAGCCTTCCATCACAGTTTTTAAAGCGGTACCGCTATAGGTCCCTGAGTAGTCATTAAAGGGATTGATACGTAGAAGTGCTTTCCTATAATTTTTTCTTGGATTTGGCGTGTAGGATGGGTCGTCTTCGATCGTTAAAGGCAAGACCCATTTTTCAGCCATATCGATATCCTTTAAGGTAAAATCGATATTCATTAAGGAAGTGTTTTCGCCCGCTTTGATCTCTACTTCCGAAGGAAAAGAATAATATTTACTTTTTAATTCCCGATAATAGAAGTCTTCACGTGTTTGAAACCTTTCGTAATTGAGTGTCTCTAGTGTGTCGGGATCCAAAGCTACATGCACTGTCTTGTTGTGTGTATTTGTTTTCGATCCGCTAACAATTAAAGGTAGTTGATAGGTGGTTTTTTCCTCAGCCTTATAGCGAATATAGATATCGGTAACTCCTTCACTATTGGTTATAGGTGCTTTAAAAGATATATAGTTTTCAAATTGCTCGTCTGTCCATTCATCATTGCATGAGGAGAAAATGATAAGCAGTATAATTGGTATCAATAGTTTTGTATTCATGATCATCCTTGTTAGTCGTTATAATTCCATCCCGGGTTTTGTGTAAGACGCTTATTGCGTTTAAGTTCAGTAAGACCGATTGGCCAAAACCACATCTTATCAGAAAATGTGGTCTCTAGTGCCCATACCGCCACGGGTTGATGGAAAAGTTCCCTTTCTTCTCTATTCATAAGTATATTACACCCGTAAATTGGTAATGATTCTTCTTCGGCTGCATCCATCCATCGGCGTAAGTCGTAGTAGCGTTGGCCCTCTGCTAAAAGTTCGATGAAACGTTCTCGCTTTAACTTTTTTCTAAGTGCGTCCTTGTCGTTATAAACGCTAGTAGAGTAGTCCGGTACGCCGGCACGTATACGAATGGGGTGAATACCTTTTTGCATCTCTGAGATGCTTCGAGAAATATTATGATTTCCTCCGTTCCACGCCTCAATACTATATGATCCATCCAATTCGTTAAGTGCCTCAGCGTACATAAGTAATATATCGGCATAGCGAATCGCAGGTTCTGGCTTAAAAACAATTTTATCTTCGTTCCCTCCTTCATAAGTATCATTAGGGTGAACATACTTTTTCATTCCTATTCCTGTTCGTAACCAATAAGCATTAGAAGAATTAAATCCGTTTCCATTAGGGTTATCACGATAATAAAATACCTGTTGATTGCGATTGCGCTCCTGGGACTCATTTAATAATGGCCAGAAACTACCGTTAAAAGCTACAGAAGCATAGAAGCGAGGTTCTCTGTTTGCATATTGCAAAGAAACACCTGGCAGCAAAGGTCGAAAAAGTCCGGCTTCATAATCTTCCTGTGTGACGAAACCATCTACCCGTTGAGAGCCATTTCCGCGGCCAATTTCTAAATCTTTACCGGGCACATCGGCTCCATCATCCATATAATAGGCATCCACGAGTTTTTGAGTTAATCCGTGGGTATTCCATCCTGTAGCAGATCTTGGTAATTGATGGGCAACCATCTGCCTAATATTTTCACCTCCCTGGTTATTTCCGCGAGTAAAAATTAATTCGGGATTACCTGAGGCCGGTAGTGTTCCGTCAAATACCTGGGCGTACGATTTTTCGGGATCTATATCTGCCCATCCCTCAGGCCATGTTTTTTCAGAAAAATTATTATCTGCAGGCGGAACTATTGTCGCGTTATCACCTGTTTCCTGAACAGGTACGGTGTATAATTGGTATACACCAAGATCCATAACGTCTTTGGCCGCCGCTGCCGCTTTAGCCCATTTTTCTTCCTGATAATCTGAAGAAAGTAGCTGCCTTCCCTGATCGTCCACTAATTGTGTCGCATAGCTGGAGGTATTCCCATTAGCCAGAGGGCTGGCGGCATAAATAAGCACTTTGGCGCGAGCAGCTAAGGCAGCTCCAACAGTTGGCCTGGCTGAGCCATCCTGCCCACGCACCATTCCCAGCGCTTCCATTTCCTGAGCGGCAAGTAATAATTCATTACTTATAAATTCTGCACAATCTTCGTAGGGGCTCCTCGGAATGGCCAAATCATCATAACTATCCGTATAATCCAGGCCTTCATCAGGCAAAAGTGGAATCGGACCGTATTTACGTAAAAGAAGCCAGTACAGGTAAGCTCTGGCAAACCTGGCCTGCCCCCTATAATCTTTGATTTCCTGCTCAGACATTTCTGTATTCATATAAATATTATGAATGAAAGTGGAGGCATTTCGAATTCCACGATAGGATTGAGTCCAGGTCCCCTGCTTATCATTTTCATTATATCGGCCCATTTTGAACATGTTATAAGACAGTTCGTTTTTGGAAGGGTCGTACTCACTGTCCCTATCACCATAATACATATCATCGGCAAAGTTATGGGGGGTAACTGCCTTACTGGCAACATCGGCATTTATGCCTTTTAATTCTTCATATATGTTAGCGAGCCATTCTTCGGAATAGACTTTGCTCTCAAATACTTTTTCTTCGGTTAACCGATCTTTAAAATATCTACTGGAATCTAAATAGTCATCACTGCAAGAGAGGATGAAGCCTGAGATAAATAGAAGTAAGAGTGTTTTATAGAATATATTTTTATTCATTTCTTTTTTAGTTTATAGGTTAAGACTAATTCCGAAGGTGAGTGATTTAGCAGGAGGGTAATCTTCGCCTCTGGGGGTTGCTAATTCCGGATCCCATAATTTAAATTTTGACCAGGTCACTAAATTGGTTCCTACTACATATAGTCGGATATTTTGAACATGTATCCTGCTGGTTATACTGTTAGGTAGGTTATAGCCAACATCCAGAGTTTTAAGGCGTAGGTATCTTCCATCCCTTAGCCAAAAGGTGGATTCTCTAAAGTTATTTGGATTTTCACCATAGCTTAAACGGGGATAAGAGGCATTTGGATCTTCTGTAGCGGGATCTCCAGAAATATCGGCATCTATCCATCGGTTATTCCCCATGACCCCTTTCATGACCTGTCCCCATTCTCCTTCGCTAAATGCATATACGGTTTTTCCGTAGGTAGAAAAGGTTGATTTTCCGGCACCCTGAAAATGAACCCCCAGGCCAAATCCCCGCCAATTAACAGATGCTCCTAAACCATAGATTAAGTTAGGCCGTCTGGTGGCGCCTATAGCCACACGATCGCCATCATCAATAATCCCATCGCCATTAACATCTTTATATTTAATATCTCCGGGTTGATAGATGCCAAAAGTTTGCGTAGGACTATTTCGTATATCATCATAATCCTCAAAAAGGCCAAGGGCAATTAATCCTCTGGACTGGCCTACGCGAAACCCTTCCTGATTTTGATAGGGATAAACATTATTTTCTTCATCTCTTTCTACAATTTCGTTTTTACTGTAGGTGATATTGCTTCTGGCACTAAGTGTTACTTCGCCAATTTGTCTTGTATATTGAAAACGACCGTCAAAGCCGCGTGATCTAACGATACCTACATTCGCCCTTGGGATACTTTCCAATCCAACCATGGCAGGTAAATAATTTCTTTCCATATAAATACCCGTACGTTTTTCGTTGAAGAAATCTAGATTTGCTGTGATGGCTTTGGTCTCTATATCAAAACCCAAATTTTGTTTTGTTGCGACTTCCCAGGTAACATTAGATGAAGCCACCTGAGAGTAGATCATCCCGCCAAAATACCTGTCAGATCCATAATCTGACCAGCGATAACCGCCAGTAGCTTCGCCATCATCAGTAAAGAGTTCTGAAATGGTATATAAATAGGGAAAGCGTTCTCCGTTCATTAATTGATCGTTTCCTGCTTTCCCATAAGAATACCTGATTTTAAATAGTTTCAGCCAGCTTAGGTGCTCTTTAAAGAACTGCTCTCCGGCGATATTCCAGGCCCCTGAAATCGCGGGAAAGAAACCATATTGTTTGCCTGGGGCAAAGTTTTCTGAACCGGTATATCCAAAATTGAAATTAACGAAATACTTACTTTTCCAGTTATAAAGTACTCGCCCTGCCAGCGCTTGATTTCTTCTGGAGATACCATTTTTTATATCACCACCTAAGTCAACCGTTTGTACAAAGGCATCCCGGGTTAGTCGTATGGCGCCGCCTATATCATGATTTCCGAAACTTCGGTCATAATTGATCATAAGATCATAAAATTCTAAACGGTTTCCTGATGAGGTACTGGATTGAAATAACTCGCTTGGATCTGATATATGCGTAAAAACCAGGTCTCCATTTGCATCACGTGCACGATCAGCTCTCCACTGCTCAGGCCATTTACGGCGTTGAATGTTATTTGAGTTTTCGATGTCATATCCCACGATACCCCTCATACGAAGACCTTCGGTAATAAAACCAAAGTCCTGCTCTATGGTTACGTTAGTTTGTACTTTATTGACCCAATTTTCGTTAAATCCGGTTTGGGTTGCCATTACCCAGGGATTGGTTTGATTTCCAGTCCCAATAGCAGGAACATAACCATTGGAATAAATTATTGGTGTGCGGATTGGTGAGTAGCCAAAGAGGGAACCCCAAAAGTCAACATCACCCAGACCGGGGCTGTTTCTTTTGCTAAGAGAACCAGCAACCCCTACTTTGGCAATAGTGGTCTTACTGATGTCAAAGTCTGCATTTAGACGATAGTTCCAGCGTTTGTAATTAGCATTTGTATTATAATCATCTTTTAGGGATTCATCAATTTCATACATGCCGCCTTCATTTATATAACTGCCTGAAACATAATACCGGGAGGTTTCCCCGCCACCACTCATGTTTAAATTGGCGCGGTACGTCATGGCTCCATCTCTTAGTAGCTCATCTTTCCAGTCTACGTTGGGATATAAATCAGGATCTAATCCCAATCGTAAAATTTCTAATTCTTCCGGTTGATAAATTGGGCCTTCGTTACGGGTGATACGTGCCTCATTCAAGAGATTGGCATAAGAGACCCCATCTTCAAAATCTGGTGTAATCGTTCGGGTATTGTATATAAATTCATCTTTGAAGTTAATATTTATTTTGCCGGCGCTCCCACGTTTTGTGGTAATCAATATTACTCCGTTGGCACCTCTGGAACCATACATGGCAGTTTCGGCGGCATCCTTTAAAACAGAAATGGATTTAATATCTTCTATATTTAGTTCGTTTAAATCCCGTTCTATATTATCTACCAAAACAAGAGGATTGGTGCCGCCGCCAAAAGTAGATATCCCTCGAATCCAGAATTCAGATATATTTCTACCGGGTTGTCCAGATTGCATCATTCCCATAATACCCGCTACATTTCCTGCCAGTGCGTTAGAGATGCTTGAGGTAGGGTTTTGCTTCATGTCTTCTACATCTACTGTAGATACCGCACCGGTAAGGGATATCTTTTTTTGCTTACCAAAACCTACGATAACTACTTCGTCTAAACTATCAGTATCCTCTTCCAATACAATTTCGAAGTTTGTTTGATCATTAACCGGAATCTCTTTCGTTGCATAGCCTACATACGAAATCACCAGTATCGCATTATTATTGGTTATGCTAATGGAGAAATCACCATTAAAATCTGTTACAACACCATTCATGGTCCCCTTTTCTATAATACTGGCTCCTGGTAATGGAAGCTTATCATTGGCCGTAATAACACGACCTTTTATTTCTAATTGTGGGGAGACTGTTTGTGAATCACTCCTGCTCCTGGAGTTTCCGTTACTCTTTTTAATGGTGATTGTATGGTCAGGGTTTTTTCTTATAAAAACATCAGCATTTTTACTAATACGATTTAGCAATGAGTCAATATTAATATCTCCTTTTTTTAGTTGAATTTCAGGCGTATTTTCGAAAAGACTTTTAGCGTAAATGAACGTATAATCTGTTTGTGCTCTAATAATATGAAAAACATCATCTATGCTGGCCTTCTGATCTTTTGAAATGACGATATTTTCCTGAGAGAAAGATGTCTTTGGTGAAAACCCGAATACTGTGGTACAGAGTAATAATAGGAATGTTTTCATAAGTAAGAGCAGCAGTTTCCGGTATCGGAAATGCGAGTTGAGTAATTTAATTTTCATAAATTTGTTAGGTATTTGTTAGTTATAATTATCTAATATTTATGTATGGGAGAGACGAAGTTGAGTGCATCGCCAAATGTTTGACTTCGTTCTCTTTCTTCTATTATTCTATTTCTATTTCACTGTTTTTGATTTTATAGTTTTTTATTATTCCTGAATTTTTTAACTGTAGCAGAATGCTTTCTATTTCCTGATCTTTACTTAGGATGCCTATAAATTGTTCGTTTTTTGTTTGCTCATTAGAAAAAATAAATTTCACATCATACCATCTTGATAATACTTTCATGATGTCGCCAAGCGGTTTGTTGTCGAAACTAAAAATTCCATCTTTCCACGAGATTTCATTGTAAATATCAATCGTTTTCGTAAGGATAACTTTGTTTTTCAAATTATATATGGCCTGCTGTCCAGGAGACAGGATCTTCTCGTGATCTTCGTATTTAAATGATATTTTTCCTTCTACCAGGGTGGTAAATATTTGTTGTTCTTCGTTATATGCTTTGATATTAAACTGGGTGCCTAATACCTGAATTTCCTTTCCTTTATTGTAGACCCTAAAATCGGCTCCATTGTTTTTAGAAGATGACGAAACATCAAAATAAGCTTCTCCATACACGAGTTCAACCTTTCGTGATTCTCCTTTTTTAAATTTCTCTGGATATTTTAAACGGCTATCTGAATTAAGCCAAACTTTAGTTCCGTCTGATAGTTTGATCATAAATTTCCCTCCTCTGGGAACAGTTAAATAATGATAATTTGTGGTATTAGAGCTATGTTTATCATGGTCAAAATATTCAAGTGTACTTCCGTTACTACCAAACTTTTCAGATGTATATACTTCTTGCTCTCCTAATTGTATTTTAGATCCGTCACCAAGGGTTAAAATGGCTTTGTCTGTGCCTGCTTTTATCTCTTCTTTAGCAGATTGGGATAGCTCGTTTGTAAATAAATTTTCTTTAAATGTATATCCTCCAATCAGGCTTAGTATGGTGACTATAGCCGCCGCATACTTTATAAAATAGTGGCGCTTTTTTTTGTAGTCTAAGGTTTTACGCTTTTTGATGGACGATAATAACCGGTGTACCGCACGATCTGTATTTGGTTCGTAAATGTTATACTGGATAGCATAATAATCCTCGATAAAAGTTTGTAACTGTTTTTGATTTGAAGGTTTTTCTACCCATTTAGACAGCATCGTTAGCTCATCGGCAGAAGCGGTGCCGGTGATATATCTAATTATGGCTTTTTCAATAGTTTTGGTCATCATCTAAAAGGGTATTTGTAATAAATACAATTGAATTTTATAAAACCCTTGTTTAATTTTAAAATTTATTTAGCATTTATTAAATTTAAGTCAGTTTTTTTGACTATTATAGAATTTATGTATAAGGATAATCATGATCTTATAGAACGCCTGAAAAACGGTGAAGATTCGGCATATTCGTATTTATTACAATTATACCATAGGCAATTATTTGTGTACGTGGTGACATTAACAAGGGATCGTGATTTGGCGGAAGATATCATTCAGAATGTATTTCTGAAGCTCTGGGAGTATAGAAGTCGGCTTAACCCAGATTATTCAATTAAAAATTTTCTGTATAGAAGCAGTTATAATGAGTTTGTCAATAATTATAATAAAAATAAAGGAATTACTTACTTTGATAAAGTGTTTTTAGAGAACGCAGAGCAGGTTGCAATGAATAGTGATTTCGAGCTTCTTGAAAGAAAAATGGAAATTGTTTTTGAAGGAGTTTCATTATTACCTGATAAGTGCGCAGAAGTTTTTATACTAAGTAAAAGGGAAGGGCTCACTAATATTGAAATTGCTGATTATCTCAATATTTCTTTAAAAACAGTAGAAGGACATTTAACCAAGGCCTATTCAATTTTAAGAGAACGATTAGGTACTAAAATAGAAAGCTTTCTACTCTTGTTATTCCGATGATAGTTAGGTGATGATCTACTTTAGACAAGGATTACCTTATAATTCCCCATTGTCATGCCTTTGATTTAAGGAAATGCAGTAGCTGATCCCTATTTTCGATAAAAGACAAGTGTCCATCGGGAAATTCTATGATTTCAGCATTCGTTTTTTTGGCGATTTGTAAAGTATTTGCTACATCCAGTACCGGGTCCTGCATGCCAACAACAATAAATTTTTCTCCTTTAAATTCTTTAAATACTTCAGTGCTATCCATTCTGTTTTTCATACCTAATGTGGCAGCAATAATACCTTCTAACGACATTTTTTGTGCTTCA
>MDTG01128423.1_pt1 | contig 17141 bp, 12 predicted proteins | sample 811421 | NCBI WGS metagenome assembly MDTG01 (sample SAMN05326645, study PRJNA326480) | marine metagenome | isolation source: seawater | place: Pacific Ocean: South East | collected 2011
CACCTTTAGTGGTGGTGCTACAGGGGCTACGGTTACTGGTTTACCTGCTGGGGTTGCCTTTGTGGTTAATGGCAATCAGGTAACTATTAGTGGGACACCGATAGGTCCTTTTACAAGTACAACAGTTTTTCCTTTTAGTATTGAAACCTTGGGATCTGGGTGTAACGAAAGTACTTTAAATGGCACCATAACTATTGGTCCATCTGTTGAAATACTTATTGATCCAAATGGAGGAAGTGATAATCAAGTCATTTGTGAGGGAGAGGCATTATTAGACATAGTATATACCTTAAGTGAAACTAATATTGCCTTGTCTATAACGGGACTTCCTGCTGGAGTTTTCTACACGTACAATAATAATATTTTAACTATCGCTGGAATTCCAACGGATAATATAAATTCCACACAGAATTATACCTATGTCATTTCAACGATTAACCAGGAGTGTGATAATACAATTACAGGCTCTATTACTGTTGATCCAAATGATGAACTAACCTTAATTTCCGGTATAGGTACAGAGAATCAGTCAGCATGTATAAATACTCCAATCGAGGATATTATATATGAGCTTGAAGGAGGTAGTCAAGGAGCGACTGTATCTGGTTTGCCCGCAGGAGTGTCCTATAATTTGGATAATTCAACTGGAGTATTACTACTATCCATATCAGGAGTACCAACGGGTCCAGTGGGATTAAATACTTTTACTATAACAACATTTGGTTTATGTTCGCCTGTAACTCAAGTTGGAAATATTGAGATTATTCCTGAACCAGTTATTAATCACGAACCAAGTTCTGGTCCTATATCTCAAGAGGTCTGTCAGTACAATCAGATCATTGATATCGTTTACACCATAAATAATGCGCTTGCCGCAAATGTAACAGGTCTGCCGCCAGGATGTGATTATTCTTTTTTCATTGACCCTACAACAAATAATATTGAATTAACTATTTTTGGAAGCCCAACAGGGCAAGGAATCTTTGATTATACAATAGATGCATTTGGAACAAATTGTAGCTCACAATTTATAGGAAGTATTGAATCAAATGAGGGCAGTTATTTCGAATTAATTTCACCTTCAAATACAGAAAACCAAATAGTTTGCGATAATGAACCTATTGAGCCTATAATTTATCAATTAAATGGTTCGTTTATTACGTTTAATTATACTGGCTTGCCAAATGGAATAGAAGCTAATTTGGACAGTACAACCAATATTGTAACTATTTCTGGAATATACAATGGAGCTACTCTCCCTGATTTACAAACTTTTAACTTTACATTGTATAGTCTCGGATCGAATGGCTGTCTGGGAGAATATGATGGTCAGCTGGGTATTTATCCCTCAATTTCAATAACTGACCCTATTACAGTAAATGAAATCTCTGCCAATCCTGCTCAAACAGAGATAAAAAATATTTATTGTAATGAAGAATCTGACGGAGCTATAAAATTAGTCTTGGAAGGTGGAACTCCCTCCACAATTTATTCCGTTCAATGGACTGGACCTAATTCCTTCGCAAGTTCTAGCTTGTATATCGACAACCTTATCGCAGGAATTTATACAGTTTCGATAACCGATATAAGTAATAATGAACTATGCGGAACAGAGGAATCCTATGAAATAATTGAATCAGATCCTTTATTTATAGATATTCTGGAGGTTACCAATCCAAGTTGCGATAACACAAACTCTGACGGTCAAATTCAAATAAGTGTATCAGGAGGAAACCCTAGTTTATTGACAAACATAGATTGGTATTATTTGGACAGTTCGAACAGTTGTTTTAGCTACTCTTTATCTCCACATGATTTTGATTTAGATAATATTCCTGATTATGCTGATGCAGATCTTGATCAAGACGGAAGCATTGATCCTGGTTCTAATGACAGTGATAATGATGGAATAAAAGATTCTTTAGACTCTGATGTTGATGGAGATGGGACAGTTGATCCAGGCCTCGTAGATTTAAATAATGATGGGATTAATGATCTCGCGTTTGTTTCAAATATCACATATTTTGACTGCGACATTGCCGCCTATCAATCCGTTGATTTATTTAATTCAAGTTTTATTGGATCTGAACTTAATATTTGTGCAGGTTTAAACACCGTACTTGTAACCCCGAGTCTCGATGAAGATCAAGACCCTACCACTCCTGACATACCGTCAATTAAACTTGATGGCGGAGATAATTCATGTAACGCTGGTGTGTGGCAATTACTTCCTCAATATTCAGGATTTACAACAATCTCTGGTCTAAGTGAAGGTGTTTACAGGGTTATAGTCTCAGAATTAGACGCTAATTTGAATATAATTTGTAGCCAAGAAGAGATTTTTGAAATGTCGAGAAATTTATTGACTTATGATAATTTGACAGTTGATAGTGAATTGTGTGCATTTGCTCCAGGGTATTTAGTTATCGATGTATTTACAGAGCCATCTGATGTCTTTTTCTACTATGACGGGCAGTTAATTGATCTTAGCAATGTTGAGATTATCAGTGGTTCGCCAGTGCTCACAACGTATAGTATTTTTATTCAAAATCCAGTTGAAAACGGTTCTCTGGAAATTATAAATGAATATGGTTGTGGGGTATTAGTTGACGAATTTGATATTTTATGGTCATTACCCGAACCTGAGATTAATATTTTCAGTCCAGAGTTCGAACAATTCGGTGTAATATCAACAGGGTCTTTTATTAATTTCGAGTCAGTTTATCAAGGGGGTATCGAGGCGTTCATATGGGATTTCGGAGATGGAAGTTCATTAGAATTTGGACCAAATGTTTCTCATTCGTATGCACTTGATGGAACATATGAGGTCACACTTCAGGTTTTTAGTTCGGCAGGGTGTTCTTTAACTTCAACAAAAACTGTAGAAATTGGCAAAGGCTATTCAATAATGTTGCCAAATGTATTTACTCCAAACGGAGATAATTTTAATGATGTATTCAGACCCTTGTTCACTGGAGGAATAATTGAGCTTAATTTTCAAGTTTTTGATCCGGACGGGCATGAAATATATTATGAACAGTCCTCAACGGATGCCGTGACGGGTGAGCTGTTAATTAATGGATGGAATGGATTGAATGCTAAGGCATCAAAATCGTATTATGTATACAAGGTTCTTGCCAAGCTATTTAATGGCGAGGAAATAACTAAAACAGGACTGTTCAGAATTTTAAAATAAATATGAGAAATTCTTTAATATTATTTTTTACAATTATTTGCTCCTATTCTATTGGTTTCTGTCAAGGATTTTTAGTGAATGAGGGTAATAATATTCAATTGACTAATCCTAGCTATTATGCATTTAACTATGAATCAAAAGCAGGAGTTTTATACAATACGATTAATTACAATGGCATCAGAAATATCGATTCGAAATATGGATTTTCTGGCTACAGTGTAGACAATTTAAATTTTAGTATTGGGTTAGATGTTTTATCTCATAGTGTAAAAGAATTCGGCTATCTTGAAAATCAATTAAACCTGACTTATGTTTATAAACTGAATTTGGGTAGAAACTTATATATTTTACCATCAATTTATGTAGGGGTTTTTAATAGAAAAATTGAAGCTTCAAGTTATGTTTTTGAGGATCAATTGGTATTGTCTCAAGGGATTATTCTTTCCGATACAAATGATCCCTTGGCTGGGGTTGCTCAAAGTAATAACTCATTTGATGCAGGGGTTAGTGCATTAATGCACAACGATATTTTTATGTTTGGATTTAGTGCTAAGCATATTAATGGAGCATCAATAGCCTTTAATTCAGAGAATGATGAGAAAAGAGATTTATCGATATCAGTGCAAGGAGCATATGAATTTGAAATAGACCCGTATGATAGACTTTCTTTGCCGAAGCACAGTTATTTATTTTTGTATACTTCTTTTACTAACCAGGGAAATATTAAAAGGTTTTATATTTCACAAGAACTACAATTAAATAGTTTTAGGTTCGGATTTCATCAGAAATTAACACAATTAGCTGATTTTTCTTTGGCAAATGTTGGAATTAATACTGGCATTGAAGCCGGAAATATCAATTTTAATGCGGCATATAGTTTCCCTATTCAAAATAGTGTGAGAAATTCACCAAGTATTTTTGAGTTGTCAATGCAATTTAATTTTGAGCCTTGGTTCTCAAGGAATCGTCAAGATTTTAAAAGATTAAGAACCTTTAATTATTAAATGTCGTAACTTTTAATTTTCAAACTAAAAATTATATTATGAAAAATATTTTAACCATTAATATCACTGCATTATTTTTCCTTTTCTCATTAATTGGCGGAAATTGGTCAACAAGTAATGAAGGAATGTTATTCGGAGTTGATGATTCTTCAGTAATTGAATCACATTATCCTGGAAGCTGTAAGCAGTATTTAAAAGATTATGATGCTTTTGCTGACCAATATGTCGAGGTTTCTAAAAAGTATAAAGCGAATCCAGAAGATCCATCTCTTGTAAAGGAATATACGGATTTGGCCGCAAAGGCTATGAAATGGTCAGAACAGGCCCCTGATGATTGTAACGCAATGCAAAAAATTAAAATGGCGAAAATCAGTACTAAGATTGCTGGAGCAATGAAGTAGTTAGAAGTAGTCTATAATATTCGTGATTAGAAAAAATGCCTGTTTAAAACAGGCATTTTTTCTAAAATTAATTAGGTATTATTCAGATGGGTGAATTTGAATTATTTTTTGTGTTGGGGTACAGGCATGTACTGGATGTCTCAGCCTATGATCACGTGCTCTTTTTAAGCGCTATGGCATTAGTTTACAGTTTTGGCCAATGGAGTCGACTTTTGGGACTGGTCTCCTTATTTACAATTGGTCATACCTTTTCTATTTTGGCCTCCTACTATGATTTAATTAATCCGCCACTTCAAATAATTGAGATCTTAATTCCAGTCACTATAATTTTGACAGCTTTGAGTAATATTTATAAAGGTTTATATTCTAAGGACAAGGAATACAGCATTCTTATTTTTGCGATTACATTGGTTTTCGGTCTGATTCATGGATTTGGATTTGGCCGTTATTTTATTCAAATAGCCGGAGAAGCTTCTTTTAATGGATTTTTAGCTTTTGCCTTAGGAATAGAGGGGGCCCAAATTTTGATAGTTTTAAGCATACTCGTTTTGAATTACTCAAGAGAAAATCTGATAAGTCTATCACGTAAGGACTGGCTTATTTTAACCTCAGGAATAATTATTGGGATTACCTTACCAATGCTCTTGGATCGTATTTAATTTAATCGTATTAATTTAGCAGTCATGCAAGACTCTACTGAGAAACAAAATAAATATGATAAGGCATATTTGAAAATGGCCCTGGAGTGGTCAAAATTATCCTATTGCAAAAGGCGACAGGTGGGGGCTCTAATCGTGAAAGATAAAATGATAATCAGCGATGGCTATAATGGCACCCCTACAGGGTTTGAAAATATTTGCGAGGACGAGGAAAATAATACTAAATGGTATGTCTTGCATGCCGAGGCCAACGCCATTATGAAGGTGGCATCTTCTACTCAAAGTTGTAAAGGGAGTACCCTTTACATAACAATGTCTCCATGCCAGCAGTGTAGTAAACTCATTCACCAAGCTGGAATCGTGAGGGTAGTTTATCATTCGAAATATAAAGATGACTCGGGTATATTATTTTTAATAAAGGCGGGCATTACAGTAGACCACATTGCAAATTTGGATTAATTTTATTTAGGCTAGTTCAGCGATGTTTATTCTTGATACGTTCGGACTGAATTAGGATCAAAACAAGGACGATCACACTCGCAGAGGCAAAAATCCCAATTAAAGCTATTTGACTATCTCCTTCAAATATTTTTTCTAGCTCGAGAATGCTTGAGTTGTAAATTATTAATATAATCGCAATAATAATTAAACAATATCTAAAATACTTCATATCTACAAAAATTAGCTCAGTTAAATAATTCTTGAATGTTGGTTGCAAATAGTTTTACAGCGATGGCTAACAGAATAACACCAAATACTTTTTGAATGATGCCAATCCCATTTTTGCCCAATATGGATTGAAGTTTGGAGGATGTTTTGAGTACAATATATATAACAATAACGTTAAGAACGATAGCTATAATAACATTTTCTATAGAGTATTCCGCTCTCAAAGAAAGTAGTGTCGTTAATGTCCCAGGGCCTGCAAGCATTGGAAAGGCTAAAGGAAATACTGAAGCTATGTCCGGCGAACTTCCGTCATCCTTAAACAGGGTGATTCCTAGGATCATCTCTAGGGCAATAAAAAATAAAATAAAAGAACCAGCTACTGCGAATTCATTTACGTTAATGCCAATTAGGTGAAGGATTTCTTCTCCAAGAAAAACAAAAAAGACCATGACTACGGCTGCAATTATTGACGCTTTTTCACTATGAATATGCCCAGCTTTTTTTCTTAAACTAATCACAATAGGAATGTTGCCAACAATATCAATCACTGCAAAAAGTATCATACTTGCGGTGAAAATTTCCTTGAAATTAATACTCATAACTCTGTTTATGGACAAAATTAAGCAAACAAATAGTGCACTGCATTATTCTGGCCATATAAATTGATATTATCTTTGAAGGATGTTTCAAATAGGGAAAACCATAGTCTCGGAATCTATTATTGATAACGAATTTATTTGCAACCTCAGTGCGTGCAAGGGTGCTTGTTGTGTGCGCGGTGAAGCCGGGGCTCCCCTTACATCAGATGAGGCTCAGTGGCTATCAGATAATCGTTCAACTATTGAATCTTTTTTGCCCGAATCTGGGAGAGACGCTTTGCAAGAGCAGGGGGCCTTCCTGAAAAATGGAAGTGGTGAATACGAAACGCCATTAGTCCAAGGCAGAGAATGTGCTTATACTTATTTTGAGACTGATGGATCAGCTCATTGCGGTATTGAGCGAGCTCACAAAGAAGGAGAAGTCACATTGCTAAAACCCATTTCTTGTCATTTGTATCCTTTGCGAATTCAAGATTACTCAGAATTTAGCGCTGTTAATTATCATCATTGGTCTATTTGTAGTGATGCTTGTGCCTTGGGAGCTCATCTCAAAATTCCAGTTTATCAATTTGTAAAAGACGCTCTGATTTTGAAATTCGGTCAGGATTGGTATGATGAATTGTGTCGAGTTGCTAAAACATATAGTAACCAGAAATTTAGATAAAAGCGCCGCTTAACTTAGTTAATAACTTTTATTTTTTAGGCCAATATTGGTGTTTCTGACCTCTCGTATTTTTGATAAAAAAAATTCGGATTTTACCAGTTTTGTTGGGATTAAGACGGAATTACTATCAAGCTAGTTATTTTTATCGCTAGAGAAATAAAGTATTGATAATGAGGCACTTGAATAACTTTTAAACATTTGAGATTTTCTATTATTTTTTTACTACATGTTGAAAACTTTGTTAAAAACACATAATTAATTTTTCTTCGCCTCGCTCTTATTTTTTTCATATTTGTTAGTCCCTAGTAATCGTAAAATTTTTAAGAATTAAAGAAGAGGACATATGAGCGCCGTTGAACCAATTTTAGCTGACAATAAAGACAGATTCGTTATATTTCCAATCCAACATCACGACATTTGGGATTGGTACAAAAAGAGTGAGGCTAGTTTTTGGACTGCCGAGGAAATTGATTTACACCAAGACCTGACCGACTGGGCGGAAAAATTAAATGATGACGAGCGCTATTTTATCAAGCATATCTTAGCTTTTTTTGCTGCTAGCGACGGAATTGTAAACGAAAACTTAGCTGAAAATTTTGTCAATGAGGTTCAATACAGCGAAGCGAAATTCTTTTATGGCTTTCAGATAATGATGGAAAATATCCACAGCGAAACTTATTCATTGTTGATTGACACTTATGTTAAAGATGAGAAAGAGAAGGACATATTGTTTAAGGCTATTGAGAATTTTCCAGCTATAAAGAAGAAAGCAGACTGGGCGCTGAAATGGATTGATAGTCCAAGTTTTGCCGAACGATTGATTGCTTTCGCGGCAGTAGAAGGAATTTTCTTCTCAGGAGCATTTTGTTCAATTTTTTGGCTTAAAAAGCGTGGACTCATGCCAGGCTTGACCTTCTCAAATGAATTGATTTCTCGGGATGAGGGAGTACATTGTGATTTCGCTGTGCACTTACACAACCATCATTTAATTAATAAAGTCCCTAAAGAGCGCATTCGTGAAATTATTGTTGATGCCCTAAATATTGAGCGCGAATTCATAACAGAATCCCTACCGATCAGTTTGATCGGCATGAATTCAAAACTCATGACGCAATATCTCGAATTTGTAACTGACCGACTTTTGGTTGAATTGGGACTTGAAAAAGAATACAACTCGAGCAACCCCTTTGATTTCATGGATATGATTTCACTACAAGGTAAAACAAATTTCTTTGAGAAGCGTGTTTCAGAATACCAAAAAGCAGGGGTGACAAATAAAGATAAAGAATCCAATAAAATTAGCTTCGACGCTGATTTTTAGTGGAGACTCCGATTCGTTTTCATACGGATCCATTAATTATCGTATACGCAGACATAGCCACAAAAGCAAAGACTTCGCATCAATACTTTTGACGAAAGTCGACAACTAACTAATAATGTAACATATCTATAACCATGAATGTAATTAAGAGAGACGGCCACAAGGAGCCTGTGATGTTTGACAAAATCACGGCTAGAATCAAGAAACTATGTTATGGACTAAATGAATTGGTTGACCCAGTCAAGGTTGCCATGCGCGTGATTGAGGGCCTTTATGATGGAGTGACCACCAGTGAGCTAGATAATTTAGCGGCCGAAGTCGCTGCTACCATGACTGTTTCTCACCCGGACTATGCCATCTTAGCGGCCCGAATTTCAGTATCCAACTTACACAAAAATACCAAAAAGTCCTTTTCTGAGGTAATGGCCGATCTTTATGAGTACGTCAATCCACGGACTGGAAAAAAAGCGCCTTTGCTGAGCGATGAAGTGTATAAAGTAATCAACGAGAATGCTGAGATGCTTGACTCAGCTATTATTTATAATCGTGATTTCAATTATGATTATTTTGGGTTCAAGACTTTAGAGCGCTCATACTTACTAAAGCTAAATGGACAAATTGTAGAGCGCCCACAACATATGCTTATGCGTGTTTCCGTAGGAATACATTTGAACGATTTAGCTGCAGCCAAAGAAACCTACGAGTTAATGTCCAAAAAGTTTTTTACCCACGCTACTCCAACGCTATTCAACAGTGGAACGCCGAAGCCTCAAATGTCTTCTTGCTTTTTACTTACGATGCAGGACGATAGTATCGATGGGATATACGACACCTTAAAGCAAACAGCAAAAATTTCTCAGTCAGCTGGAGGTATAGGGTTGAGTATACATAATATTCGGGCTACCGGGTCTTATATTTCTGGGACTAATGGCACTTCAAATGGTATCGTACCTATGCTTCGTGTATTTAACGATACCGCCCGCTATGTGGATCAAGGTGGTGGAAAGCGGAAAGGAAGCTTTGCCATTTACGTAGAGCCTTGGCACGCTGATATTTTTGATTTTTTGGATCTCAAAAAAAATCATGGGAAAGAAGAGATGCGTGCGCGCGATTTATTCTATGCCATGTGGATTCCGGACTTATTCATGAAGCGTGTCCAAGAAGATGGTACTTGGACGCTGATGTGTCCAAACGAGTGCCCTGGTCTATTCGATGCATATAGTGAAGATTTTGAGAAACTTTATGAGCAATATGAAGCGGATAATAAAGGGCGCAAAACAATCAAGGCCCGCGAGCTTTGGGAAAAAATACTAGAGTCTCAAATTGAGACAGGAACTCCATATATGCTCTATAAAGATGCAGCAAACCGTAAGAGCAATCAGAAGAATCTAGGTACTATTCGATCCTCTAACTTATGCACGGAAATTTTAGAATATACATCTAAAGACGAAATCGCCGTCTGTAATTTGGCCTCCATTGCATTGCCTATGTTTGTGAAAAATGGTGCATTTGATCATAAAGAATTATTCAGAGTCACTAAGCGGGTTACTAAAAATCTGAATCGGGTAATTGACCGCAATTATTACCCAGTAATAGAGGCTCAAAACTCAAACTTCAGACATCGCCCTGTTGGCCTTGGAATACAAGGTCTAGCAGACGCATTTATCTTGCTGCGAATGCCGTTCACCAGCGATGAGGCAAAAAAGCTGAATCAGGAGATTTTCGAAACGCTTTATTTTGCTGCTGTGACTGCTTCCATGGAGGAGGCCAAGTCTGATGGAGCTTATGAAACGTATAAAGGCTCGCCAATATCTGAGGGTCTATTTCAGCACAATTTATGGAATATAAAAGATGAAGAGCTCAGCGGTCGCTGGGATTGGGCTAAACTTCGAAAAGATATTAAAAAACATGGGGTACGAAACTCATTGCTAGTGGCACCTATGCCAACCGCCTCAACTTCTCAGATTCTCGGGAATAATGAGGCCTTTGAACCCTACACTTCTAATATTTACACCCGGCGGGTATTGTCCGGAGAGTTTATAGTTGTTAATAAGCACTTACTTGAAGATTTGGTTGAACTTGGTCTTTGGAATGATACACTAAAAGAAGAGATTATGCGTGCAAACGGATCTATCCAGCACATTGAGGGCATTCCACAAGACCTGAAAGAATTATATAAAACGGTCTGGGAATTATCAATGAAAGACATCATCGACATGTCTCGTCATCGAGGTTACTTTATTGATCAGTCTCAATCGCTGAACCTCTTTATGGAAAATGCCAACATGGCTAAATTAACCTCAATGCACTTTTATGGGTGGCAAAGTGGTTTGAAAACGGGGATGTATTATCTACGCACTAAGAGTGCTGTTGATGCCATCAAGTTTACTCTGAGTAATGAGGCTAAAAAGGAACCTGTTGCTGCGGAGACCTCAAAAGTAGAGGCCGTTTCTGCTGCAAACGAAAAGCCTATTTCAGCTGCGGAACTTCGAGATATGCTAGCTCAAGGAAGAGATGCCGCAGACAATGATGAGGATTGTTTGATGTGTGGCTCATGAATCCAGATTGATTTATTTTGATAAACAGGATTCTTTGGTCGTCACTATTGAAAAAAAAGCCCCGTAAGTGCGGGGCTTTTTTGTTTAAACAATATTAATTACTTGACATTTTTATGATAAACTTGCATTAATTCTAATACGGCATCAATCAGATCTTTTGATTCCAGTAAAACGTTAAAGTATAGCGCTGTGTTTTTTGGACTCGATTCCTCTAATCGGGTCAATGCAACCTGATTTTCAATTCGTGTAGAGACAGTTTCGCTCAAAGACTCTAGGTTATTAATTAACTCCCCAATCACCTGGAGATTATTCTCATCAAACGCCTGAACAAGTTTAGTTAAAATCGTACCAAACTCTTGATCTACTTGTTGTAGGACTTTAACCTGATTAAATCGCAATGATTTATGATTATTGTGGATGTGCTTGTAACTTTTTTTGGCAATAAATTCAAGAGATTGGGAGATGTCTGTTAAATGGGTTAGTATTTGAATATAAAACTTACTTCCTCGCAAACTTGTTTCCTCAAGATTTTTTATGAAATAGAAAATATTGTTTCGTAAATCTTCTATTTCTTCCGCGAGTCGATCAACCCCCTTTTTACATTTCTTTAGGCCTTTTTCGTCTTGTTTAGCCAGACCCTTGATCACATTACTATAGGTAACTTGACTTCGGGCCAAGACATTTGCAATATTATCCGTGCTCTCATTAATAATACCCTGTACGGTTTTGCTAACATTTTTCTTTAGCCCCTTAAATGTTGCCTTGTAGTGACTTTGTTTTTTATGGAACATATAGTTGCGCACCAATAAGATTATGGCCAAAATTAAGAGGACTGCTATGGCAACTCCACCGCCGAGGTAGATTAGATAGGCCATAGTCCCAGCTACCACAAAGGCGATAAAGGCAGTAAAAAACCATCCGCCAATTACATTAATGACCCCAGCTACACGATAAACGGCACTTTCACGACCCCAAGCGCGATCAGCCAATGACGTGCCCATAGCAACCATAAAGGTCACATAAGTTGTGGACAATGGTAACTTCATCGATGTCGCTATGGAAATTAAAACTCCGGCAACCATGAGATTGATTGAAGCACGAATCATATCAAATGCCGGAGCTTGAGGATCGTCTGCAACTAATATTGTGGTATTTGGTTTTTCAAAACTACTGTTGATAAAATTTAATGCTGATTGTGGCATAATTTTACTCATTGTATGGCCCAGCTGGGTTCCCCCTTTAACCAGTAAACGTGACAACATGTTGGGCTTAAACTTTTCAGCACCCTCATTTTGTCTGGATAGTCCAATTTCGGTTTCAGTAACGGTTTTGGCCTTTTTAGAAAACCAAAGTGTAAGAACCATAATGCTTCCAGCGATAAAAAGCAAAAAGGGTTCAGCAGGCACTTTTTTACTTAGTACACCCATAGAAAATTCAGAGGCTGCTACTCCTGAAGAGGACCATGCCTCAAAGGAATGGTAGGCTGCCATAGGCACTCCAATAAAGTTTACTAAATCGTTACCTGAAAAGGCTAAGGCCAATCCAAACGTACCGATAGTGATCACTACAATTAAAATACTTTTCTTAAATATTTTCATGAAGAGAAACGAGAATAAAGACCAAAAAATAAACCCAACACTGATGATTAACCATGCTTGATTAGCTAATATTTCTTTGAACGATCCGTAATATGGTGTGCCTTTGAGTCCTTTAAAGAAAATAAAGTAGGTAATGGCGGTTAAAGCTAGCCCGCCAAAAATGGCTCCGAAATTTTTTATTTTCTGCTCATAATGAAAACTAAAAATAATTCGAGAGATCCATTGAACCAGGGCTCCTATAGAGAAGGCAATAAATACCGAAAGTAAAATCCCACCGATAATCTGTGCCGCTTTCTCGGTATTGATATAATTTCCAATGTCAGCAACTGTCTGACTTTGGTCCATTCCGATCTTGATGAGTGACATTATTACAGCTGCGCCCAATAACTCAAATACGATAGATACGGTTGTTGAGGTGGGCATCCCCAATGTATTAAAGAAGTCAAGGAGTAAAATGTCCGTAATCATAACAGCCATGAAGATGATCATTATTTCATTGAAATAAAATTCACCCGGCACAAAAATGCCTTTCCTTGCAACCTCCATCATTCCGCTGGAGAAAACGGCTCCAATAAAAATACCCAAACTTGCCACGATCATTATGGTTCTAAAGGAGATAGCTTTAGAACCAATGGCTGAGTTTAAAAAGTTAACGGCATCATTGCTAACTCCCACTATAAGATCAACCACAGCCAAAACCGCTAGGGCGATCAATATCATAAAGTAAATTTGATCCATATTCAGTTAAATTGTTATTACAAAAGTCTCATTAATTTAATATAATCGTGTTACGAAATTGTTATTTGTGCTAATTAAAAATGAAGATCAAATCCCATTCTGAATTCAATAAAGTCTTCATTCCCATCTATTTGGCCGAAGCTCAGATCACTTTGAATTTTCAGTTTATGACCCACAACATATTTTGAGATGCCAGCTGTGTACACGCTCTGATCGTTTTTCCCAGTTACCTGATCGTAAGAAATGGATGAATGTCGTCCGGTAAACTCAAAGTTGTTTTTAAATAGGTAACTGGCTTGAACATTCGTAGAATTACCGACTTGTACAATGCTCGCTGTAGATCCATCGCTATTCAGGGCGATTGGGTCTTCCGCTTCGCGATTCGCATATTCAGCCATAATGGAAAAACCGCGATATTTCAACATGGCATCGACAAAAACGGTTGTGATGTCTGTTTGATACAAACTACCGTCATCTAAGGTCATATAATTTCCCATATTACTTCGATTTTTGACTGCGTTTTGATTTAGGTCATAAGTTGCTGCAATCATCAACTTAAGATTTGATTCACGCACTAAATCGCTCTGTGAATAATCTCCTTTTTTTGCAAAAGTACCGAATGGTAGCAATTCCAGACGCGATGTATATTGAAGTCCACCAAGATTTCCCTCGGTAATGTTTCGACCTTCACCTTGTGATAAGGCCAACTTTTCTCTTATAAGCATTTGCCCTATTTTGTGTTTGTACCGCAATTGTACACCCATATCTCGATCGATGTTGAATTTACTATTCAAAATGGATCGGTCAATAAGCTGAAGATTTCCTGAAGAAATCACTCGCTCAATGTTCCCAGGAAGTTTTGTTTGACCAGCCCAAAGTTCAAACCCTGGAGCAAAATGCCACATCACGACAGCGTCCAATATATAACGTGGTGTATTACGATTGTACTGACTAGCCCCTGAAATATCACGATTGGAAAGTCCTAGCTCAAGTTTGTACCTTAATTTTGGACTGTAAGCCCAGCCGTCAAATTTAAATCGGGCACGACGCACCAAAAAGTTGTATTCTCCCTCACCATATGAATCTCCGTCATGGGACCAGGCTGATTGAAACCGAGTTTGGATTCGAGGAGCAAATTTTACGGTAAAACTGCTGTCTGCAGCGGTAAAATTTAGCAATCCCTTTCCAAACTTTTGGTCGTTGAGGGTTTGTCCGTTTAAAGGGGAAAATAAAAATAGGCTAAGGCCGAAAAGGCACACTTGAGATAAACGCATTACAATCATTTTAAGTTTTTGTCATGTCAAATAACTCGTATTAATGTTACCTAAAGGTTATGGGCAAATTATGATTGTATCACATAAAGGTTACCTGAATGTTATGCCGCTTTAGCCATTTCGAATTTGGTCCAAAAGACCTATCTTGCCTAAAGTAATATTCAAAAGCAAAAAACGGACTCATGATGACTTGGGAACAGTTGATGTCACTTAAAAGACAGGGCGATCAGCACAAGAGATTGCGCAGCGAACAAGACGAAACTCGATTGGGTTTTGAGGTGGATTACGACCGCATTATTTTCTCCTCTCATTTTAGAAGTTTACAAGACAAGACTCAGGTCATTCCGCTGTCCAAAAATTCCTTTGTGCACACCAGACTCACCCACAGTTTGGAGGTTTCTGTTGTGGGGCGTTCTCTTGGGAGAACCGTGGGGCGAGCCATCTTAAACAAGCACCCACACTTATCGTCGATCCACGGTTTTCAGGCCAATGATTTTGGGGCAGTTGTTGCAGCTGCCGCTTTAGCTCATGATATTGGAAATCCGCCATTTGGCCACAGTGGTGAAAAGGCCATTGGAGACTTTTTTAAAACAGGTCCAGGTCAAAGGTATCAGGATAAAATGAACGCTCAACAGTATCAAGATTTGTGTGATTTTGAGGGTAATGCAAATGGATTTAAGATGATGACTGAGTCTAGAAACGGCGTGATTGGAGGTCTTAGGTTGTCTTATGCAACCCTCGGAGCTTTCATGAAATACCCAAAGGGGTCGTTGCCTAAAAAGCCCAGTAGTCATTGTGCAGATAAGAAGTATGGATATTTTTATAACGATCGCTCGTTTTTTGAGGAAGTCGCTACCGAGTTAGGGCTCAATCATTTAGGGGCTGGCCGCTATACCAGACACCCTTTGGCCTATTTAGTCGAAGCAGCGGACGACATCTGCTACACAATCATCGATTTTGAGGATGGGATCAATTTAGGATGGATTTCTGAGGAAGTTGCATTAGAATTTTTGGTGCGTTTGGTTAAGGACAATATTCAATCCGAAAAGTACAGTAAATTGAATAAAGGAATGGATCGGTTGGCTTATTTGAGATCCTTAGCCATAAGCCGATTAATCGAAGAGGTGGGAAACATATTTTTAGAAAATGAAACTTTAATACTTAACGGGGAATTAAAAACCTCCATTTTGTCTCAGTGTCAATTTAAAGCACAAATCGATGATATATTGAGGGTTAGTAAGGAAAAAGTATACGAGCACCCCGAGGTCCTGAGCAAGGAGATTGCAGGCCACAAAATGCTGACGGATATCTTATCGGCCTACACAGAGGCTGCGTTGAATATTCAGCAGGGAGAGCCTAGATTTTTTGACCGACTTTTGATTCAGGAAGCAGGCCTTGAATTTACACCTCACAATAATATTTATGAGGTACTTATGGAATTGAGTTATTTTGCCTCTCAACTTACAGACAGCAATACATTATCTTTGAGCAGGCGCCTGAATGGAAAAGTGCTTATAAATTAGTATCATAAAGAGTTTTTTCAAGTACAAAAGCGTATATTAACAATCTTAAATAGAAAACAATTATGAAAAACGTTTTATTTTTTTGGTTATTAGGGTTACTAAGCATGAACACGGTTCAGGCTCAAGATAATTTAAGCATCATCAAAGATTATTTAAATTCTCAGAGAAATACTTTGAATTTGACACAAGAAGATATCAATGCCCCGGTTTTGAAATCCTCGAATTTTTCAAAAAGTATGCGCGTTCAAATAGCATACGTAAATCAGTCCCTTCAAGGGATTGAAGTACACAACTCTTCATCTCGTTTTGCAATAAGGGATCAACAGGTTTATTCTGCAAAACTAGGGTTTGTAAATGATATCGCGTCGAAGATTAATACGACTTCACCCTCTATAACTGCACAAACTGCCGTTTTAAAGGCCGCCCAGTCTTTTGGATTATCAACCACTGTTAATATTGAGGAATTATCAGCAAATAGTAACGATTATGTTTTTAGTGCCGCAAATTTATCTCAAAACGAAATACCGGTAAGTCTAGTTTTTCAAAAAGTTAACGATGAGCAATATAGATTGGCCTGGGACTTGAGCATCTATCTGCTCGATTCTTCTCATTATTATAGCGTTCGTATCGATGCTCAAAATGGGAGTATTTTAGAAACTCATGACTGGGTGTTACATTGTGATTTTGGTCAAGGTACTCACGCTAATCACTCTGGTCAAAGCATATTGTTTGATAATACTCCAAATTTGATTTCTGCCCCGACTGGAGGTTCAAATGCCTATCGTGTTTTTCCCATGCCATTTAGCAGCCCGCTTGACGGTGCTGATGAGTTGGTCTTGGACCCAGCAGATCCTGCATCCTCTCCTTTTGGATGGCATGACACTGACGGTATTGCAGGTCCAGAGTACACTTACACCAGAGGTAATAATGTCCGTGC